>Ga0247808_10000584_pt1 | contig 17518 bp, 14 predicted proteins | sample UWRJL089202R1_FD_179914 | JGI IMG/M metagenome (GOLD analysis project Ga0247808, IMG submission 179914) | Plant litter microbial communities from Arlington Agricultural Research Station in Wisconsin, United States - UWRJ-L089-202R-1 | ecosystem: Environmental > Terrestrial > Plant litter >... | reverse complement strand
ACGCCATCGAGATGCTGCAGCCGTCCCCACGCCAGGCCAGCGACGTGATGCGGTCAGTGCCGGGCTCGAGCGACATCTGAAGGGTGATCTCGTCCCCACAGGTGGGGTTTCGTTCGAACCGCTCAGCGCCCGGGTTCTCGAGCTCACCGAACCCGATCTTGCGCTTGGAATGGTCGAGGATGACCTCCTGGTAGAGGCCGGTCAGTGCGTCAGCCATTAGATCGCTCCGAAGTAGGGGCGAACCTGGGCGACGGCGGCGATGAACCGGTCGACCTCATCTGCCGTGGTGTAAATGTACGCGCTGGCGCGGGTGGATGCGGTGAGTCCGAGTCGGCGGTGAAGCGGCTGCGCGCAATGGTGCCCAACCCGCACCGCGATGCCCTGCGCGTCGAGGTACTGGCCCACATCGTGGGCGTGCACACCCTCAACGTCAAAACTGACGAGGCCGGCACGCGGGATCCCCGCGGCAGGTCCGATGATTCGAATGCCCTCAATTAGTTCGAGCCCGGCGATCATCCGCTGGGCGAGTTCGTCTTCGCGTTCCTCGATGCGGTCAAGTCCGATCGCGCCGAGGTAACGCACCGCTTCGGCGAGGGCGACCGCCTGCGACACGGGCTGTGTTCCCGCCTCGAAGCGTTGGGGCGACGGAAGGTAGTCGGCACCCTCCATGGTGACCGTCACAATCATCGAGCCACCCGTGCGGAACGGCGGGAGTGCGTCAAGCAGTTCGGCGCGTCCAAACAGAACACCGATCCCGTTGGGGCCCAGCATTTTGTGGCCAGAGAAGGCGGCGAAATCGACGCCCAGCTCGGCAACGTTGAGGGCTCGATGTGGCGCGGACTGGCACGCGTCCAACACAACAAACGCGCCGCGAGCGTGAGCGAGCTCGACGATTTCTTCGACCGGCGCGACGAACCCCGTAACGTTCGACACGTGCGCGAAGGCGACAATTCGGGAGCGATCGGTGATGAGCTCGCGCACATCGTCGAGCGACCAGGTTCCGTCATCGGCGACGGGCACGTAGCGCAGCACGGCGCCGGTTTTCGCCGCGAGCTCAAGCCAGGGAACAAGATTGGCGTGGTGTTCGGCCTCGGTCACGACAATTTCATCGCCCGCATGCAGCACAAACGGGGCGGCAGCGTCGCCCCCGCGCCCCGCGGTGGCGTTGGCGAATCCGTATGCGACGAGATTGAGGGCGTCGGTGGCGTTGGAAGTCCAGACCACCTCGTTGGCACGAGCGCCGATAAACGCCGCGACCGTTTCCCGTGCGTCTTCGTAGGCCTCTGTGGCCTGCCCCGCGAGGGTGTGCGCGCCACGGTGAACGGCGGAGTTGTTCGTTTCGAGGAACGTGCGTTCAGCGTCGAGCACAGCGGTCGGACGTTGCGCGGTGGCGCCGGTGTCGAGGTAGGCCAGGGGTTCACCGTTCACCGTTTGGTGGAGGGCGGGAAAATCGGCGCGGATGACGTCGACCTCAGTCTCAGTGAGGGATCGAACGGAAACGCCTTCAATAATGCGGGGCACGGCTACCTTCTAATGCGATTGGGAGGGCTGTGCGGGAACGTCGAGGCCGGGTCGCCGACCGGGAACGCGGATCACCACAACTGCCCGATCCCAGCGTACGCAATCCCACCGGTGTAGGCGATCATGGTGCGCCAATCGCGTCATCCTGCCAGAGCCGAAGCGACCGCCGGTGTGAACGACGGGTGAAGCCATCTGAACCCAATGCCTCACACCAGACCCATGGTGGCGGATGCTGGACGTACCGTTGTGGGCAGACATGTTGGTAGACATGCAGAGCGCGAACACCCATGGTGGTCGGAAGGCCGAAGCACCTCGGGTCATGCCAGTCTCAGAAAAGGAACTCAATGCATTCCGCTATTCGGTTTGATCGCCCGGGCGCCCCGGATGTGCTGCATCTCACGCGGGTCGAGCGGCGGGATATTGGACCGGATGACGTGAGGATCGACGTCGCGGCGGCGGGCGTCAACAACGCCGACCTTCTTGAGCGGCGCGGCGCGTACCCCGTTCCGCCGGGTGCGCCTCCCGGGCTTGGACTGGAATGCGCCGGGATAATCTCCGAGGTCGGCTCCGCCGTCACCTCCTGGAAGGTGGGCGACCGGGTCTGTGCACTGGTCGCCGGTGGAGGCTACGCCGATGAAGTGGTTGCACCCGCGACGCACGTGATGCCGGTCCCACCGGGTTTGACTCTCATCGAAGCGGCCGCCCTGCCCGAAGTTGCCTGCACGGTCTATTCCAACCTCGCGATGATCGCGGGACTCAAGCGCGGCCAGTCCGTTCTGATCCACGGCGGCGCGGGAGGCATCGGGTCCTTCGCCATTCAGTGGGCGACCGCCATCGGTGCGCGTGTGATCGCCACCGCCGGGTCGGAGTCCAAAACGCAGGCGATGCGCGACCTCGGCGCCGCGGAGGCGATCAACTACAACACCACCGATTTTGTCGCCGCAACGCTCGCCGCGACGGAGGGGAACGGCGTCGACGCCATCCTCGACATCGTGGGTGCGCCGTACCTCGAACGCAACATCGACTGTCTCGCGCTCGATGGCCATCTGGTGATCATCGGGGGCTCCCTCGGTCCCGCCACCATCGACCTCGGCTCGTTGATCTCACGCCGCGCCAGTGTGTCCGCGACTCTTCTCCGCGGCCGGCCAGAGAAGGACAAGGCCGCGATCGTTGCCGGCGTCACCCGCGATGTGTTCCCGTTGATCGAGTCGGGCGCCATCCGTGCCGTTGTCGACACGGTGCTGCCACTGGAGAAGGCAGGTCGCGCGCACGAGCTACTGGAATCCGGTCAGACCGTCGGAAAAGTCATCCTCGAAACGGGTCGGCACGCGCCCAAGTAGGAGTGACGGCCGCGGAATGTGAGGCTGGCCGTGAGCGAAAGTTGCCCAAAAAGTACGCGCGCATCGGGCATTTACAGCAGTATCGTAACTTATACAACAGATTGACTACTGGTGTTTTTTAGTCAAATAACTTCAGTAGTTGAATGGCCGCTCGGTCTCCTACTGAGCGGTTACTGTGAGGATCACCGTTCCTAGAACGGTCGGTACAGTACGGATCGGATCGTCACAAAAACGAGTTCGCCCGCGGCATCGCTGGCGCGGCTCGGAGGGGTAACTGATGCCAAAGCCTGACTCTGCACAAGCGACGCCTCAGAGCGCCACGCTCCAATCGCCCCGGCGAGTGATCGGACGAGGGAGGGATCCCGAGCAATTCGCGAACACACTCCTGTCCGGTAACAGCCTGATCATCTATGGTGCGCTCGGCTCCGGAAAGAGCCACCTCGCCGATGCCGTTGACTCCCACCTGCGTGCACGCGGCGTGCTTCCCCTCAAACTCCGCGGATCCTCGTCAACCCGCGATGTTCCTCTCGGTGCACTCCGCGCGACTATGGATGTGCAGCTCACGGAACTCCTCGCCACGGCCGACTCCCCCAGCGCGAGCCACTTTCTCAGCTACGCCACCGCGAAGGCGGGAAAACACCAGCCGGTCATCGCGGTCGATGACGCTCACCTGCTCGACCCCCAGACCGTCGAATGGCTCGCCCGGCTCGCGAGCGACGGCGCGGTGGTCCTGCTCCTCACGTGCGCGCCGGTTCCCGCCATCGACGGGCGTGAGACCAACGCCGAAACAGTTCGCCTCCTGACCTCGCTCTGGGTGCAGGGCCAAGCCGACCGCGTGGACCTGGAGCCGCTGACGACCGGCGAAGCCGACGAGCTGGTTGCCCAGTTCGCACCCGGCGCAGTATTCGATATGGTCACGCGCACGTCCCTGCTCGACCGCAGCGGTGGCTCTCCCCTGCTCCTCCGCGAACTGACCGCGGAGGCTCTCCACCACCAGTTCCTTCTGGAAGATCGCGACACCATCTCACCCAGCGTGTCCGAACCGTCTGGTCGCATCATGGAGATGCTCCGTCACCAGCTGGCTGGGCTGAACAGCGCACAAGTCCACGGTCTTGCCCTGCTTGGCCGGGTGGATTCCCTGGCCCACGCGCAGAGCCTCGCTATTTTCACCGCGACCGACCTCCGCGATCTGATGCACCGCGGTTTTATTCGTCGTGCCGGTGCGGGTGATGACCGGCTTATCGCCCACCAGCTGTTCGCCGAAGCAGCCGTATCCATCAGCGACCCGTCGACGGCACGTGAACTGGCGTCCCGTCTCGCCGAAGCGCTTCTCCAGAACCGCGCCGCCGGTCGCGCGCTCAGCCCAACCGAGAGCGTGATTGTCGCCGAATCGTGGTCGCACTCGGCCAGCCTCGCACCCGAAGTGGACGAATGGGGACTCGATGCCGTCGTCGAAATCCTTATCGCGGCCGCGGACAAATGCTTCACCTGCGGAATTCGCGAGGGAGCACTGAGCTTCACTTCCCAGGCCTACAAGCTGCGGCCCGACACCAGCACTGCGGTCAGTTACTCCCGAGCGCTCTCCAACTCAGGGCGTGTACCCCAGGCTCTTCGACTGCTCCTCGAGGCCGAGGAAAAGCTCGAGTCACCCCGGGACGCCGTCCGCCTCATCCGGTGGTGGGCCGTCCTCGCCGCACGCCAGCCGATCATCTCCGATGCGCTCGACAGCGTGGTGAGGAGGGCCGCGAACTGGTTCCCTAACGACATGGGATTGTCCGGCGAGGTTGAACTCGTAATCCTGACCGGGATGTCACGCCAGCTGAACCGTCGCCGCCTGGCAACCAGCGCGGAAAAAGTCGCGCTCAGTACCTCGTTCGATTCGTTCGCCCGCGTCCGCGCGACGACGTTGGCCGCCGCAGAGTACGCGGGACTGGGCAATCTGGCCCGCGCCCGGGAACTCCTCGCAATCGGTTCGTCGCTCGGCGCTCAGAGTATTCCCGCGGACTCCCCGACCAGCGACTACGACCACGATGTCGCAGAGTTCATTTTCTTCAGCGCAATTGTGGTGCGCTCCATGGCGGGCGACGACCAGGCGCAGCTCGCCGCCGAACTGGAAGAGCGCGTTCGGCGGTCGGTGAGGGACCACCGCTACAGCAGTCTTGGCTACAGCGGAGTCGCCGCCGCGCACCTGGCAACCATCCGCGGCGACAACGCGGCCGCGGCCGTGGAGCTCCGTGCAGCGGAAAGCCGTTTCCTCCGCTCCGACCCCTATGGGTGGCTGCCATGGGCCCAGTGCCTCTACGCCAAGGCGCTGGCCAGCATCGGCCGCCTCGACGAGGGGCTTCTCAAGCTTCGGGAATCGACCACCACGGCGGCCCGGCTCGGCACCAACCAGTGGTTCACCTTTGTCTCGGACTGCACCGCCGCCGAGCTCCTCATGCTGTCGGGCGCCTCGTCGAGTCCCCGCACCCTGTCGTCGACGCTGGTGCACGAACTCGACTCCGGAGGGCCGGTGCTGAAGACCTCGCTGCTCTACGAACTCTTTGTTAGTGGTGAGCCCGCCACAAACATCGTCGTCGAGATCGAACGGGCCGCGGCCTCCACCGACATCCCCCTGCTCGCGGTTGCCGCCCGACGAGTGCGTGCCACGGCGGAGAACGACCCGTCCGGCCTCGAGTCGGCCGCGGAATCCTTCGCCGCGCTCGGCGCCTACGGTCAGGCAAGCGCGACCTACGAGGCGGCGGCGGCTATCCACCGGGAGCGAGGTGACCGCAGCGCGTCGACGGCGAGCCGGGCGCGCGCCGCGGGACTCGCCGACGCAACCCGCAATCCGGGCAGCTCCGGCACCGCGCTCGAACCGACCTCGAGCACCGAACGCCTGACCGGACGCGAAAGCGAGGTCGCCGTACTTGCCGCGAAAGGCCTCAGCAACCGCGAGATCGCGCGCACACTGTTTCTCTCGGTCCGCACCGTCGAGTCGCACCTCTATCAGGCACGCGTGAAACTCGGCGCGGCCTCACGCAAGGAGCTCGGCGCCTTGCTCAGCGTCGACGTCGCCGAATAGCCGGCATCGCCGAATAAACGACATAGCCCCGTGAACCTATAAACCTGAACGGCCGCGACCCACTACGTGAGCGCGGCCGTCCAGGTTGTGATTCGGCTTACTCGCCGAACCCCGAATCGATCAGAGCGGTCAGGGCATCGATCGCTGCACGCGCATCGGGACCAGTCGCCGCCAGCCCCACTGTTTTACCCCGGCCGAGTCCCAGCGACATAATTCGCAGCAGGCTCTTCGCATCGACCCCGTTGATCGTTATCTGCGCGTCGAAGGTGCTCGCGAGGCGCACAAACTCGGCGGCGGGTCGTGCATGCAAACCCGACGCGTTGACGAGTTCGGTGGCGCCGGTGATCGAATCGCCCGCGTTGCCCGGTTCCGCGACGTTGCCCAGTTCGGCGACGTTGCCCGGTTGGTCAGCGTTGCCCGGTGCGGTGGTGGATGACGCGGCGGCGCCTGCGTCGGCCTGAATCGTCACATTGGCTGACCGCGCTGCCGTCACCACCTCGTCGAGGGTTCCACCGATTTGAGCCGCAACCGCCGCAGCAATCGAACCCTCGACCAGCGGGGCGTCGGCGATCCGGATTCGCTCGCGCACGTCGTCATCCACAAAGTCCAAAGCCGTTTCGGCAGTAAGGATTGCGGACCCGAGATCACACAACACCACAACACCCGCGCCGTCATCGGCAGCAACCATCGCGGCGGACACTTTGTCGAAGCTCGTGCCGATGCCGTCGTCGTCCGTGCCGCCAGCGGCAACGATGCGCACACCCTCAGCCATCTGCGCGGCGAGATCCACCACACCCTCCGCGATCTTCGAGGAGTGCGACACAATCACCAGGCCAACCGTCATGGGTTAGTCGTCCGTCGCGTCGACGGCAGCACGGAGCAGGAGGGCGGATGACACGGAGCCCGGGTCACGGTGTCCGATTGCACGCTCACCGAGGTAGCTCGCACGACCCTTACGGGCAACGAGCGAGTCGGTTGACACGGATCCCGCGTCAGCGGCATCGGCCGCGGCCTGCAGGATTTCCACTGCGGATTTTCCTTCGCTCAGCGCCGCGGCAGCAGCGTCGACCGCGGGAGTCCAGGCATCCACCATGGTTTTGTCGCCCACGTCGGCCTTGCCGCGGAGAACAATCCCGTCGCGCGCGGCCGTGAGCAGCGCCACGATCGCGGCCCCGTCGAGTTCCGCCTGACCCGCAACCGCGCCGGCGGCCTTGAGGTATGCGGTACCAAACAGAGGTCCCGAAGCGCCACCGACGGTGGAGATCAGTGTTGTTGCGGTGAGCTTCAGCGCGTCACCCGGCACCGCGTCATCCGGAAGATCTGCAAGCTTTTTGAGGACAGCAGAGAAACCACGATCGAGATTCTCACCGTGGTCGCCGTCGCCGATGGCGCGGTCCAAGGTGATGAGCTCGACCCGGTTCTCGGCGATGACATTGGCACTGCGTGTGATCCAGCCGCGTGCCCAAGTGATTCCTAGACCCATTGAATGACTACCTTCCCCAGCGGAGAGCTGCGGTCTGCACGGGCGCGTCCCACAGCTGTTCCAGTTCGTTGTCTAGCTTGAGCAGGGTGATAGAGGCACCCTGCATTTCCAGGCTTGTGACAAAGTTACCGACAAGCGAGCGCCCAACGGTGATTCCGCGCTCGGCGAGCACCTCGGCGACACGGCGGAATACGATGTACAGCTCGATCTGCGGTGTACCACCCATCCCGTTGACAAAAAGCAGCACGTTGTCGCCGCCGGTGAAGGGCAGGTCTTCGAGAATCGGGCCGAGCAGGCGATCAACAATCTGGTCGGCGGGTTCGATGCGGATGCGTTCGCGTCCCGGCTCCCCGTGGATGCCAATACCGATCTCGATCTCGTCCTCGGCCAACGTAAAGCTCGGCTCCCCCGCGTGCGGAACCACACACGGAGTGAGTGCGACACCCATCGACCGAGTCTGCGCGTTGACCTTTTCGGCGATGTTTGCGACCTCGTCAAGCGAATCACCTCGCTGTGCAGCGGCACCGGCGATTTTTTCGACCAAAACGGTGCCTGCGACGCCACGTCGGCCGGCGGTGTAGAGAGAGTCCTTGACGGCGACATCGTCGTTGATGATCACCGTGCGTACCGTCACACCCTCGGCTTCGGCGAGGTCAGCCGCTGTCTCGAAGTTGAGAACGTCGCCCGTGTAATTCTTGACGATCTGCAGCACACCGGCTCCGCCGTCCGCCGCGAGGGCCGCCGCGAGGATCGGGTCGGGAGTGGGTGACGTAAATACCGGGCCGGGCACTGCAGCATCAAGCATGCCGAATCCGACAAAACCGCCGTGGAGGGGTTCGTGTCCACTTCCACCCCCGCTGATGAGCGCCACCTTGCCCGACACCGGCGCGTCGGCGCGAACAATGTAGATCGGATCGAACACCACTTTGACGATGTCGGGATGCGCGGCGGCGAAACCCGCGGCCGCCTCGTCTACGACATTCTTGGGGTCATTGATGAGCTTTTTCATAGTTAGGCCCTTTCCGGCACTGCGATGTGAACGAAAATAGCTGGCACCGGGGCAAATCCGCATACCGCTGGTTTCAACCTACGCGCATCCGGGGAGCAGGATAAGCCGCACTGTAAAGAATGGCCAAGGCACTGTATTCGTACCGAGACAGAGCGCTAGGGTTGTGAGCAATCCCCTTAGATGGGGTGGTGCGCGCGAATCTCGGCGCTGGAACTTAGGACGGTCAACGTGGATCTCGGAACAATTTTTCTCTCGGAAACGGTTGGCACCGCAATGCTGGTGCTACTGGGTTGCGGAGTGGTGGCGAACATTGCCCTCGCCAAGACCAAGGGCAATAATGGCGGATTCCTCATGGTCAACTTTGGCTGGGGTCTTGCCGTCTTCGCCGGTGTCACAGTGTCTTACTCGTCAGGCGCGCATCTCAACCCGGCCGTGACCCTCGGTCTCTGGGCGAGCGGAGCGGATCTCAGTTTCGCGCAAATACTTATCTACATCCTCGCGCAATTTGTCGGCGCGTTTATCGGAGCGGTCATCGTTTGGGCTGCATACAAGCAGCACTTCGACGACGAACCCCTCGCCGCAAACAAGCTCGGTGTGTTCTCGACCGGGCCGGCGATTCGCAGCACGGGTTGGAACCTCATCACCGAGATCATCGGCACCTTCGTCCTCGTCTTTGTTGTGGTGGGCTTCGGCCGCGTTGGCGACACTGACCTCACCGTGCCATCCGGGCTCGCTGCCCTTGGCGCCCTGCCCGTCGCCCTATTGGTTGTTGTTATCGGTACCTCTCTCGGTGGCCCGACCGGATACGCCATTAACCCTGCTCGTGACCTCGGACCGCGCCTTGCGCACGCTGTTCTGCCCATCGCCGGCAAAGGCTCGAGCGACTGGAGCTACTCCTGGATTCCGGTCGTTGGCCCCGTCATTGGAGGTCTACTCGGAGGCCTTGCCGCCATTCCGCTTCTGCCGGTGCTCGCCGCATAGCCCAGGCACCATCTCTCGCTGGTCCGCCGCCGGGGCCAGCACCCGTTCTATCCGTCACGTAACGAAAGTGGCTGCGCTATCGCGCGGCCCATACAAAGGAGTTAAATTCCGTGAGCGAGTACATCGTCGCAATTGACCAGGGCACCACAAGCACCCGGGCGATTGTGTTTGACCATTCCGGATCGATTGTTTCTTCAGGACAGAAGGAACACGAGCAGATCTTCCCCCGCGCCGGATGGGTCGAGCACGACCCCGCCGAGATCTGGGACAACACCCGCGAGGTCATCGGCCAGGCGCTCTCCCGCGCCGACATCACACGCCACGACGTTGTCGCTGTTGGTATTACCAACCAGCGCGAGACCGCGGTGGTCTGGGACAAAACAACCGGCAAGCCGGTCTACAACGCCATCGTCTGGCAGGACACGCGAACGCAGGACATCGTCGACCGTCTTGCTGCCGATGGTGGCGGCGACCGCTTCAAGGAAACCGTTGGACTTCCCCTCGCCACGTATTTCTCGGGAACCAAGATTGTCTGGATTCTCGAAAACGTCGAGGGGGCACGCGAGAAGGCTGAAGCCGGCGACCTGCTGTTTGGCACGACCGACAGCTGGGTGACGTGGAACCTTACGGGTGGTGTTGACGGCGGTGTCCACGTTACCGACGTCACCAACGCATCCCGCACCCTGTTTATGGACCTCAAGACCCTGCAGTGGGATGACAAGATCCTCGAGATCTTCGGTGTCCCCAAGTCCATGCTTCCCGAGATCAAGAGCTCGTCCGAGGTGTACGGCCAGGTCGAGTCCTCCAGCCTCCTGCGCGAGGTTCCGGTTGCTGGCATCCTCGGTGACCAGCAGGCCGCCACGTTTGGGCAGGCTGCATTCGATACCGGCGAATCAAAGAACACCTACGGCACCGGTAACTTCCTTATTTTCAACACCGGCGAGGAGATCATTCACTCCAAGAACGGCCTGCTAACCACCCTCGGTTACAAGCTCGGTGACGCTCCGGCACACTACGCACTCGAGGGCTCGATCGCTGTCACCGGTTCGTTGATCCAGTGGCTGCGCGACAACATCGGGCTCATCTCCAGCGCGCCGGAGATCGAAACCCTTGCGAAGACAGTGGATGACAATGGTGGCGTCTACTTCGTCCCCGCGTTCTCCGGACTGTTCGCCCCGTACTGGCGTGCAGACGCGCGCGGTGCACTGGTTGGACTCACTCGCTTCGTCAACAAGGGCCACATTGCCCGCGCCGCCCTCGAGGCGACGGCATTCCAGACCCGCGAGGTTCTCGACGCCGTCAACGCGGACTCCGGTGTTGACCTCACGGAGCTCAAGGTAGATGGCGGCATGATCGCCAACAACACCCTGATGCAGTTCCAGGCAGACATCATCGGTGTACCCGTCATCCGCCCGGTGGTGGCCGAAACGACGGCGCTCGGTGCGGCCTACGCAGCCGGGCTCGCTGTTGGGTTCTGGAGTGACCTCGACGACCTGCGCAAGAACTGGCAGGAAGACAGCCGCTGGGAGCCCAAGATGGAAGAGGCCGAGCGCGAGCGTCAGCTCCGCAACTGGAAGAAGGCCGTCACCAAGACCTTCGACTGGGTTGACGAGGACGTCGTCTAGGCACGTCGCAATTTCACTGCCTAGGCGTTAGGCCTAGGCGGTAACTAAAAAGGCACTCCACGGTTCGTCCGTGGAGTGCCTTTTTCGTTGGGGCAGGTTAGTTCGCGTTGGTGGCACGCACCCACTGGTCGAGTTTCGCCAGAGCCGCGCCGGAGTCAACGGCCTCAGCAGCAACGACGAGCTTGTCCCGCATCCGGTTCACGAAGGGCTCGCGAACGAGGTTCGCATCGTTGGCGAGATCAAACGCTACGAGGCCTGCCGCCGCGTTGAGGAGCACAACATCACGCACGGGACCAGGCTCACCCGACAACACGGCGCGGGCGACACCGGCGTTGTGGACGGGATCCTTTCCGAGCAGTGCTTCAATGGGCGCGCGGGCGATCCCGAGGTCGAGCGGGTCGAGATCGTGCTCGGTCACAGAACCGCGAGAAACCTCCCACACGTGGCTGTGCCCGGTGGTGGTGAGTTTGTCGATCCCGTCATCTCCGCGATACACCAGCGCGGTGGCACCGCGCGTTTGGAACACTCCCACAACCAGCGGGACGCGGTCCAGGCTCGACACGCCGACGGCCGATGCTTCCGGACGAGCCGGATTACATAACGGTCCAAGAATATTAAAGAGCGTCGAGATACCCAGCTCGCGCCGGGTGGGGCCTGCGTGTCGGAAACCAGGATGGAACAACGCAGCGTTCGCAAAGCTGATTCCGGTCTCCGCGAGGACCTCGGCCGCGCGGTCCGGGGGGATGGTGATGTCAACTCCGAGAGCAGTCAGAACGTCTGACGCACCTGACGCCGAGCTGGCTCCGCGGTTCCCGTGCTTCAGGACCGGAACGCCCGCGGCTGAGCAAACAATAGATGCCACGGACGAGATATTGAGCACTGCTCCGTAGGGATCCCCGCCTGAACCGACGATATCGAGCACCATAGGGTCCACGTCGATCGGTAGAGCGTTCGCCAGCACTGCATCACGAAATCCAACGATCTCATCCACGGTCTCGCCCTTGATGCGCAGCGCCACCAGGAGACCGCCTAATTGCGCGGATGTCGCTTCGCCTGCCATCACACTCTGCATTGCCCATGTGGCTTCTCTGACAGAAAGATCTGAGCCTTCTACAAGGACGCTGAGCAGATGGGGCCAGGTGAGAACAGTAGACATGTTCAAAATCCTACCGATTGGGGCGCGCCCTGCCCCCCTAATGGGCATCAACAGGGTCTTTGTGCTCCATAATGGGAGAGTGACGAGCACCTCTCTAGCGCGACCGGTCGGCGCCCCAATTGTTAATCGTCCGAGCCCTGTTGCGGTTGGAACAATCGTCTGGCTCGGAAGCGAAGTTATGTTTTTCGCAGGTTTGTTTGCGATTTACTTCACTCTGCGATCCACTTCACCCGAGTTGTGGGAGTTACAGAGCTCAAAGCTCAACCTCACCTTCTCTGGTATCAACACCGCGATTCTTGTCGCGTCCTCGTTTACCTGCCAGATGGGCGTCTTTGCCGCCGAGCGTCTTCAGGCTAAGCGCAAGAGCTGGAAGCTCTCCGAATGGGGAATGGTGGAGTGGTTCTTCGTCACCTACGTGATGGGCGCCATCTTCGTTGTCGGCCAGGTGTATGAATACGCCCTCCTTGTCAGCGAAGGCGTGAGCCTCAGCTCCGACTCGTACGGTTCTGCGTTCTACCTCACCACCGGCTTCCACGGACTCCACGTGACCGGCGGTCTCATCGCCTTCCTCCTCATCATTGGTCGCGGTTACGCCGCAAAGAACTTTGGCCATAAAGAAGCAACGAGCGCCATTGTGGTCTCGTACTACTGGCACTTCGTCGACGTGGTCTGGGTGGGCCTCTTCGCCGTCATTTACCTCCTGAGATAGAAGCGGAACAGACAACAGCATGGCGAAGTCCACTATCAAGAACCGTAAGAGCCGAGCAGGCCGCAGGTCACCGCTCGCCTCCATCGCGCTCATCACCATTGGGTTGCTGAGCACGGGAGGCGCGTACGCGCTTTTCACTACCTCTGCAACGGCAGACACCACAGTCGCACACGAGCAGCTCGTTGACGACGGCTCGAAGTTGTTCGCAGCTAACTGCGCCACCTGCCACGGTCTCGACCTGGCTGGCGCTGAGGGTGGCCCCTCTCTTCTCGGAGTGGGAGCCGCGTCCGTCGAGTTCCAGGTGGCGACCGGTCGTATGCCGATGGCACAGTCCGGCCCGCAGGCCGAAGAGAAGCCGGTCCAGTTCACAACCGAACAGATCAAGGCCCTCTACACGTACGTCGCAGCTCAGGCTCCCGGCCCCGGCATCCCCGACGAGGAACTCACCGCTGGAGATGGCGACGCGGCCATTGGTGCAGAGCTCTTCCGCATTAACTGCGCAATGTGCCACAACGTTGCCGGTGCGGGTGGTGCCCTCACTGAGGGCAAGTTCGCTCCCTCGCTCGCGGGCGTCTCGGGTCAGCACATCTACGAGGCCATGCTCACGGGCCCGCAGAACATGCCTGTCTTCAACGACAACAACATCTCGCCCGAGGACAAGGCCAACATCATCACGTACCTCAACTACCTCGATGAGAACCCGTCTGTCGGTGGACTCGACCTGGGCAACCTTGGTCCTGTCTCTGAGGGCCTCTTTATTTGGATCTTCGGACTCGGCTCGATCGTGGCAATCACGATCTGGCTCACGGCCCGCTCAAACTAACTTGGATAACAACCAGTTCAGAAATACGACGCTTACGCGTTGGTCGAAGGGAAGAGAATGGCACAGCACGACGACGGTGTAGCCGGTCCGGATGGCGTAGCCGTCCCGGACGGCGCTAACACCGCTGCCGGCTCGGCGATTGTGAAAGCACACGCCCGAGAGGTGTCGCCCGGTACAGCAGTAGTACCGTCGGATGGCCTTCAGAACCCCGGCTTCCCGCCCCACCGCGCGCGCCTCACGGACACGGATCCAAAGAAGGACAAGCGCGCGGAACGCCAGGTTTCTGGATTGTTCTACCTGTCCATCGTCGGCAGCATTTTCGCCGTCGCGGCCTACATCGCCTTCCCGATCGTTCCGGGCGATATGGCATCGGTTCGCATGAACACTCTGATGCTTGGCCTGGGAATCACCCTCGGCCTGCTCGGAATCGGCATTGGTGCCGTCCACTGGGCCAAGGCGCTCATGAGCGACGTCGAAATCGTCGAGCAGCGCCACGGTACCCGCGGAACGGACGCGACACGCGCCAAAGCCGTCGAGGTCTTTACGCTCGGAAACAAGGAGTCCGGCTTCGGTCGTCGCTCGCTTATCCGCAACTCGCTTATTGGCGCACTCGTACTCACGCCCATCCCCGCCGTTGCGCTGTTCCGTGACCTCGCTCCCGCCGAGGACCCGGTCGCGCTTCTCAAGCACACCATGTGGGCAAAGGGAACTCGCCTTACCCGCGACCCCAGTGGTACCCCGATCAAGGCGTCTGACGTCACACTCGGATCTGCATTCCATATCATCCCCGAGGGACTTAACGACTCTGAGCACAAGCTCGAAGAAAAGGCCAAGGCTGCAGTCCTTTTGATGCGCCTCAAGCCCGAAGACCTCACCGAACTGCCTGAACGTGCAAGCTGGTCCTACGACGGCATTGTTGCCTACTCGAAGATCTGCACGCACGTTGGCTGCCCCGTGGCTCTGTACGAGCAGCAGACGCATCACCTGCTGTGCCCGTGCCACCAGTCACAATTCGACGTCGCCAACCATGCCGAAGTTATCTTCGGACCGGCAAAGCGCGCGCTTCCCCAGTTGCCCATCGCGGTGGACAGCGAGGGATACCTCATCGCCCAAAGCGATTTCCTTGAACCCGTCGGACCCAGCTTTTGGGAGCGTGAGCTTAATTGACAACCACCGACACTCCAACGCAGGAGGCCCGCCCTACCGCGGTCGCCCCCTCGCGAGGATCCCGTTTAACGGGAGCCGCCGCTAACTATATTGACGAACGAACCAGCATCTCCGGCCTGGTGAAAGAGGTTGGTCGCAAGATCTTCCCCGATCACTGGTCGTTTATGCTTGGCGAGGTCGCTCTTTACAGTTTCGTTGTAATCCTGCTGTCAGGTACCTTCCTTACGTTCTTCTTCCAGGCCTCCATGGTCGAGGTGGACTACGAAGGTTCGTACGTGCCCCTCAAGGGCATCGCGATGTCGGCCGCCATGTCCTCGTCGCTCGATATCTCGTTTGATATCCGCGGTGGACTACTTATGCGCCAGGTGCACCACTGGGCAGCCCTGCTCTTTGTCGCCTCAATTGGCCTTCACATGCTGCGTGTCTACTTCACGGGTGCGTACCGCAAGCCCCGCGAGATCAACTGGCTCATTGGTTTTGTGCTGTTCATCCTCGCGATGGCGGAGGGCTTCACCGGCTACTCGCTTCCTGATGACCTGCTCTCCGGTAACGGTCTGCGCATCATCGACGGAATGGTCAAGGGCATCCCGGTTGTCGGTACTTGGATTTCCTACCTGCTTTTCGGAGGGGAATTCCCGGGCGTCGACATCATCTCAAGGCTCTACGTTCTCCACATCCTGATCCTCCCGGCGATCCTCGTTGCCGCGCTCGGTGTGCACCTTCTGCTATTGATCATCAACAAGCACACTCAGTTTGCTGGCCCCGGCAAGACCAACGACAACGTTGTTGGTGTGCCGATCATGCCCGTGTTCGCTGCAAAAGCTGGTGGATTCTTCTTCATCGTCTTCGGAGTGATCACCCTGATCGCCGCGACAGTGACGATCAACCCGATCTGGAACTACGGTCCGTATGACCCGTCCCCCGTTTCCGCTGGAACCCAGCCTGACTGGTACATCGGATTCGCCGACGGCGCCCTCCGCCTTGTTCCGCCGGGACTTGAGTTTGTGATCTTCGGGGCCACGGTTTCGATGAACATCCTCATCCCGCTAGTCGGACTGGGCCTGTTCATTGCGGTTGTCGCCTTCTACCCGTTCATCGAAGCGTGGATCACCGGAGACAAGCGAGAGCACCACATCGCCGACCGGCCCCGCAACGCTCCGGCGCGTACTTCTATCGGTGCTGCTGGTGTCACGTTCTACGCCGTCCTCTGGGCAGCGGCGAGCTCGGACCTTATCGCCACACATTTCTATGTGTCGATCGAGAGCGTCATCCACTCCCTCCAGGCGCTCCTGTTCATCGGCCCAGTTGTGGCCTACCAGGTGACCAAGCGGGTTTGTATCGCACTGCAGAAGAAAGACCGCGAAATCGCTCTGCACGGATACGAGAGTGGCCGTATCGTTCGTCTCCCGGGTGGCGAGTACATCGAGGTGCACGAGCAGCTCGACGAGTACGAGCGCTGGAAACTGGTCAGCTACAACGAGTACAAGCCGCTGATGATTCGTCCCAATGAGAATGGCAAGATCAGCGTCGCACAGCGCGTCCGTGCGAGCCTGTCGGGCTGGTTCTTTGAAGACCGCATCTCCCCCGTTACTGGTACTGACGTTGAGAAGTCGCACCACGACGGTCACTAGTCGCTGAAAAGCACATAACAAAAGCCCGGCCCGTGAGGGATTCGCACATCGTGCGTTTCTCTTACGGGCCGGGCATTTGTTTTAAGCCACTGACTGATCCGGCCCTCCGCAAGCCCTCGACGCGGAGGGACAGCCGAGGCAGCGCACGGTTAGTCGAAGATGGGTCCGACGGTGCGGGAGCGCTTGATCTCAAAGAAGCCTTCGTAGGAGGCGACAGCAACCACACCATCCCAGAGGGCCACAGCTTGGTCACCCTTCGGGGCGGGCGAGATAACAGGACCGAAGAAAGCGACGCCGTTGACAGCGATGACGGGTGTGCCCACGTCCTGGCCGACTCGGTTGATGCCCTCGAAGTGGCTCGCTCGCATCGGAGCATCGTACTCGTCGCTGTCTACAAAGCGCGCGAGGTCAGCGGGCAACCCCACGTCCTCCAGGGCGCCCGCTATGACCGCATCCGCATCTTTCTGTGCTCCGGGGTGGATCCGCGTGCCCAAGGCGTCATAGAGCGCCTTGACGCTTTCCTGTCCGTGCAGTTCTCGGACGGCCGCAACAAGTCGGGTGTATCGCAGCGCGCGCGGGAAGAAGGCGCGGTACTCGTCGCTGATGTCATCGTTGTTCTCATTGAGCACGGCGAGGCTCATCACATTCCAGGTCACATCGAGGTCGCGGTGCTTTGCCACCTCATCCACCCACCGGGAAGTCATCCACGCCCAGGGGCAGGAGGGGTCGAACCAAAATTCTACGGAGGTGGTCTGAGCTGTCATTGTCCAAGCCTAGGGTGCACTCCCCCGCTGCGCTGGCGGGGTCATGCACGGTGCGGTCTGACGCGTTGAATGAACTCGGTCCTCAACCCAGTGCCCGTGCCCACAACCCGGCGCTGGTGGCTGCACGCAGGTCCTGCCGTGAGGCCCAATGTCGCCGCCACAGATTCCGAGGCACGAGGCGTGGTGTGCGAGGTGCCCGGTGAGGTTCAAAGGCGGTGCGCCGCGTCGCACCGCCGACTCACTCC
>Ga0247808_10000581_pt1 | contig 17581 bp, 15 predicted proteins | sample UWRJL089202R1_FD_179914 | JGI IMG/M metagenome (GOLD analysis project Ga0247808, IMG submission 179914) | Plant litter microbial communities from Arlington Agricultural Research Station in Wisconsin, United States - UWRJ-L089-202R-1 | ecosystem: Environmental > Terrestrial > Plant litter >... | reverse complement strand
ATGCTGGCTCTACTGCACCAGCCGGCAGACAACGGCTTGCTCAGCCGTTATTTCGGTGTCCCTAGAGGCCCTGCCATGGCCGATCGCTCGCGGCAGAAGCTGACTTCTCGGTAAAGCCCCAACCCTCGTGCGCGAACACCTCACGGACGAGAACCTGCCAGCTGTCGGGGTCGGTCGCCGTCAAAAGCGCTCCAGTGCGTTTGGTCGCGTCGTAGGCAGATCCGTCCAGGCATGCGACGTAGGCACCAGCTTCGGTCGCGATCAGTGTTCCTGCAAGGTGATCCCAAGGTGTCAGCCGATCGAGCATCACGAAGTGGCCGTGACCGCTGACAAAGGCACGATACATGTGCGCAGCGCAGCGATGACTGGAAAACATCCGTGGTTTCGCAAGCTTTGCCAGAATGTCCGGTTTCACCGCTGCGGGTAGGAAGTCTGTAGACACATAACCGGTCATTTCCGCCAATCGTGCCGGCTCCGAGATCTGGAGCCGCCTTTCGGTGCCATCGCCCCGGATCAGGAATGCGCCGCCGCCCTGCTCCGCCATGATCCAGTCGTCGCTCATCGGGTCGTAGATGACGCCAGCGATGGCTTTACCGTGCCGCACGATCGCCGCCATGACGCCGAAGAGCGGCATGCCGGCCACGAAATTCGCCGTTCCGTCCAGCGGATCGACAACGACCGAGAGTTCCGCCTGATCGAGGCGGTCCAACAGCCCAGGATCTTTCGATGCACTTTCCTCGCCGACGAACAGCGCGTTCGGCAACATGCGTGCAATCTCCTGGGCGAGAAAGCGCTCCGCAGCTTCGTCAGCAGCTGTCACCAGATCCGTCGCATCCGATTTGGTACGGACGTCGAGGTCCCTCACCTGCTGGAACCTTGGGAGGATTTCCCGCCAGGCTGCCTGCCGAAGCTTGTCACCAAGTTCTCGAAGATCGAATTCCACGAAGTCCTCACTTTCTGCGCTGATGAGCGGGCTTCAAACCGATGCCCTGTTCCTCGTGGTCGCGGCTTGCTGTGACGCGATGTAGGAGCGCAACTTTTCCATTTCGTCTGTCTGCACGGCGGAAAACCCGGCCCTCAGCAACCGGCCCCAGATCGCATCGGGATTTTTGATCGCAGCGGTGTCGGTGAAGCCCGGAGAGGCGACACCGTCGAGCGTGTTGACCCACAAGGTAATGCCAGCGTTGTGGAAACGCTGTTGGATCGCCTCGACCTGCGCGATGTCCTTGAACGAGATTTCGCAGATGAGCGGCTTCATCCGGAAGACAAGTTCCACCTGTTCGTCAGCATCATCGTTCTCCAGATGCGTGCGAGCAATAAATGGGACGCCCTTCGAGGTGATGTTCTCCTTGATCCAGACGAGGTCGTCCTCGGTCTTCAGATCCGCCCAAAAGTCGACTTGCTGGTCGACACCGCTTTTCTGGGCATAGGCCAGGACGTCCGGAATAACGTGCCGGTGCTTGATGTCGAGATGGATCAGGATCTTGTCGCGGGTGAACTCGAATACATCGCCTAGGCTGGGAAGCTTCTCGCCTGTCAAGGCATTGTCGGCCCCCCCATCGCGGTTGCGGAGCGCAATGGACGTCAGCTCTTCAAGGGTCAATTGCTCCGGCTCTCTGTTGAGTCCAGCCATGCGCTCCAGCGTATCGTCGTGCAAGAGAACGAACTCGCCGTCCAATGTTCGGCGCACGTCGATCTCGACGACGTCATATCCAGCATCGATTGCTCGCTGGATCGAAAGAAGGCTGTTCTCCGGAGCATTCTGCCAGACGCCGCGATGCGCGACGATCGCGCACTGGCGGTGGGGATCCGTCATATAGTCGAAATAGTTCATTTCATTACCTTCGTTGTGGCAGCAAACGCACTTGGGATTGCCTTCCCGGTCACGCCGTCGAAAAGGTGTAGTTTTTGCGTGGGACATGTCAGGAGCAGCGCATTCCTGTCGGGCGCTTGGGAACCAAAGGGGGTCGTTATGCGCACCGTGTTGCCAGAAAGATCAGCTGCCAAGATGGAATGTGACCCCAGGTCTTCGCGGTATCGAACATGGGCCTTGAGGGCAGAGGCGTTGCCAGCCGTGTCAAAAAGGACATCCTCGGGTCGAATGCCAAGCTGGAAATCGCCTTTCAGGTGACACTCGGCGACCGGTTGTCCGTCAGATAGCCGCAGCATGGATCCATCACCGATGACCGGCAGGATATTCATCGGCGGTGAGCCGATGAACTTCGCCACAAAGATCGAAGCTGGGCTGTGATAAATCGCCTTTGGCGTATCGTATTGCTCGACCTCACCCTTGTTGAGGATCAGGATGCGGTCCGCCAGCGTCATTGCCTCGACTTGGTCGTGTGTGACGAATACGGTCGTCGCGCCGATCCTTTTGTGCAGATCGGCCAGTTCGATGCGCGTGTCGTGCCGCAACTGAGCGTCTAGGTTTGAGAGAGGCTCGTCGAATAGCAGAACAGCTGGTTCACGAACGATGGCCCTTCCGATCGCCACGCGCTGGCGTTGACCACCGGAGAGCTGGCCAGGCTTGCGACCAAGATAGTCCGTCAGGCCGAGCATCTTCGCGACGACATCGACGCGGGCCTGCCGTTCAGGCTTGGTGAGGCCGGCGATCTTGAGACTATAGGCAATGTTGTTGAAGACCGTCATATGCGGATAGAGCGCATAGTTCTGGAAGACCATGGCGCAGCCGCGCTCCCTCGGCTCAAGATCCTGGACCTCCCGATCGCCAATGACGATCTTGCCGCCGCTCACCCTTTCGAGACCGGCGATCATCTGCATAAGTGTAGACTTGCCACAGCCAGACGGCCCAAGAACGACCGTGAACTCTCCTGCCCTGAACTCCACGTCGAGCTTTGGGATGATGTTCACAGCCCCATAGGATTTGCTAACTCCGTCGAGCCTGATATTGGCTGCCGCGATATGGATCGCGGGATCGATGGCATTCATTTTCATTTCTCCGATAGGACCAGACCCTGGACGAGATACCGCTGCAGAAGAGCGATCATCGTCAGGGGAACAATAGATACAAGGATGGCGCCCGCCATGATGAGGGGATAGTCAGGCACGGCGCCCTCATCCGGGACAAGCCGAGCCAGTCCGACCACAGCGGTCTGCATCTCCGCTGTCGAAGACGCGACCAGCGGCCACAGGTACTGGGTCCATCCGCTAAGGAAGCTAAGGACGAAGAGCGAGGCGAATGTGGTCCGCGACAGCGGCAGCAGGATGTCGAACATGAACCGGATTGGCCCTGCCCCGTCCATCCGCGCTGCCTTGAACAGGTCCTTCGGAAGGGTGAGGAAAAACTGCCGGAACAGGAACGTCCCCATGCCGTGGGCAAGCAGTGGCACGACGAGTCCGACATGCGTATTGAGGATGCTCCACTCCGCATGGAAGGGCGCACCGAACACGCTCGTGATCAGGTCGTTCAATCCGGTCACATCGAGCACGGCGTTCAATGGGGAGAACACGTTCGACGCGACCTGATAGGTCGTGACGAACCGCATATCGAGTGGCAGGATCACGGTTGCAAGGATGAGCGCGAATACTACGCTTGCCCACCGAACGCGAAAGTAAACGATCGCATAGGCCGACAGAAACGACAGGACACAGGTCGTCACAGCGTCGCCAATGGCGACGATGAGGCTGTTGATCATCTGCACCGGGATCGACGTTTCGGTGAAAATCCGCTTGATGTTGACCAGCAGATCTCCGCCAAACGACCATGTCAGGCCGTTCTGCAGCATGAACTCGTAGGAGTGCGATGCCGTTGTGAGCGTCAGATACAGTGGCCCGACGATATAGACAATGCCAATCAAGAGGATCAGGGTCGCGACGATATTAATGGAGCGTGCGTTCTCGACCATGGCTCAGCGCTCGTAGTTGATGTGGCGGCCGAGCAGCGCAAACTGCAAAGCGGCGACGAGGATGAAGAAGACCATGAGGATCGCGGTCTGGGTGGAAGCGCCCGACAGGTCGTAGGCGCCGAAACCGTCGAGGTAGATCTTGTAGACCAGCAGCGTGGTCGCACCGCCTGGACCACCCTTGGTGATCGTATCGATCAGCGCGAAGGCGGAGGTCACGCTTTCGGTAAATTCCAGCACCAGCGTCAGGAACAGCTGTGGCATAATCAACGGCAACTGCACATCGAGGATGCGGCGCCACGGCCCCGCGCCATCCATCGCTGCTGCCTGAATGACTGTATGCGGAACGGCCCGCAGGCCGGCCAGCAGGATGACGAAGTTGAACGGGATATTGCCCCAGACATGCGCGGCGATCAGCGTGATGTACGCGTCGATACTGTCGAATCCAGGATTCCAGATGCCTGGAAACATCTTGTTGAGGGGCGTCAGCACGCCGACGAACGGGTTGAATACGAAAGAGAACACCAAGCCGATGGAGGCTCCGGCAATGCCTTTTGGCCAAACCAGGATGTTTCTGGCTGGAAGCGACATACGAACCGCCCGGTCGGCGGCAATCGCAAGGACTAGCGGCACGAGAACTGCCAGTGATGAAGCGGTCGCCATAAAGATGAGCGTGCGCCAGCTTGCTTTCCAGAATTCTGGATCCGACAGCACGCGGGCAAAATTGTCCCAGCCGACAAATTCCGAGCCGCCCCCGAACGGGCGCTCCAGATAGAACGACCAATAGAACGCCTGGAAAACCGGCGCGTAGAAAAACAAAACAATCAGCAGCAAAAGTGGCGCAACGAACAGCATCGGCAGCCAGCGATGCCGGAACATGGTGGATTCAAGAAACATGATAGACCCCGATTTTGTGGGAACGGTGCGGGGTCATGGAAACCCCGCACCATAAATTGCGATCAGGGTAGTTGTACGCCCTTGTAGGTCTGCTGGAAGCGACGCAGGAGCTCGTCGCCACGCTTCTTGGAATTGTCGAGCGCCACCTGCATGGTCTGCTGACCCGCAAACGCCTTCTGGGTTTCTTCCGTCCAGATCTGCCGGAACTGGATGTAGGAGCCGAGACGGATGCCGCGCGTGTCCGGCGTTGCTGGCTTGCTCATCGACTCGATGCCAATAGCCGCAGTGGCGTATTTCAGGGACTTCGCATCCGGGCTCTTGGCAACGGCGTCGAGCACGTCATTGGTGACGGGCACATATCCGGTTGCCGCAACGAAAGACATTTGCTGGGCAGGTTCGCGCAGGAAGTTGAGGAACGCCTTGGCGCCCTCGATTTCTGCCTTGTCATGACCCTTCATGATGTAGAGCGACGCTCCGCCGACCAGCGTGTTGTGACGCTCCTGGCCCTGATACATCGGTGCCATGCCGACAGTGATGTCGTATTTGCCCTCAAAGGCCTTTGTGAAGGTCGAGTACGACCCGGACGACGCCTCGATCATCGCGCATTCGCCCGAGCTGAACGCGGCAACAAGGTTGCCGCCCTTGGTATCTGCGTTCAGGCGAACGAGGCCCTCATTGCGCCAGTCGACGAGGTTGGTGAGGTGCTTGGCGGCCAATGTCGTGTTGAACACGTACTCGGCATCGAGGCCATCATAACCATTGTGCTTGCTGGCGATCGGCAGGCCATGGCGAGCCGAGAACTGTTCGAAGACGATCCATGGTTCTGCATTGGTGACGAACGGGCAGGTGCTGCCGGCAGCCTTCAGCTTGCGCGCGGCGTCCATAACCTCTTCCCAGGTTTCGGGGGTCTTGGTGACGCCAGCCTTCTCCAGCTCGGTTTTGTTCGTGTAGAAGAGCAGCGTCGAGGCGTTGTAAGGCTGGGCGAAAAGCTTGCCCTTCGTCGTCTCGTAATAGGCGCGGGCGCCGGCAATATAGCTGTCCCACTTGACGTCGGACAGGACGTCTTGAACGGGCTCGACGGCACCAGACAGCATCATGTCGAGAGTGCCCGCATCAAGCACCTGCAGCAGGACCGGTGAATTCTTGGCGCGGTAGGCGGCAATGGCCTTCTGCATCAGGACTTCGTAGCTGCCCTGGCCGACGCAGTTGACTTTGTGTTCGGTTTGCGCGGCGTTGAACGCGTCGCACTGGGCCCGGATGGCCACTTCGACAGGTCCGATGTTGCCGTACCAGAAATCGATGTTGGTGGCATTCGCGGACGCCGCACTGCTAAGAAGTGCTGCTGTCGCCGCTAGGGTGGATAGTTTCATGATGCCCTCCTGTTGGAACGTCACCGAGCCCTCCTCGGCAAATCGTGGCGACGTCTTAGTTACTCAGATAGGGTAACAATAATATGACAAAGTGCAAGAGCTTGATGCACGAAAAAATGCAAGCTATGGGTCGATCAGCGAAACCATCCAGGCCTGGTACTCAGCCTTGGTAGATATGGGGAGGAAATTTTGAGGGGATATTCGCCGGAGACATTGATCTCTTCGCGTTTCTTCCGCCCGACCGACGATGCGGTTGCGACGCCCAATGAACGAGCTCTGCTCCGGGTCATCTGGCGCAATCCTGGCGTCTCGCGAACGGAATTGACCGGTCTTACAGACTTGGCGCAGCAGACAATCCACAGATTGCTCGATCAACTGGCTGAGCGCGGAATCATCAATCTGGGTTCGCCGAAAGCGGGCCTTGGCAAGGGACAACCGAGCCCGATGCTGACGCTCGAAAGCAGCTATGCCTGGTCCTGCGGCATGTCCGTCAACACCGACGTCATCGATGTCTGCTTGATGGATTTCGGCGGAAAGGTGCTGGCCGAGACGAACGTGCAATTGCGCGAGCGCACCGTTGCCCAGGCGCTGGAGCGTGTCCGCGACTGGGTTCGCGAGCAACAGGTGGCTCTGTCTCTCTCAGACGAGCAGTTCTTCGGCGTGGGGCTCGGGATTGCAGGTTTCCATGTCAGCGGTACAAGCTTCAACGCGTCCCTGCCCCTACACGAATGGTCGCTGATCGAGCTTGGGCCGCTGTTGACGAGCTACTTTGAAAGGCCGGTTTGGGCGCTCAACGGCGGAAAGACCGGTACGGTCGCAGAATCCATGTTCGGGGTCGGACGGTATATCAAGGACTTTGCCTATCTGAGCTTCAACTACGGTTTCGGCGGTGGCCTGATCTGGAACGGCGAACTGCTGCATGGTGGCAATGGCAATGCCGGCGAATTTTCTCAGATGTACGATGACGAGGAGGTTCACAGGCGCCCTGCCCTTCAACTCGTCATGGAGAGGCTCCGGTCGCACGGCGTGGACGTGCCGTCGATCACCTATCTGCGCAAACACTTCGACCCTAAATGGCCGGGCGTTCACGAATGGTTGGATGAGGTGACCCCCGCCTACAATCGCTTGGTCAATGCGATTTGGGCTGTTTACGACCCGCAGGCAATTGTCTTTGGCGGTCAGATACCGCCGGGCTTGGCAGAAATGATGATCGAGCGGACTCACTTGTACGGCAAGCCGCGCTATGGCGTCTGGCGTGCCAGTCCGAAGTTGATCGTGTCGGAGATCAAACCGGATGCGGCCGCCATGGGAGCTGCGGCAACGCCGTTCAAACTGACGTTCTTTTAAAAAAGAGTTTGTTAAGACGAACCGGCGAATCCTTTGTAAGAGAGATCCTACCGCGCATCCCGCACTCTGCTTTCGATGAGTAGCCCATTTTCGTCCATGATAGGATGGGCGACGGAAATGATGTGGGCGTTGATGCGCTTCAGATCGCGCAGAACGTCGAGATGGGTCGAGCTCGTCTGCAAGCTCTCTGTTCGGCCTACCCGCAGACGTTCCAGATGCCGCTCAGCGGATTGCTTCTCCATGCGCCTGACGTCGACCTTCAGTTCCATCATTTGTCGGGCGAGATCAAAGTCGCGTGTCACGAAAATCGTCTGGGCTATGCGCAAGTTGTCGATGGTCAACTCGAACAGCTTTCTCAATTCCTCGAACCCGTCTTGTGAGAATTTTAGGCCAAGCGATGCCTTCTTGGCGACCTGCGGGGCTAGGCCCTTCTCGATAATATCGCCGATATGCTCCAGGTTAATCGCGTAATCTATGATGGCGATCGATCGTCGGCTATTTTCCTCGCTTAACCCCTCGCGGCCCAGCTTCGACAGATAAATCTTCACTTCCTGCTGAAGGCTGTCGACTTTCCCTTCGAGCGCCGTGACGTCTTTCAGTCGGGATAGATCATCACTTTCGAACACCTCCATGACCCGCATAAGCATGCGTTCGATGAGGTCGCCGATCCCAAGCGTCTCGCGTGTAGCGCTCGCAAGAGCGATAACTGGCGTGGACAGTTCGAGATCGTCGAGAAATTTCGGACCTCTATCGGGATGAACCCCTTCGGGTATAAGCCGAACCATAACTTTTGCGAGTAATCGTGAAAAGGGCCAAGCGATCACTGCAAGCATCAGGTTAAACGCAAGATGCGCATCGACAGGCAGCTTTTCCGGCGCAAGCGGGAGCATCTCCATGAGATTAACGCCGTAGGCAGTAAGGGGCAATGCAATGAAGCAACCGACAGCCCTTAGGATTAGGTTGCCCATAGTCACGCGTTTTGCCGAGGCAGGGCCGGCGAGCGTTGCGAATACTGGCGGAATAGCGCCGCCGAGATTGGCGCCAAGCACCAGCACCACAATCAGCCCGGACGAAAGAACGCCTGTTGAGGCCAGGGACAAAATGAGCACGACGGCTGCAAGGCTGGAAGACGAGACAAAGGCAATACCGGCCGATAAGATAAGCGCGACCAGCCACGCATTGTCGAGCAAACCGATGAAGGCGGCAAGTGCTGGCGAATGACGCATTGGTTCGGTCGCCGCCCCGAGCAGGTGTAACGACAACAACATCAGCCCGATACCGATCAGCGCCGTACCGCCGCCCTGACGATTGGTCGAACTGCTGCGATACAGCACGATGCCGGCAAGGATGACGAGCGGCGAGAGCCACTCGACCCCGGTGGCGACAATCCAGGCGGTGACAGCCGTACCGACATTGGCGCCGAGCAGAACGATCTGCGCCATGCGCGGTTTGACCAGCTCACGCTCGACGAAAGAGGCAACCATCAGTGCCGTCGCCGTCGAACTTTGCAGGGCCACGGTTGCGACAAAGCCCGACACGAATGAGCGCACACTGCCACGCGTCCCGGATGCGAGACCTGTTCTGAGCTTTGCCCCAAACGCCCGCGACACGCCATCCTTAACCTGCGCCAACCCGAACAGCAGCACGGCGACCGCGCCGAACAGGTTGATCATGACGGCTGCGGTTTCCAAGTGATGTCTCTCCTTCGCTCGGTATCGCGGAACAGCGATGGTCGCTGATTCCTACGAACAATAGCGGTTGATCTCAGGCGAGCCGTCGCCTGCTTTACACAGGTCCGCCTAAAGGCAGGCGACGGCCGTCCCTGGGAGGAGGATGCTGGCTCTACTGTACCAGCCGACAGATAATGGCCTACCCAGCCGTTATTTCGGTGTTCTTGGGCGATTAATGCCCCTTCAGTTCAATGCGCTTGCCGTTGTCTGCATCAAACAAATGTATCTTGTCCGCCTCGATCGCCACATAGATCGTCTCACCCGGCCGAGATGAAATCCGTTCCCGGAAAACGCAGACCAGATCTTCAGAAGCTTCACCCACCACATTGCTTTGCAGACCTGGGCGGCGAACGACCACCTGTGTCTCGGATCCCATGGGTTCTACGACGACAACCTCGACTGGCACGCTACCCACCGCATCTTTGATCGTCAGTCGAAAATGTTCCGGACGGACGCCATAGGTTACTAACCGCCCATCGAAATACGCAGGCAGGCCCTCTGGCAGTTGCAAGTGCAATCCAGTTTCGCTGACAAACTCCTTCCCATGAATTTTCCCACGGATGAAATTCATAGATGGCGAACCGACGAAGCTCGCAACGAAAAGATTGATGGGGTGGTCGTAAAGTTCCAGAGGTGGACCGATCTGCTCAACGATGCCGTCATGCATCACCACGATTTTATCTGCCATTGTCATGGCTTCGACCTGGTCGTGAGTGACGTAGACAGTCGTCGTTTTCAGGCGCTGATGAAGCTCTTTGATCTCTGCCCGCATCGCGACACGCAGCTTGGCGTCGAGGTTTGATAGAGGCTCATCGAACAAGAAAACTTGGGGATCGCGGACGATTGCCCGACCCATCGCGACGCGTTGACGCTGTCCGCCCGACAATTCGCGAGGATAGCGGCCGAGGTACTTTTCAAGACCCAAGATCTTAGCTGCGTTTTCTACCCGGCTGGCAATGTCTTTGGCGGGCACTTTCTTCAGCTTGAGCGAGTACGCCATGTTTTGAGACACTGTCATGTGGGGATACAAAGCGTAATTCTGAAAAACCATCGCGATGTCCCGTTCTTTGGGCGGCACATCGTTGACAACGCGATCCCCGATGAGAACCTCGCCTCCCGAAATATCCTCAAGTCCGGCGATCATCCGTAAAAGCGTCGACTTGCCGCACCCCGACGGGCCGACGAGAATAACAAATTCGCCATCCTCTATATCGACGGAAACTCCGTGGAGCACGTCAAGCGCCCCGTACGTCTTCTTGACGTTGTTGATTGCGACTCCGGCCATTGCCAATCCTCCCAGTTTGCTCGCTCCGATTTTACCCGGGGCGATTTAAGCCCCGACGTCTCATCCCGTTGGTGACAACAAGTGCTTGCGCCGTCTGAATTCCATTGCGTTTTTAAACGGCACACCCGTTTTGTGCCTTTCCGTGCGAGACGAAGTGACCGCAAGGCGCAATCGTGAGCGCCCTCCGAAACGCCGCACTGGACATCTTCGCTTAGCGTATGACCGTTTTTGTTCATAAGCAAGGTGGGTGCCAATTATTTTGATATATCCCGTATTGCAAGTGTTCAGCACGGATTCTGTCGATAATGCCGTCATAAAAACTTCATGTCGCTGTGGCTTGACGAAGACGTAATATGTTCGGTATGAACGAAATACGTCATCTGATGAGGATAGTTCATGCTTAGCGCTACTGAAGATCGTCAAAGTAAGATCCTTGAGATGCTCCGCGAGGAACTGTTTCTCGACATCACGACACTGACCAAGCGCTTTCAGATATCCGTTTCGACAGCTCGGCGTGATGTCCTTGATCTGGAGGAGGCGGGGCATCTTCGCCGCACCCATGGCGGAGCCGTCAGTATATCTCAGGTCTCGCAAGATCCAGGCAACGCTGCGAGAGCCATTTCTCAGAAGGCTGAGAAAATGGCCATTGCAAAGGCAGTGGCGGCCATGGTCGCAGATGGCGACGTCGTCTTCCTCGATGCCGGTACGACCGCGTTAGAGGTTGCGAAACTTCTGATAGGCCGCAAGGGCCTGACATTCATGACCAACGGCGCAGACATAATTGCCGAACTGATCCGCAACGACGTGTCAAACTTCCATGCCGTGGGCGGTGAGTTCGCTGAAATCAATCGATCCTTTCGAGGTCCTCTAGCTGAGCATTTCATCCGCCAGTTCAGCGTCGACAAGCTAATCCTCAATGCCGCTTCCATCGACCTTGCCAGAGGGCTGATCTTTACCGGATCGCCCGCGAACGCAAGCATACAGAAGGCAATGATCGAGGTTTCGAGCAGGACGATCGTCGTGGCGGACCATTCGAAATTCACAAAATCCAGCTTTTCCGCCACTGCCAAGATCGAAGAGGTCGGCGTCGTCGTCACCGACAGTGGTGCTCGAACCATCATCGATACGGTGCCTGAAAAGCTCCGGAAAAAATTCATCATCGCAAGTTGAACGGCGTTTGGGCGCCACGCAATCAATCACGGAGGAGAGAACTCATGGGTCAAATCAACAGAAGAAAAATAATGCTTGGCGCGGCTGCGGTGATGATGGCATCGCTATCGGGCTTCACCTGTGCATGGAGCGCCAGTGATGTAAATCTGAGCTTGATGATCTGGGATCCCGCGCAAAAAGCCGGCGTCCAAAAGGCTGTCGATGCCTTCGTGGTTGCAAATCCCAATATCAAGGTATCCCTCATTCAGGTTCCACCAGACCAATATTATACCAAACTTGATGCTTCGCTTGGTGCTGGCGAAGGTCCTGATGTCATGTGGCAGAGTTCGAAGGCATCCTACTATATTGACGGCGGCGCCCTTGAGCCGTTGACGAGCTACATCAAGAAAGCTGGTCTTTCCCTTGATGGCTATAACAAGAAAATTGTCGACCTCTACAACATCGGCGGCGAACAGTACGGTATCCCCAAGGACATGGATGCCTGGATGTTCGTCTACAACGCGGCGACGTTCAAAAAACTTGGCGTTGAAGCTCCAAAGCCAGACTGGACATGGGACGACATGGTCCGCATTGCCACAGAGTTAAAGGCAAAGCAGACCGCGAACGACGTTCCGCTGTACTACAATTTCTCATTCAACAATGGTGTGTCGAGCCTGGTTCATGCCTTGGGCGGCAAGGTGATCGACAACAATAAGGGATCCATGTCATCGGCCCCCGGGATCAAGGCGCTTGAGATGGTCAAGTCCTTGCAGGACGATGGATTGATCCTGAAGGTCAGCGACTCGTCCGACTTCAATCCGGTGACCTCTTTGATCTCTGGCAAGCTGGCGATGGGCGAGATCCCGTCCTGGAATCTGAGTGTCCTCTCCAAGGCGGACTTACCGAGTGGGACCTTGCAAGTCGTTCGGATGCCCTCGGTCAACGGGTCCTGGACAACCGACACGAACGGTCTTGTTTACGTGATGAACGTGAATACCAAGCATAAGGACGCGTCGTGGGAACTCATCAAGTTCCTTACTTCAGAACAAGGCGGGGTCCTCCATGCTGAAGGCGGCGCCGGGCTACCGGCAAACAACTCCAAAGCCACGCTTGGCGCATTTGTAAAGGCAAACGAGAAACTCGACGGCCTGGAGCAGGCACTCTCCGTCACCATCGACAAAAGCTATCTCCGGACCACGACGCAGTTTCCTAAAATCATCACTTCCAACTCGAAGATCGCGAGCGCGGTAATGGGTCCCTTCTACGCGGGAACCGTATCAGCCGCCGATACCGCAAAGAAGATCGATGAGACGCTCAACGAGGCACTGCGGTGACCGGTGCATCAGCGGCACGCCCCAGCAAAACCGAACTTGAACCTAGCCGCAGGAAACTGCGGCTAGGCGGCCTTCGGTGGCGACAAGCATGGGCAGGTTATCTGTTCCTGGTCCCCCTGGTCGCGGGGCTGATCGTTTTCAGATTCTATGCCTTCGGCTACAATGTTTGGCTGTCTTTCACCAAAGCGGGGGCGTTCGGGCCTCCCCGCTTCGTCGGTCTCGATAACTACAGACGCCTTGTTTCCGACAGCCAGCTTGTTGTCGCGCTTTATAACACCGTGAAATTTGCCGCCATCGCTGTCCCAGGTGTCATCATACTCGCCCTGCTTTGCGCCTTGCTTATGCAGTATCGGTTCCGGGGTGAATCGGTTTTCCGCGCGATCGTTTTCCTTCCAGCAGTATGTCTGCCAACAGCCATCATACTTGTGTTCGGCTGGATGTTTCAGACCCAGTATGGGCTGATCAATGCAGCGATACATGCGGTCGGCGCCTCACCGGTAAGCTGGTTTGGAAGCGAGAGCGGTGTGACAGTCATTGTCTCGATGATTGTCGTCTACCTGTCCTTCAGTGTGCCGGCGATCATTCTTTATGCGGGCATGCAGGACATTCCATCGGATGTCTATGAGGCAGCGATGCTGGACGGGGCCGGGCCGGTGCGCCGGTTTTTTTCGATCACCTTGTCCCTGCTGACGCCATCGCTCTTCTTCGTGATCCTTACGACTACGATTGGCATTCTGAAACTGTTCGACACGGTCTACCTGCTTCTGCCGCCGGTCGAGCACTCGGTTTCGACCAATTACGGCCTGACTCTTGTCTACTATTATTACTACCTGGCGTTTGTCGACGCCGGTCAACGAGGCTATGCGGCAGCAGTGTCGCTGTTCTTGCTGCTCCTCATTCTTGGCGTTTCGTTCGTTTTGCTGAGGTTGCAGCGTCGGTTTGTCCACTACGGGGAGGATGGCTAGATGATGATCCAATATAGGGTCCGCGGTTGGACATATTTCGTGACCGCCTTTGTCGGGCTTGTTATCCTGGCTCCGTTCGCATGGATGGTTTCGACCGCCCTGATGACAACGAGTCAAACGCTGCAGGTTCCGCCAAATATCATCCCGTCTCCCGTCACGCTCGATGGTGCTCGGGAAGTGTTCAACCGTCTTCCATTCGCAACTTTGCTGTGGAACACGGTAATCGTCTCGATCGGCAGGGTGATTGGCACCGTCATTATCTGCTCGATGGCTGCTTATGCGCTCGCGATCATCAAGGTCCCAGGCTCGAAAATTATCCTCGTTGTCATCCTCGCGCTGATCATGGTGCCGGGCGACATTTTCATCATTCCCAGCTATTCGATTATTACATCGATGGGTTTGACCGATACGCTCGTGGCGCTTGCCCTGCCCTCGCTATTCGACGTTTTTGGAGTCTTCCTGCTTTATCAATTCTTTCGTGGCGTCCCTCGGGAGTTAATAGAAGCAGCAAGAATAGACGGCGCGTCCCACTTACGCATCCTGGCGACCATTGTTGCTCCATTGGCGCGCAGCGGCATCATCTCTCTTGCCATTTTGACGACCCTTGCGGAGTGGAAGGAATTGCTGTGGCCGATCGTGGTCAACAGGTCCATCGAAAAAATGACGCTAGGACCGGGCATTGCTCTATTGCGGGGGGAATATACGACAGACTGGAACGTGCTCATGGCGGCTGGAGTGCTTGCGGCTTTGCCGATGATCGCCATCTTCCTGATCCTCCAAAAAAGGTTCATCGCCAGCTTTGCAAGGAGCGGATTAAAATAGCCACTTCACCTCAAGGACACAGGTACGTGGCGACAGTTCGCCACGTACCTCGATTCCATTTTGAGACGCAGAAAAGATCTCGACGGCATTCGCATCTAAGCGCTGTGAGCCGACTCTAAAGAAAAAAAGGATTCTCATGTTTGACCTCCTTCCATCACGCTCCGGTAGCGTGCTCGTATGTGGTCATCGTGGCCATTCCATCGAAGGTCACGAAAACACACGCCCTGCATTGCTGCGCGCAGCCGAACTCGGCGCTGCGCTTTGCGAAATTGACCTCAGGATCACCCGCGACAGTCGTCTAGTCGTGTTCCACGACGACATTCTTGACAACGCATCGACCGGTACCGGCCTCATTTCCCAGATGGAATTTTCAGAGGTTGCCCGGCTTACAACGAAGAACCGAAACTCCGTGAGTATCGAGGGACAGCCGATCGAGCTGTTCGAGGACATTCTTTCATACTGCCGCGACATCGGACTCGCTCTCATCGTTGAGATCAAGGACAAGTTCGAAGGGACCGCTTACCTGGAGCAGGTTGTGAGACTTATCCAGGAAGCTGGAATGCTGGAACGGGTTCTCATCAGTTCGTTCGATTACGTCGTCCTGCGTGATATCAAGCGTCTCTCTCCGGGCATACGAACAATGGGGATCAATTACCATCGCCTCGTCGAGCCAGCCGCCGTTGCCCGCTCGGCATCGATGAATGTCATGAATACCGATTATCCGCAATTCGCGCCTGATATCGCCAAAAGTCTTCACGCCGAGGGCGTTTCCGTCAGCCACTACGTCCCCCCTCCGCAACACTTCGCTCTGAGACGCTCATATGGACTGGATTATCTTGAACTGCTGCAATCACACATGCGCGCCGGCCTGATCGATATGCTCGTCTGCGATGACGTCGCCTGGATGGTCGATTTCGTCGAAACCTGCGGGTTGGAACCGGCGCGGCTGAAGTTCGCTGGGTGAGGAAATACAACTAAGGCCCAAGAGGAATGGGCCTTAGCTGAACAGCCTTTGATCTCTGTGAGGTCCTTTGAATAATGTTAGGAATTGAACGCATGTCCGGTAGCTCAGTTGAAACAGCGGCGCTTGATCGCGCCACGCAAATCGTCGTGGAGGCAATAGCCCGCGAAGCCGGCCAAATTGGTCTTTCTCACTTCCAAGCGCTCGCTACATTGCCCGTTGAACGAAAGGGACATCTCGATCTGGTGACCGATGCAGATAGGGACGTCGAGGAATTTCTGATCGCCAGCTTGCGAAAGGCATTTCCCGACGACGGTGTTTTTGGAGAAGAGGGCGGAGATGTCACGGGGACCTCGGGAAGGATCTGGGTCATCGACCCGATTGACGGCACGTTCAATTTCGTGCGTGGAAGCGTGAACTGGGCGATTTCGATTGGTCTTTTCGATAACCGCAAGCCTGTCTTTGGTTTGATTTTCGCGCCCGCGCGTGACCTGTTGGTAGCCGGTGGGATCGATATTAAGGCGACGATCAACGGCAAATCAATGTCAGCGCTCCCTTCGTTCGACCTCGGTCGTGCATCGACCGGAGTTGGCATTCACCCGTCAATTCCTACCGAGGATCGGCTTGAAGTCTTCCGCTTTATATCCGACGAACTCCGGATCAACTTTCGTTGTTGCGGATCGTCAGCGCTCTCCCTCATGGAAATCGCTATGGGTGAAACGGACGGTTACATCGCCCTTGGTGACTCCACATGGGACGTAATGGCCGGCTTGCCTATTCTTGCAAGCCTCGGGGTATCTCACACGATCGATTGGCACCGGACAGAGTTGCAGGAGAAACTCCGCTTCGCATGCGGGAGTGAGGCATTCCTGGCCGGGATTCGTCCGTTGCTGGACAAGGGTCCGCTAGCTGCCTGAGGGAGATGTAGAAGAGTGATATCCGGTTTGCCTCCTACAAATGACCAGACAGCGCAGGAACTCTCTTCAACGGAATTGCGAAAGCGGACCGTCGATGGCAGGGGCATTGCCGATATCAGGCTTCTGCAGGTTGAAGACGGTCCCGGCCGAGGACAAAGATTGCTGGTCTTGCGAAATGCATCGGGCATTGGCCTGGAAATCGCGCCTGATCGCGGGTTCGATATTTCCAGTGCCACCTGGCGCGGGATCAATGTCGGATGGAACAGCGCCAATGGATTGCCCTGGCCGATGAACTCGGCCGATGCGGAAGATGGTGTCGGCTTCTACCGGAACCTCGATGGTTTCCTGGTGACTTGTGGGCTTGATCACATCGGTGGCGCTCGTCGTAGCGACGCTTCGCATTTCATTCATAAGCATAGGAAAGAGGTGTTCCACCCTCTGCATGGCAGGATTTCCGGCCAACGAGCAATGATCTCCGGCTACGGGATCGATTGGGAATCCGACACACCCGTTATCTGGGCCGAAGGTACCGTCAAACAGAGTTCGATATTTGGCGAGAACCTAGTGCTTCGGCGCCGGATAAGCCTGGGAATTTTCGGTGGTACAATCCGTGTCGACGATACGGTCGAAAACCGGGGCTTTCGGCCAACCCCTCATGCGATCCTATATCATATCAATTTTGGGTATCCGTTTCTTGACGAGGCGACGCAGATCGGTGGCGATCTCGATGAGGGCTTCGTGGCGACTTTCAAAGGCGAGGACAAGTCTCCACGGGATGACTTTGTGGACTACTTCGAGGAAATCCCGGTCATTTGCAAAGGCTCCGGAGCGACCGTCGAGGTCTGTAACGATAAGCTGGCTGAAGGGCTACGGGTGATAATTTCGTTTCCACTCGAGGCGATGCCTGACTTTGGTGTATGGCGAGCGTTTCAGTCCGGTGT
>Ga0247808_10000577_pt1 | contig 17659 bp, 17 predicted proteins | sample UWRJL089202R1_FD_179914 | JGI IMG/M metagenome (GOLD analysis project Ga0247808, IMG submission 179914) | Plant litter microbial communities from Arlington Agricultural Research Station in Wisconsin, United States - UWRJ-L089-202R-1 | ecosystem: Environmental > Terrestrial > Plant litter >... | reverse complement strand
AAAGCGATTGCTGCAAATAAACGAAACACATTGCTGATTATGGCTGTGTTCGTTGCGCTCATTAGTGCAATTGGGTTTTTGGTAAGTCTTTATTTCGGCGATACGTCGATCTCTTTTTGGGTTATTGCTGGCGCGGCGATTTACGCAATTTTTCAGTACTTTCTTGCAAGTAAAATAGCGATTGCAATGACGGGAGCCCAAGAGATCCAAAAGCGCGACAACCCACGGCTATTTCGTATTGTCGAAAACCTGGCAATCACACTCGGCATTCCGACTCCAAAGGTTTATCTTATCGAAGATCCCGCGCCAAACGCTTTTGCAACCGGTCGTGATCCAAAGCATGCGGTCGTCGCAGCAACAACTGGACTCCTCGAGATTATGGATGATCGTGAACTTGAAGCAGTGATGGCACACGAAATGGGACACGTTCAAAATTACGACATTCGTGTGAGTATGATTGCTTTTGGGCTGGTGAGCGCAATTGGAATCCTCGCCGATATCGTCATGCGAATGATCTTCTTTGGAGATCGACGTGATAGCAACGCAAATCCAGTGATTCTTATTGCAGGACTTGTTGTCGTTATCTTAGCGCCGATTATTGCGACAATCGTGCAACTAGCGATTAGCCGTCAACGAGAATACTTGGCTGATGCAAGTGGCGCGCTGACCACACGTGATTCAGACGGTATGATTAGCGCCCTTGGAAAACTTGAAAGCTACGGTCGTCCTATGAAAAAGCAAAATACTTCAGCGGCACACATGTTCCTTAATGACCCACAAAAGCCAGGAATTTTTAACCGACTCTTTAGTACACACCCGCCTCTTTCTGAACGTATCAAAAGGCTGCAATCAAATGCCGCGCAGTTCTAAGAAGAAACCACCAACTCGCAGTGAGCGATTTGTCGCTGCGATAAAAAAATCATTTACAGCTATCAAGAATTATTCATTTGGGCTTATGAACCGACGACCACATCGTAGTTTTAGGTTAACGAAACGACGTGATTATCGTCGTTCATTAAAACTTCCTGGGTATATCTCATTTACAAAGACTGTCACAAAGACGCTTTGGCAACATCGCCGAATATTCATTTGGCTTGCAGCTGTGTATGCGCTTATGACGATCATTCTTGTTGGTATTGGATCACAGGAAACATATTCAACTTTGATTGCAACGATCCAGGATGCAGGAACTGAAGTATTTCAAGGCAATATGAGTGAGCTGGGAACCGCAGCATTGGCATTCTTTTCAATCGGCGCGTCTGGTTTAATTGGAACGCCGACAGAAGCTCAGCAGCTATACATTCTTGTGCTTGGGCTTTTTGTGTGGCTTACAACTGTGTGGTTACTTCGCAATGTACTCGCTGGCCACAAAGTAAAAATGCGCGATGGGTTATACAACGCCGGTGCACCGATTGTCGCAACGCTGCTTGTATTTGTAGTTATGGTGATTCAATTAATTCCACTTGGAATTGCGATCGTAGGATATTCAGCTGCAGCAAGTACAGGGCTCCTCATCGGCGGTGTTGAAGCGATGTTGTTTTGGGTAGCTGCGGCGCTTCTGACGGTCATGTCTCTATACTGGATTACGAGTACGTTCTTTGCTTTGATTATTGTGACGCTACCCGGTATGTATCCAAGGGCGGCACTTAAAACTGCTGGAGACATGATGGTAGGGCGACGACTGCGTATATTACTTCGCCTTGCATGGATGGCTGGCGCACTGGCAGTCACCGGAGCAGTTGTTCTCATTCCAGTTATCTTGCTCACAAATCTATTGACAGGAGTATGGTCAGTTGTTGGAACTATTCCAATCGTTCCAGTTGCATTGATGGTATACAGCGTCGCAGGATTTATATGGGCTGCAAGCTATATCTATTTGTTATATAGAAAGGTGATCGACGATGACGCAAAACCAGCTTAATCCTGAAACTCGAGTTAAAGAACTTCGCGATATCATTTCGAAGTATAGCTACGAGTACCATGTGCTCGACACCCCTTCGGTAAATGATGCAGTGTACGATAGTTTGTTCGGTGAGTTAAAAACAATCGAGGCTGAACATCCAGAACTTGTGACACCAGATAGTCCAACGCAACGAGTAGGGAACGAATTACTTGGTGGATTCAAAAAAGTAACACACAGCTCACGAATGCTCAGCTTGAATGATGTATTCGATCGATCAGAAGTTGAAGCGTGGGTTGTTCGTATGGATAAGCTTTTGCCAGGTGCGAAACACGAATTCTTTGCAGATATTAAAATGGATGGTCTTGCCTGCGCGCTGATTTATCAAGACGGACTCCTTGTGCAAGCTGTAACGCGTGGTGATAGCTTTATTGGTGAAGACGTGACCGCAAATGTACGTACGATTAAAAATGTTCCGTTAAGACTTCGTGATGCAGAAGGGTATGAAAAATTCCTTACAGGTCGCACAGAAATCCGCGGCGAAATAGTAATGCTCAAAAAAGATTTCAATTCGTTGAATGAAAAACGTCGTGCTGCTGGTGAGCCTGAATTTGCGAATCCTCGAAATCTTGCAGCTGGAACGATTCGTCAACTTGATCCAAAACTTGTTGCCGCACGTCCACTTTCGTTTCGTGCGTATGACTTGCAGCGCGAAGATCCAACTGATGTTCCAACAAATATATTTGCGTACGAAGCATTATCTGCACTTGGCATTAACCGGAACAATGAAGCGAGTGTATTTGCCGATGTAAACGGCGTCATGCATTTTATTGATGAGTGGAGCGAGAAGCGACTTGATCTTCCATTTAACACTGATGGCCTTGTCGTGAAGGTAAATGATCGCGCTCAATTCGCGAAACTTGGCGTTGTTGGAAAGCAGCCACGTGCTGCAGTTGCGTTTAAGTACGCGGCAGAACAAGCAACAACAATCGTAAAAGACATCGTCATTAGTATTGGACGAACTGGTGCGGCGACTCCAGTTGCCGTCTTTGACCCAGTTGTTGTTGCGGGCACGACCGTCCAACACGCAAGTCTTCATAACGCTGACGAAATCGCTCGTCTTGATATTCGAATAGGTGACACTGCGATTATTTATAAGGCAGGTGACATTATTCCTAAGCTTGAAAGTATTGTGACTGAACTTCGCCCAAAGGATTCAAGACCATTTAATTTTGAAGAAGCATTAAAACACCAATATCCTGAGCTAGCATTCATTCGTCCGGAGGGTGAAGTTGTCTACCGTGTTGAAGGTGCGACTGGCGCGTTGCTGTTAACGAAAGCCGTTGAACACTTCGCATCAAAAGGTGCGCTTGATATCGATACACTTGGTGAGAAGAATGTCGTTGCATTGGTTAACTCAGGATTTGTGAAAGACCTCGCTGATATTTATACAATTACAAAAAAGCAGTTACTTGAACTTGATCGATTTGCTGATATTTCAGCAGGAAAGTTAATCGATGCGATTGCTGATAAACGAACACCGCTTCTTGAACGATTTATTTATGGACTTGGTATTCGTCATGTTGGGACACAAACTGCCATCGATCTTGTAAATGCTTTCGGATCACTTGATAGACTACAAGCTGCGACAATCGATCAACTACGGGATGTTGACGGCATTGGCGAAACTGTCGCAGAAAGCATCGCTGCCTGGTTTGCTGACCCCGATAATGAAGCACTGCTTGCGAAGTTTGAGTCGCTTGGTGTAAATCCGGTATTTGAAAAGAAGACAGGTAAGTTTGCGGGCCAAAACTTTGTAGTAACCGGCACACTTGAATCAATGTCACGCGATGAAGCGGCCGATAAGATTCGTGAACTTGGTGGAACATTCCAATCTGCGGTCGCAAAGGACACAAATTATCTCGTGACGGGTGGAAAAGTTGGAGGAAGTAAACTTAAAAAGGCCGAAGCTTATGGAACGACGATTGTTAACGAAGCCGCGTTTATAAAATTATTGGAGCAGTAATATTAATGCCGAAATTTATTGTCAAAAAATTGATTCGAGATAAGATTCTGCAGCGTTGCCTCGATGATCCAGTTGTGGAGACTGACTATTCGGTGTTAGAACTCGAAGATTTCAAAAAAGCACTGATTGCAAAAATTCATGAAGAAGCTGATGAAGTATGGGCCGAAAATACAAAAGACGATGATGTCTTGAGTGAGTTGGCTGATGTCCAAGAAGTTGTAGATGCATTAGTGAAAAGCTATGGGTATACAAAAAAAGATGTACGCGATGCACAAGCAAAAAAGATTGCTAAAAACGGAGCATTTGAGGAGTGTATTTTTGTCACAAGTTTTACGATTACGGGTGAGAGTGAATGGACCGATTATTTTCGAGCCAATCCTGATAAATATGAGGAAGTGAAATGACAGATATGCCCGAAGAACTCGTCCTTCCATTTGTTGAGGCCGGTATATACGAGCACTTCAAGGGAAAGCGGTATGAAGTGGTGGGCGTTGGACTCGATTCAGAAACACTAAAGCCAGTCGTGGTGTATACGCCACAATATGAATCAAATGTTCCGTTCTATGTCCGTCCGTATGAGATTTTTTTGGAATTTGTTGAAGTAGATGGTAAAAAAGTTGAAAGGTTTAAGAAAGTTAATGACTAAGCTACCTGTATATATAACTGGTAATGCCAATAAGGTAAAGTACATCAAGCGTTTATTGAATGTTGAGTTAGAGCACCACGAACTTGATCTTGATGAAATTCAATCAGCAGATCCAAACGTTGTGATTGAGCATAAAGTGAAACAGGCATACGAAATATTAAAGGTTCCGGTGATGGTTGAAGACACGTCGCTATCTTTTAACGCACTAGACGGACTGCCTGGGCCGTTTGTAAAATTCTTCCGCGTCGCAAAGAATGGGCCAGAGATGATGTGTCGAATGCTTGATGGATTTGAAGATCGAACTGCATATGCAAGTGCGATTTATGCATACTATGATGGGGTTGAAGTTCATACGTTTGCTGGGCGTCTTGATGGTGTGATTGCTGATCATCCTCGTGGGGAAGGTGGCTATGGATGGGATGTAATCTTTGAACCTGAGGGTTACGGTGGTCGAACACGCGCAGAGTTGACACCCGAAGAAGACGGTGAATCTTACATGAAGATTCGTGATTTTGATGGACTCCGTACTTTCCTGTTACAGTAAGGATATGAACCATATGCTACGCCAAGGCAAGAAACTAGGCACTGCAATCATTGGCGGCGTTGTTGTGCTTGCTGGTATTGTCATGATTCCATACCCTGGACCTGGTTGGCTTGTTGTATTTGCTGGACTTGCCATACTTTCGACAGAGTTTAAGTTTGCGTCTAAAGCACTCGAGTACTTAAAAAAGAAATACGACGCGTGGAAAATCTGGCTCGTAAAACAACCAAAAATTATTCAATTTCTTTTCTTGGCATTCACAGGTCTCGTCGTGTTAGTAACGATATGGCTATTAAATACTTTTGGCATTATCGATGATCTATTGGGCCTTCACCAAGACTGGGTACATTCGCCAATTCTAGGGAAGTAGCGTTAAGAGTTGATGCGCAGCGGATGCTGAGGCAACCTGTTGTTCTCGAACCGTCGTGCTGCCATCACGGGTATTCCAAAGACTGTGTGCTAAAAGGAATCCGAGGTAAATGTTGAGGTAGTCACGATTTACATGTTCTACATACGGACCGACATCGAACCCAGACTTCACAAGATCGATTAAGAACATAGTTTTGTCGGCATCTTTTGGTGCAGGATCACCCCAGCTCCAGTCGATGATGCGAGTTCCTGCCTCTGGGTTCCAGGCGATGTTCGATTGACGAGCATCGTTATGCGCCATGAATAGCGGAACATTTCTTTCGATGTGTGCGGCATTTTCACGAAGCACTGATAGGTCCTTAATCAATTCGCGAGCATCTTGTTGTTGAGATTCATTCCAGTTTACTGAAAGCTGTGTGATCTTTGCAATCAAAGGCTCGATCTTGTCGTCAGTAATGTCGTCCCATCCTTCTGCCCAGAATGTCTCGTAAGTTGGGTTAATATCGTCGTGAAAAGCAGGATGTTCAGGGATTGGTTGTGCTTGGAGCGTGTCGAAAGCCGTAAGGATACTTCGAACATATGCATCAAATTGTTCATTTTCAGGAGCACGCCACATCCATCCGTCATCTTCATGTAGTGCACTCATAGCAAGCAATACATCGTCAACAAGATCAACTTGTTCAGGGATTGCATCGTACCCAAGTTCAGCAAGATGGGTGAATAGTGCAAATTCCTTTTCTAGATATGAGCGTGAGTGAGCTTCACGGAATGCATCGGTAAATCTTGAAGCATCGTGTGCTTTTACAAAAAGACGAGTCGTTCCATCGCTGACGAACATGTGGTCGTATGCCATGTGTCCAGCGTCGATGATCGTCGTCTGTAGTTGCTCACTCGGTTTATTGAGGATGTTGCGGATTGATTCTTTCGGAGGGTTCTTTAATTGCTCTAAAGCAAGCTCGATAAGTACTGCATGAGATCCATGAAGATCTTCAGCTAACTCATCAATGTAGCGCCACTCAGCATTTACTGCATCATCACCAGCGATGACGGGAAGGGGTTCGTCTACGAAGAACCTATAGGCTGATGTTTCGGCCCATGCATGAGCAGTCGTACGAAGGTCTGCAACGACATCTTGGTAGATAAGTTCACCAGGAGCTTCGACTTGTACGCCGGCTTCTTCGAATAGTTCTCGACGAGCGGCAGCAATAGGATCTGTTTCGCCTGGATCAACGAAACCACCAGGAAGTGCCCATTTGCCTGTATCGGAACGCTGGATCAAAAGAACCCGTGGACGCTCTTCGCGTGTTATCACAATTGGGTCAGCTGTGTAGTTTGGACCCCAATTCCAGTATTTTCCTTTACCGGTCACGACGCCGAGATCTGGATCTGTAATCATGTCTTTTAGCCATGGATGAAGTGGGCGTCCCTCGGAATCGGTTTTGTATCCGGCATCACGAAACACCTGGCTTTCGCTTTCTGAAGGAAGGTTAGTATTATTCATCACCCATGGGCCATCGGGAAGTTCTATCGAATCAATTTTAAGATTTGGATCTTCGATAACAAGTCGTGTTTCTGGGTAGCCAGGGTATACATCTTTTTTCACAAATGTTTCCTTTGTTGCAGCAAAAAGTTTTTCATTCATTAGATAACCTCAACTACCTGTCGAACTGCGTGCTGCGCGATATGTGTGTTCTTTAGGCTAATGTATCGATCAACTTGTTCTTGTGGGCCGGTGTGCTTACCTTCGTTGTCACTGAGTTTTACGGTATCGATGCCGTTTACTTGAGTCGCCTTCATGACGAAGTTGTTAGCACGGAAGCCTAAATCGTTCATCAAAGAAGTTCCCCAGCCAAAGACGAGGTTAACGCGTCCTTGGAAGTGATCGGCAATTTTAATAATCGTGTCGATATCAAGACCGTCGCTAAAAACGAGTGTTTTTTCGCTAGCGTTGATCCCGTACTGTTCATAGAAGGCAATCGCTTGCTCACCAAACTCAATTGGATCACCAGAATCGTGACGAAGCCCGCGCCAGTGTTCAGCTTGCTCTGGAGTAAATTCGGCAAAGAAGAATTCACTGGTGAACGTGTCGGTCAAAGCAGTAGAGTAGTTTTGCTCGTAGCGATCTTGCCAGTCCTGCTTCATTTGCTCGTGTCCTAAAAGTGGATCTTCACCGCGTGCATCAGCTAGGGCCGCATACACCATCGGCATTTCGTGTGCGTAGGTACCAATTGCAGTTACGCCGTATTTGTAGGCTAGCCATGGGTTGCTGCTTCCGATGAAATTATCGGGGAGCTCAGTCGCTAATCGTCCGACGACATGGTCGTGCCAGCTCGCGCTAAATCGGCGACGTGTGCCAAAATCGGCGAACTGAATGTCGGGGCGATCTTTGAGAACTTCAATCTTTTCGTTCAGTCGAAGGTCACCTTCAGTCCATGCGTCTTCGACGGTCTTACCTTCAGCTGCAAGAAGTCCTTTGTAGTACAACTCATTTACTTCGCTCATCACGACTGTTTCCCAGAAGCTGACGTTCGGCCATGGACCAGTTGATGAGATTGCAAGGTCTTGGGTATCAGGATTAATTGAAACGTTTACTTCGGGTAGATCAAGATCAGCAAGGAAGTCGAGGTACGCTTCAGTAAAGCTCGCTTCCTCTTCTTGGCCCTTCATGCCTACAAGGTACGCGATTTCTTCTGGAGTAAATCCTTTTTCGGCAATTTCTGCAAAGCGTGTTTCGAGTTCATCAATTGAAACGTAGCGGGCGAGTGGGTATTCGCCAGATCGATTCTTTAGTGTGAAAGTGACTTCTTCGTTTGGGTATTTCTCGAATGCAACCTGTGTCATTGGGAATTTATAGAAGTCGACGCTGTCGGTAATGTGTCGTTCAGTCATGAGGTGCTCCTTTATACTGCGAGCTCGAAAGCTCGTCCTGTTAATACGTCGACACTGTCGATAATAATTGCGCCAGCGGCTTGCATTCTATCAATCGCTTTGTCACCGTCGTCTGGATGGATATTTACTGCTCGAATCGCGTCACGAATGATGAGAACTGTAATTGCACCCTCACCTGCATTGAACCTGAGTGTATCAAGTGCACTTGCTTCGACGCAGTAGTCAGTTGCAAGGCCGCCCATGAGGACGATGACACGTTCGCGGCCAACTGGTTGAACAATCGCTTCAAGTGTTTGTCCGTCTTTGGTGGCGCCTTCTGCGGCAGAGTAGCCGTTTGTTTGTTCCATGCCTTTGTCGATAATCATATCGGTCGGGAGAACTTCGAGTGTATCGGCAAGCGCCGCACCTTCTGTACCGGCAACGCAGTGCTTTGGCCAAATATCAAAGTGAGGAGTTTCATCTGGGTGTTGGTCGCCAGTAAACACAACGGTTCCGCCAAGCGAGCGGGTGTAGTTATTCACGTCATTAAGAACATCGATTACTTTGTCGCCATCAGTTACAGCAAGAGAGCCTCCTGGAAGAAAGTCGTTCTGTACATCGACGTTAACGGTTACGATTCGGTCTGCGATAAGTGTTTCCATGTGAGCTCCTTTGCTTATTAGTGTATTACTTACACTATCTACTTTAAAGTGTAGATCATAGTTATTGTAAAGTCAACACTAATACGATGAATACAAAAGACGAAAAGCACAGTATAATAAAAACAAACAGAGAAAGGTTCAACACTATGGCAATGCCAAATGATCTCGTATTTATCCGACACGGACTGTCAGAAGCCAATGTCGTTCATAAGATTGATAAAGAAGGTGGGTCTTCTGAAGACCTTAATAGGGTGAATGAGCGCCCAGATTGGCGACAGCGCCTTTCGTTTATTGGTGTCGAACAGGCAAAAGCTGCCAAGAACTGGATCGATGAAAATCTTGGTGGACTTGGCTCATTTGATGGACGATACGTATCGCCATTTCTTCGTACTCGCGAAACGGCTGCATATTTAGGTGGAGCTGATCTTCACGACTGGACAATTGATGACCGTATTGTGGAACGAAGCTGGGGTGTCTATGGAACTGTGCCGAAAGCCGAACAGCGTGCGCAGTTCCCGCTGACTGCAAAACTCCATGAAGTGACGCCGTGGTATGTTCGTTTCGATGGCGGTGAAAGTATGCCAGACGTTTATGGGCGATTCCGTGATTTCCAAGGAACGTTGCACCGCGAAGAAGGTGGCAGACGAGTCGTCGTAGTTTCTCACGGTGACTTTATTAACGTTGCGCGTTACGGTATCGAACGAATGCTTCCAGAGCAGTGGGAGTTAATTGATCGCGATCCGGCTTATACGATTCGTAACTGCGCAATCATTCATTACACACGCGTCAATCCATGGAATGCCGATGATGTTCGTGACAAGATCCACTGGAAGCGAATGATTTATCCGGATGCAGTCGAAGATTCGCCCAATGGTGGTGAATGGGTAGAGCTGCCTGATCGTATTCGCTACAGCGGCGAGGATCTATTAAAACAAATTGAAATTTCTCCAAAACTTTTGGATGAGGCAGCGTGAGTTACAAGTATCTTTTAATTCCTGGGCGTCACCAAGCAATTACGCAGTTTCAAGTATCGCATTTGAAAGAATTACTTGCTAGGGAAGATGTCGAACGAGGCGCGCAGGTTATATGGGCAGTGACCAGTGCAAACCATGCCGGAACGCAGCGCAATCCGGTTTCAGGGAGCCGACGTATTGGAATGATCGAAGCTGTTGCGCTTGCAGAAGATATACCATCTCAGTCATACCGCATTACAAACATGACTGAAAAGCCTGACTTCTCTCATTACGTCGTTGAAAGTATCCGGCTCGAGAGCAAAGGACGGGTCATGATGACTCCTGACAATACGTTGGTGATCTGCTCAACCAAAGATGTCGCTGCGCAGTATCAGGCAGCCGGCTTTTCGATTGATACCGCAGAGTACGATGAATCATTCGAACATCAACGTGGCCCACGACCATGGGACGTCGTTGAGGAACTTATTAAAAGTGGCCCGCAGTGGCGATCAAGCGCAATTGTGCAAGAAGAATTACACCCTGTTTGTTTTGCGCATTACGAACGCTATGGACTCGGTGATGATATCGTTGAGATATTCCAGGATCCACTGATCGATAGTGACGACGGTGACATTACGACCACGCGCGACTACAATACATATCGCCAGGCGTTTGAAGATGGGGCAATTCGTAAGGTTGCTGACTTTGGGCAGTATGTGTTGCCGGGACGAATTCTGGATGTTGGGTGTGCGACAGGTGAAACGCTTAAGATTCTTGCCGAGCGACCTGAGCTTTTTGAGTCTGACTTTTACGGTGTTGAGGCAGCTCGTCCGCTATTTCAAATTTGTCAGCAGCGAAAAGATAATAACGAATTTGGCACAGCGAATATATTTTTTTATCAGCGGAATATTATGCGAAGTTCTTTGTTCCCGCACAATTCACTTAATACTATTATTACGATGGCGTTAACGCACGAAATTGAATCGTATCTTGGACGAGACGAACTAAAGAGCTTCATTCAGCGTATGTACGATATCACTGCTCCAGGTGGCGTCTATATTAACTATGACGTTGTAGGCCCGCACAACAAAGATCAAATTGTGTATGCACTACTAAACGACGAAGATGGTGATAATCCTGACACGCTGTTTCCTGATTTTCCAAAGGAAATGCTTGCACCGTTTATTCGAACACTTTCAACGAAGGCTCGCTTCCGTCGCTTCGTCAAAGATTTCCGCGCAAAAGAAGGTGACGTCATGGCTGTGTCGTACGAAACGATTGATGGTAAAGAATATGCCGTGCTTCGTCACGCTGATCTGTGTGATTTCTTGGCGAAAAAAGACTACGCTAATAGTTGGCATAGCGAAATGCATGAACGGTTCTGTTTTTGGGAGTACGCCGATTGGGTTCAAGCTTTAACTGAAGTTGGATTCGAAATAGGTGAAGGGTCTGAAGCAAAACAAAATACGTGGCTTATCGAGAATCGTTTCGCGCCAGCTGCAAAAGTATTTAAGAAAGTTGATGACCTCCTCGTTGAAGTTGAGCAGCCCGTGACTAATGCGCTGCTTGTCGCTCGTAAACCTTCGTAATATCTGCATGCGCCAGAATATTTTGCATAGCTTGTTTAGCTTTCTTTACTCTTTCACTGCGAGAACCTCGAATAATAGTAAGTGGGATGTCTTTTTTTGTGAGTTCTTCAACGAATCGCCGGTGCATTGAATGTCGAATGTGCTCACCGTCGCGTGTGCCATCTTGAACAAATGGAATTTCGTCGCCGGTCACAATATATAGATCGGCTTTGTCGGTATTAGCGACTGCCGCAACGTCGTTGGTTGTGTGTCCCATGTATCGCTCTTGCCAAATACTCGTTGCGAACGCATTGGTATCGCAGATGATAACTCCGTGTGACGCTGCTGCGACTGCGCGCTCAAGTGCTTGTTGGGTCTTTGCGATATGCACAAATTCTTCATCTTTCCATTCGTGGTCGGTGTGTAAGAATGCTTCGCTATAAAGTCGGCCATATTCAGGTACCCATGGAGCGTGTGCGGCTTTTGCAAGGCTTTTTGCAAGCGTCGTAGTGCCAGTTGATTCGGCGCCGACGATATCGATCCGTAGTGCCAAATCCGCTTTGACGATAGGGTCAAGAAAATCCCACTCTTTCAAGATATTGTGACGAATTCGAGTTGCACTAATTGGGACATGAGTTCGTTTGCGATCAACCATGACATGTTCACAACCCATGCATGCGGCGTAGGTGATTCCGTAATCTTCTGAGCTAAACACGACATCAGGTGCTTCGCCGAGGAACTCGATAGTATGCTGAGCCCATGCTTCTGAATCGTCATCTTTGCCAATATCTGGAATGATGCGAACATCTGCGCGTGGGTGTATTCGCTGCAGCCAATCTTGTCTTGTTGTAGCTGGAATTGTGTAGAGCGGACTGTCACAGATAAGGACGACAACTTCATCTGAGTGTTCGAGTGCGTAGTTAATGATGTAGCTGTGTCCGAGGTGTGGAGGGTAGAATTTTCCGATTACAAGTCCGCGGGTCATGCTTCTTTTCCTTTCAAGTATTCTTTACGCCATGCGATGAATCCACGAATCGCGATACCAAGGAATGTGAGGTAAAGCAGTGCGATAAACGGAACTTCTTTGTACCAATAGAGCCAGACGGCAATGACGTCGACAGCGATCCAGAGTACCCAAGATTCAACTCGACGGAGGATCATGAGAATAGTTGCAGCGAAGCTCATGATCGTTGTCGTTGCATCGATCTCAACCATGCTTGCAGGTTCTGGAAAGAGGGCAGGGAGCCATACGTTGAGGTTGTGGAGGATGAAGCTAAGGACAGCACTTGCGACGATGATTCCGATAACCCACAGGATATTTGCTTTGTGAGTGTTAATAGTTGTATGAACGGTGTTGTCTTCTTTAGATTTCTTGTGTGTCTGCCAGAGGTACCAGCCCCAGAATCCGGTGATAAAGTAGTAGATCTGTTCGAAGAAGTCGGCGTAGAGCTGAATCTGGTAGAAGAGAATACCAAAGAGGATGACCCCTATAATCGCAACCGGCCAGTTCCAGATGCTTCGACGGGCGACCAAGATGACTGAAGCAAGATTAAAAAGTGTTCCTGTAAATTCAAGGTAACTAATTGAGTAGCCGAACAATGTAAAAAATGTATTGTTGACGTCAAAGAATGATAAAACTGCTTCGAACATAATAGATCTCTTTCTAGTAAGTGTGTATATAACACTAACTATCATTATTCTATGCCCTAGTAATTGTATTGTCAACACTAATTAAAAATGTATAATGATAACAGATGGAGAAAGACATACTAAAACGACAAGGACGCGTCCTTATTCCTGCAATAGCATATGGAGATGCTGCGGGACTGCCGGTTGAGACTTGGAGCGCCGAGCGTATTAGCGAAAGGTTTCCTCAAGGTGTACATGAATTAATCCCTACAAATGAGAATCCTTTTTTCGGTTCGTCTGAAAACCCTGGGACGTGGAGCGACGACACGCAGCTCAGTATTGCAGTTGCAAAAGCGCTCATTAAAGCAAGGCGATTTGATATAACGGCACTCGCCGAATCGCATTTGGAAGCATATGATGCAACCGACTTTATTGAACGCGAACGAAACGGCGTGATGACGAACGTAAAGCGTGGATGGGGCGGATCAACAACTGACGCAATAGAGAAGTTGCATGCAGGTGTGAGTCCCCTTGCGTCTGGAACTGTTGGCGGACAAGGTAACGGAGTGCTCATGAAGATGGCGCCTTTACGGTATTGGCAATATGCAAGACAAACGCCTATAGTTGAGATCTATGCGCAGCTTGATCAGCTGACGACTATGACGCACGATAGTAACCTGACGAGGGCCGTTACGAAGGTGCACGGCGACGTACTTGGATACTTGCTACGAACAGAGCAGTTTGAGCACAAAGCATTCATTTCAGTACTTCATGCCGCGCTTGCGGTGCACAGCTTTATGCTCAAAGAATCCGGACCATTATTTGAGTTGTTTTCGTTTTTAGAAAAGCCAGTTACGAAAGAAACGATCTTGGAAAATACAGATGGTAAAGGCTTTCATGCACCTCAAACACTCGCGATGGCATACGGTGCTTTCATGGCTCACGAAGGAGAATTTACTCCGTCGGTCTACGAGGCAGTAAATCTCGGGGGTGATACTGACAGCATCGCCTCAATTGTTGCAACGATGAGCGCCTTTAAAACAAAAGGCATCTTGCGAATGCCGATTGATCATCAAAATATTGAACGTATTGATATGCTAAAATCTGTTTCTCGTCAGCTTGTAAAAGCAGCATTCGAGAACTAGGATCAGTCAAAGCTTCGAGACAATGTCTGGAGCGTATCAGAAGTAAACTTGTGAAGACGTGCTGGGCGGTGTGCGCCTTCGCGTTGCATTTGATCGGTTTCTTCGGTGAGTTTTAGGCCGAGGAATTTCTTGCGGAAGTTTCGCTTGTCGAGTTCATACCCAAAGATGGTTTCATATGCTGACTGTAGTTCAGCAAGCGTAAAGTATTGTGGCAAGAATGCGTAGACGGCATTTGTGTAAGTTAATTTTGCAATCAATCGTTGGTGAGCATATTCAATAATCTTTTTGTGATCATAGGCAATCGAAGGTAAGTCGGTAACTGGAAAGAATGAGACGACGCTATTCGCCTGATCTGGACTTATTTCACGGCCACATCCCATGTAGGTGACTGAAACTGCATGACCGCGGGGATCACGAGCTACTGTGTCGAATGTGTATAATTGCTCAACGTAACTAAGATCGTTTTGGATATTAACACCAGCCTTATAGGCAACGATACGTTCGAGTGCTTCAATTGTTGTTTCGCCTTGTGGGCTGTAGCCACCAGGAAGCGCCCAGCTACCTTTGAAAGGGTCATTCGCACGTTGAATAAGGAGCACGTTGAGCGAACCATTGATGAGCTGAAAGATAACCGCATCAACAGTGAGTGTCGGAGGAGTATACGGAGTCGTGTATTTCATACAGTTAGTATATCACTTTTGCTTCTGCAGCCATTCGCCAATCACCCTTAGGGCTGAGGCTAATGCCAACTTTAGCACCGTCTGGCATTGCTTGTCGTTTCCATTGGTTTCGGTAAAATCGTTCGATAAATACGTTGAGCCATTTGTTGATTTCTTCGGGTGTGCGTCGGCCTTCGAAGGCTCTGATTGCAAGGTAGCCGATCTTTTCTTTTGGTTCCATCCAACGAAGGAAGTGGTAGAGGAAGAAATCGTGGAGTTCGTATGGTCCAACCAAGTCTTCTGTCTCTTGGCTGATCTCTGACCCATTCCCAGTTAATTCAGGTGAGACTGGCGTGTCGAGAATGTCGCGAAGGATTGCCTGTGCATCGGCTGGAAGTGTCTCGCTCGCGTGGCGAACCAGACTCCGAACAAGTGTCTTTGGGATTGAAGCGTTTACGTTATAGTGAGACATATGATCGCCATTGTATGTACACCATCCAAGGGCAATCTCGCTCAGGTCACCGGTACCAAGTGCAAGTCCGTTGATTTGATTTGCTTTATTAAAGACGAGTGCCTGGCGAATACGTGCCTGGGTATTCTCATACGTCACGTCTTCTTTACCTTCATGACCAATCGCTTGAAGTTGTGCATCGGCAAGTGTTGAAATAGGGATTTCTTCATTCACGATATCAAGGAGGTTAGCAAGTCTCATCGCATTATTTTGTGTGCGGTCTGAACTAGCCACACCAGGCATCGTTAGTGTGTGAACCAAATCTGAAGGGCTTTTATCAAGGAAGTCTGCTGCACGGATTGCGACGAGCAGTGCAAGCGTAGAGTCGAGTCCACCAGAAAGCCCAAGGATTACCTTTTGAATATTAGCGCTTCGAAGTCGCATCGCAAGTCCAGTCGCTTGGATATTGAGAATTGTATCGAGTCGTTCGCGGATTTCTTCGATACTTCCTTTTGGAAGGAACGGTTCTGGGTCAACTATACGGAGAAGATCTTGCTGCACCTGATTAACATTCGTTGGGGTTGGAGTAATGTTGTGGCGGTTGGGGAAGTTAGTCGTCTTGAATCGATCATGAGCAATATGCTGGGTGTCGATATCTGCAATCATGAGGCGCTGGGGTTTCGTGAATGGGGCTCGTTCGGCGAGTGTTGTCCCGAGTTCGCTGATGATTGAATGACCACCCATCACAATCTCGGCGGTTGATTCTGTTTGGTCTGCGCTGGCGTAGATATACCCTGCGACATTCCTTGCGGCGGTGTGTGAGACAAGCCCTCGGCGGTATTGGGCTTTTGCGACAGCTTCGGGTGAGGCAGATGGGTTTGCGATCAGCGTTGCGCCGTTGGCAACAAGATTGGTACTTGGCTGTTCGGGTACCCAAAGATCTTCACAGATTTCGATACCAACTAATTGATCACCGATTTGAAAGAGTTGGTCACGGCCGAATGCGACAGTCTGACCATCAACTGTGACATCAAGGTTCGGTTGCGCATCCCATGTTTGGTACCAGCGCTTTTCATAGAACTCATTGTAGGTAGGAAGGTTTTGCTTCGGAACGATACCGCGAATCTGTCCGTCAGCGACAACAGCAGCAGTGTTATAGATAGCATTACCAACGACAAAAGGAAGGCCAACGATGGCTGCGGTATTTTTCTCTGCAGAGTAGGCGGCAAGTTCTGTGAGTGCAGTTTGTGCGTTACGAAGCAGTGCTGGCTGCGCAACAAGATCTTGAATTGTATATCCAGTTAAAGATAGTTCAGGGAAGACAATCAGGGCTGTATTGGCTTCAACAGCTTGATCGTACAGTTCTTTAATTGCTGAAAGGTTAGTGGCGACGTCGCCAATTGCAACTTCCGGAGTAGCGGTTGCAACCCTTATAAAATCGTTCTTTGGCTGAAAGTCACGAGTCGTTTCGGGATTTTTCATAGTTATCTTCCTTTTTACACTAACTTGGTATATACTGAGCTTAGAACAGAGTTAGTGTAATGTCAACAATAACCTCAGGAACAGATATGGAAAACATCAAACGACACGAAACAATTATCTACGGCGGCGCATTTAATCCCCCTACTCTCGCACACATTGCGATCCTGCAGGCATGTATTGAATACGCTCGTCCACGCGGTGCTGATGTTTGGGTAATGCCAAGTGGAGTACGAACCGATAAGCCTCAGCCAATCGATGCCGAACGTCGACTTGCATACATAGGGGCAATGATCGATGACGTCGATACTACAGGTGTGACGACAACCGTTTACACTAAAGAGCTTGAACGAGTAATTCCTGTTGAAACGTTTGATACGGTGCTTGAAATCGATGAGGAATTTCCGGACCGCGAATTTACTTGGGTGTTTGGCGCTGACTCAACTGAAACGATGGCTGACTGGCACGAGGGTGAATGGCTACTCGAGAACCTCTCTATGCTCGTACTCGAACGCGAAGGATACAAGATTAATCCTTTGGCAAAACGAGCAGTGGCGCTGACGATTCCTCATATGACAATAAGTTCAACAGATGTTCGTAATGGTCTTGCTGAGGGCAGGGATGTGAGCGAACTAGTCAGCCCTCGAATTCTTAGCTTGATTGTTTAAAAAAAGAAACAAAAAAATAACCCCTCGCGTAGGAGGGGTTATTTCTGAAACACTGGATTACCAGCTACGTTGGCGGAATGAACCACCGTCGTTGC
>Ga0247808_10000576_pt1 | contig 17661 bp, 13 predicted proteins | sample UWRJL089202R1_FD_179914 | JGI IMG/M metagenome (GOLD analysis project Ga0247808, IMG submission 179914) | Plant litter microbial communities from Arlington Agricultural Research Station in Wisconsin, United States - UWRJ-L089-202R-1 | ecosystem: Environmental > Terrestrial > Plant litter >... | reverse complement strand
AGCAGCGGCGAAAATTACAACTAGGTGGGCGTCAAAATCAAGACCTAGATTTTCGACGAAACCCCCGTTGAGTCCCCCCATTCGGGGGTAGACAGGTCTGGTGGGGTTGTCGAGTGGATGACGCGGCTCCGCGTCATCCACTGACAAACGCTCGTCTAACCGGGGTACAAAATTTTGTTAGCCGGGGTACGGATTAATCGTCAAAAATAAATGACGGTTTGTGCCGAAATTAACATGCCGGAAACATTAGAGCAGCGGAGAACACTAGCCCGTGGATGGTGTTGGCGTGGTGGACATGCCGTAAAAGCGCCGCTCGAAAACCACACGAGCAAGGCGGGTCGTGCGCAGGTAGTCGTCATCGAGCTGCGAAGCGGAGCCGGGCGGGTACTCGAGCAGACGGGCCACTCCCTCGAGCTGCTGCCGGTCGGTTGGCAGGACGTCTCCGGTTTTTGAGGTCCACAAAACCATGGCGGATCGGGCGCGAGAGGCGATGATCCACGCATCGTGTAGGCGGGCGGCGTCGGTTGGGGGAACGAGCCCTTCCCCGGCGGCAGCCGCGAGGGCGCGCAATGTCGACGTGGTGCGCAGCGCGGGAACCGTTGCCCCATGCTGAAGTTGAAGCAACTGCACAAACCATTCGACGTCGCTGAGCGAACCTCGACCGAGCTTAAGGTGACGCGACGGCTCGGCGCCCTGCGGCAGACGCTCGGATTCGACCCGCGCCTTGATGCGCTTCACCTCCCGCACGTCGTGCTCACTGATCGCAGTGGGGTACCGCACGGTGTTGGCGAGTTCCTCAAAGTCCCGCAGCAGCGACGTGTCACCGGCGGCACCGCGGGCACGCAGCAGGGCCTGCGCTTCCCAGGTGAGGGACCATCGGGCGTAATACGCGCGGTAGCTGTCGAGCGAGCGCACGATAACGCCATTCTTGCCCTCGGGGCGAAGGTTCGCGTCGAGGTCAAACGGCAGCTGGATATCGTCGGTGTGGCGCACCAGATCGCGGACGATCTGGGTGGCCCTATTCTGGGCCGCCTCCCCCGTCAGGTCGCCGGCGCGGAACACGTACATTACGTCGGCATCGGAGCCGAAACCGAGTTCCTGACCGCCGAACCGCCCCATGGCGATAATGGCGAACTCGATTCCGTCGGGTTCGGGACGGATGATGGCAAGCATGCCAATGAGCAGGGCGTCGTTGATGTCGCTGAGGCCCTGACCAAGTTCTTCGACCGTGATGATGCCGGTAATGGCCGCGATGGCCAGGCGCAGCACTTCCCGTCGACGAGCCGCGCGCAGGGAGGCAGCGGCAGCATTGGCGTCCGCCCGGTGCCGCGACACCGCAGCCCTGGACTCGTCAATTAGCTCCGCCAGGGAGCGCGGGCGGAGCTCGTCTTCGTGCTCGAGCCAGGCAGCCCCCTCGGGGTTGCGTTCGAGCAGGTCGCTGGCGAAGCGTGCACTGGAGAGCACGTGGGTGAGGCGCTGGGCCGCGCCCGACGAGTCACGGAGCATCCGCAGGAACCAATAGGCCTCACCGATGCGGTCGCTCAGGCGGCGGAACGAGAGAAGTCCGTGGTCGGGGTCGGCACCGTCGGCGAACCACTGCAGCATCACGGGAAGCAGGGTGCGTTGGATTGTCGCGCGACGCGAGACCCCGCTGGTGAGCGCGGCAATGTGGTGCAGCGCACCGCGCGGGTCGCGGAACCCGATGGCGGCGAGACGGGCGACGGCCTGGTCGCTCGAGAGGGCCAGGTCGTCCTCCGGCAGGGCGGCAACAGCCGAGAGCAGCGGACGGTAAAAGAGGCGCTCGTGCAGGCTGCGCACGGCGAGTTTGGTGCGCTGCCAGCCCTGCGTGAGGTCGGCGGCGCCGGTATACAGTCCCGTCGATCGCGCCAGCACGCGCACGGCTTCGGGATCACGCGGCATGAGGTGGGTGCGAACCAGACGCGTGAGCTGCAGGCGGTGCTCGAGCAGTCGCAGGAAACGGTAGTCGCGGGAGAACTCGGCGGCCTCCACGCGACCGATGTACCCCTGCGCGGCGAGAGCCACGAGGGCCGGAAGAGTCGCGGTCTGGCGCACCTGGTCGTCGTGCTGGCCGTGCACCAGCTGGAGGAGCTGGATGGTGAACTCGATGTCGCGCAGTCCCCCGGGCCCGAGCTTGACCTGGATGTCGCGCTCATCGGGCGGGATGTTGTCGGTGACGCGCTCGCGCATGCGCTGCACGGACTCAACAAACTGGTCGCGGGAGGCACTCGACCACACCAGCGGGGCGACGGCCTGCACGTAACGCTCGCCGAGCTCGAGGTCACCCGCGAGCGGGCGCGCCTTGAGCAGGGCCTGAAACTCCCAGCTTTTGGCCCAGCGGTCGTAATACACCAGGTGCGATTCGAGGGTGCGCACAAGAGCGCCGTCCTTACCCTCGGGGCGAAGGTTGGCGTCTACCTCCCACAGGGCGGGCTCGGCGGCGAGCTCCTGAATGCCGCGGGCGGTCTGCATGGCCAAGCGGGTGGCGATCTCAATGGCACGGTCGTTACCGAGGCCGTCGGCACCCTCGCCAACGTAGATGACGTCAACATCGCTGACGTAGTTCAGTTCGCGGGCGCCGGCCTTGCCCATACCGATGATGGCGAGACGCGTGCGGGCGATGTCCTCGGCGGGGAACCGCACCATTCGGCGGGCCACATCCACGGACGCATCGAGCGCTGCCCCGGCGAGGTCCGCAAGCATCGCGGTGACGAAGTCCACGGCGCCGAGCGGGTCGCGGTTCTCGAGGTCCCATGCGGCAATGCGCGCAAGATGGTGACGGTAGCGCACCCGCAATGCGCTGTACGCCGCGTCATCCACCAGTCCATCAACGGACGCCAACAGATCAGCACGAAGCTCATCCGCGGTGGGCAACGCGACGAGCGGCTCGGCAAGGGCCGCAATCTCGGCTGGATGACGCTGGAAAAAGTCACCAAGACCCTCCGACGCGCCCAGCACCCGAATGAGACGGGCCGCACGGGCCTCGCTCGCCAGGGCGACGCGCGTCTCATCCGGTGCCGACTCGGACAACCGGATGAGCGCGCGCAACGCCTGATCGGGGTCGGCTGCTGACGCAAAGTGCGACACCAGCTCGGCCGGGAACGGCTCCAACAAACCCCGCGTTGACGTGAGCTCGGTAAAACCGAGCCGCGCCAGTTCAGTCAACGTTGTCTGATTGCGGGCCATGAGTGACTACAGGATCTCGAGGTTGCTCGCCAACTCGTACGGCGTGACCTGAGCCCGGTATTCCTTCCAGTCGCGTCGTTTGTTCGACAGGACGTAGTTGAATACCTGCTCGCCCAGCGTCTCGGCGACGAGTTCGGAATCTTCCATCAGCGACAGGGCGTGGTCGAGGCTCGCGGGGAGCTGGTCGTAGCCCAACGCGCGACGTTCGGCGTCGGAGAGGGTCCAGACGTTGTCCTCGGCCTCGGCGGGCAGCTCGTACTCTTCCTCGATGCCCTTGAGCCCGGCCGCGAGCAGCAGGGAATAGGCGAGGTAGGGGTTCGCAGCGGAGTCGATGGCACGGTACTCGACGCGCGAGCTCTGGCCCTTGTTGGGCTTGTAGAGCGGCACACGAACGAGAGCGGAGCGGTTGTTGTGACCCCAAGTGACGAAGCTCGGGGCCTCATCGCCACCCCAGAGGCGCTTGTAGGAGTTGACGAACTGGTTTGTCACCGCAGTGATCTCCGGCGCGTGGCGCAGCAGGCCGGCGGCGAAATGGCGACCCGTCTTCGATAGCTGATACTGGGCGCTGGCGTCGTAGAACGCGTTGACGTCACCCTCGAAGAGGGAGAGGTGGGTGTGCATACCCGATCCGGGGTGGCCGGACAGCGGCTTCGGCATAAAGGTCGCGTACACACCCTGCTCGATTGCCACCTCCTTGATCACGGTGCGGAAGGTCATGATGTTGTCCGCGGTGGTGAGGGCGTCGGCGTACCGAAGGTCAATCTCGTTCTGGCCGGGGCCAGCCTCGTGGTGGCTGAACTCGACAGAGATTCCGAGGTCTTCGAGCATACGAACCGAACGGCGACGGAAGTCGTGGGCCGTGCCACCGGGCACGTTGTCGAAGTATCCGGCCGAGTCAACGGGCTCGGGGCCCTCGGGGCCGAACTTGCTCGACTTGAGCAGGTAGAACTCGATCTCGGGGTGCGTGTAGAACGTAAAGCCACGGTCGGCGGCCTTGGCAAGGGTGCGCTTGAGCACGTTGCGGGGGTCGGCGACGGCGGGCTGGCCGTCTGGTGTGGTGATGTCGCAGAACATCCGCGCGGTGGGATCGATCTCGCCACGCCACGGGAGGGTCTGGAATGTAGTGGGGTCCGGGTGCGCAAGCACATCGGCCTCGTACGACCGGGTCAGCCCCTGGATCGCCGATCCGTCGAACCCAAGTCCCTCGAGAAAGGCGCCCTCAACCTCGGCCGGGGCAATCGCTACCGACTTCAGGGTGCCCACCACGTCGGTGAACCAGAGACGAATAAACTTGATGCCTCGCTCTTCGATAGTACGAAGAACGAAGTCGCGCTGCTTGTCCATCAAGCTCCTCAGATAGTGCCGCGAGCGGGGCGTATCCCGCCGCGCTATTAGGCTAGTGGCTATGCCCCGTCTTCGCTTGGCGCTCGCCCAGACCAACCCCGTTGTCGGGGATCTGACAGGAAACTCCGCACAGATACTCGCCGCAGCTCAGGCTGCCTCGGCGCAGGGTGCGGACATCCTCGCCGTGGGTGAGATGGCTCTCAGCGGCTATCCCATCGAAGACCTGGCGTCCCGCCCGAGCTTCCTCTCCGCCTCGCGCACGGCCGTCAGCGCGCTCGCGAAGTCCCTCCAGGACGCCGGGCTCGGCGACCTTGTAGTCATTGTTGGCCACCCCGACGGGCCGTTCGAACCCCGACTGCTCGGTACGAGCAGCGCCCCGACGGCGATCGCGCAGAACTGTGCCAGCGTCATCCACAACGGACATATCAAAGCGCGTTACGCGAAGCACCACCTCCCGAACTACTCCGTCTTCGACGAGTACCGCATCTTTATTCCAGGCGACGAACTGCTTGTGGTGCGTATCAAAGGCGTCGACGTCGCCCTGCTCGTGTGCGAAGACCTCTGGCGCGACGGCGGACCGGTTGCCCGCGTTCTCGAAGCCGACGCCGGTGTGCTCATTGTTATCAACGCTTCCCCCTTCGAACGCGACAAAGACGAGGTGCGCCTCCCCCTGGTCACCCGCCGCGCGGTCGAAACGGACACCATCGTCGCCTACGTCAACATCGTGGGCGGCCAGGACGACCTCGTTTTCGACGGCGACAGTGTTGTGGTCGACGGTGAGGGAACAATACTCGCCCGCGCGCCGCAGTTCGATGAGCACCTTCTGGTGGTGGACGTGGATGCCGCGCCCGCGACCGACGTGGAGCTGCCGTCGCTCGTCTCCCGCATCACCATCGACACACAGACCGTGCCCCGGTCGCCGGTGCTGGCCGATGTCGCCATCCTTCCCGACGACCGCCAGCAACTCTGGAACGCCCTTGTGCTCGGAACCCGCGACTACGTTGAGAAGAACGGCTTCCCGTCGGTCATCCTCGGTGTCTCCGGTGGAATCGACTCCGCGGTCTGCGCGGCCATTGCGGCCGACGCCATCGGTGCCGACCGGGTGTGGGGCGTCAGTATGCCGAGCCGGTACAGCTCCGACCACTCCCGCTCCGATGCCGACGTTCTCGCCGATGCCATTGGTTTCCACTACTCGACCGAGCCCATTGCCGACCTGGTACTACCGGTCGAGAACCAACTCGCGCTTACCGGCACTGCGGCCGAAAACCTCCAGGCGCGTATCCGCGGCATCATCCTGATGGGCCTGTCGAATATGCACGGTCACCTTGTGCTCACCACGGGCAACAAGACGGAACTGTCGGTCGGATATTCAACGATCTATGGCGATTCGGCTGGCGGTTTCGCTCCGATCAAGGACGTGCCCAAGCTGCTGGTGTGGGAACTTGCCCGCTGGCGCAACGAATACGCCCGTGCCCAGGGCGAGACTCCCCCGATTCCGGTGAACTCGATCGAGAAGCCGCCGAGCGCCGAACTGCGCCCTGACCAGACCGACCAGGACACACTGCCGCCGTACGAGATCCTCGATGCACTCCTCGACGCCTACGTCACCCGCGCCCTCGGGCGCACCGACGTGGTGGCGTTGGGGTTCGACGAGGAGACCGTCGACTTTGTAACCAAACTCGTCGACAGGTCGGAATGGAAGCGCCGCCAGGGTGCAATCGGACCCAAGATCAGCGGGATGGCGTTCGGTCGCGATCGTCGCCTGCCGATTACGTACCGTCCGACCGAGTAGCACCGGCACCGCTTTAGACTGACTCGTATGGCAGAGCAGTCAGGCGAAGTTTCCCCGCCCAAAAAGGTCCGCACGCGTCACTTCCAAAACGCGAAGCAGCAGGGCATCAAAATCACCGGTCTCACCAGTTACGACCAGCTGACGGCGTCGATCTTCGATGCGGCCGGGATTGACTTCCTCCTCGTAGGTGACTCGGCCGGCAACAACGTGCTCGGATACAACACCACCCTGCCCGTCACCGTCGACGAGCTCATCCCGCTCACCCGTGCGGTCGCCGGCGCGGTCAAGCGGGCGTTTGTTATTGCCGACATGCCGTTCGGATCGTACGAGTCGGGGACCGACCAGGCGCTGCACACCGCATTCCGCTTTATGAAGGAGACCGGCGCACACGCCGTCAAACTCGAGGGCGGCCGTCGGAGCGCGGAGCAGATCCGCCGCATTGTGTCCGCGGGTATCCCCGTCATGGCGCACATCGGTTACACACCCCAGAGCGAGCACGGCCTCGGTGGGCACGTCATTCAGGGGCGCGGAAGCCAGGCAGAGGAACTCCTCGCCGATGCTCGCGCAGTAGAAGATGCCGGTGCGTTCGCCGTGGTGCTCGAGATGGTGCCGGCCGAGGCCGCTCGCCGGGTCACCGCCGAGCTGCAGATCCCCACCATCAGTGTGGGCGCCGGACCGCACACTGACGGCCAGCTTCTCGTTTGGACCGACTGGGCGGGGCTCACTACCGGTCGCATCCCGAAGTTCGTTAAGCAGTACGCCAACCTCGCCACCGTGCTTGGTGACGCGGCGCTCGCGTTCAAAGCGGACGTAGAGACGGGTTCTTACCCGGGACCCGAGCACAGCTACGACGACTAGCGCAGCCCCGATTTACCGGGTGAGCGGAGCGCGGGTGAGCGGAACTCGTGTCAGCGGTTCTCGGCTTCTTCTTCCGCAGCCCACTCGCGGGCACGCGCGGCGAGGATGTCGGGCGCTCGCGCGGCCTCTTCCTTTGTCGCAAAGGGCCCATCGCGGTCGGAACCGAGCGACTGTGCGCCCTCTTCGACTTCGCCGGTCTTGTTGTTGAACCACCACGCGGTCATGGGTGCCTCCCTAGATCTGTAAAATTGATCCTATGCCTCGGGATACCCACGGACACCTCACCCCGGGACTTGTCTCCCCGCTCCGTTCAGTCCCTTCGGACATCGCCCGCCCCGAGTACGTGGGCAACATCGGCCCGAAGGACTACACGGGGTCCGACGTCTATACGCCGGAGCAGGTCGAGCTCATCCGGGAGTCCGGCGCAATTGCCGCGGGTGCCATTGAGGCCGCTGCCGCAGAGATCCGCCCCGGCGTTACCACCGAGCACCTCGACCGCATCGCGCATGAGTTCATCATTGCCCACGGGGCATACCCGTCAACTCTCGGATACCGCGGCTTCCCCAAGTCGTCGTGCACCTCGGTCAACGAGGTCATCTGCCATGGCATCCCTGACACCACCCAGCTCGTCGACGGTGACCTCATCAACATCGATGTCACCGCGTACAAAAACGGGATGCACGGTGACCTCAACAAAACGTTTGTGGTCGGCGAGGCCGCGCAGGAGACAATCGATCTCGTCGAGCGCACTCGCGAGGCTCTCAACCGTGGCATTAAGTCGGTCGCGCCCGGTCGCCAGGTCAACGTCATCGGACGCGCGATCGAGTCCTACGCGAAGCGTTTTGGCTATGGCGTCGTGCGCGACTTCACCGGACACGGCGTCGGCGCTGCCTTCCACTCCGGCCTTATCGTGCCGCACTACGACGCGGCCCCGCGCTTCGACGATGTGATGGAGGTGGGCATGGTCTTTACGATCGAGCCGATGCTCACGTTGGGCACCGTTGCGTGGGATCAGTGGGCGGATGACTGGACTGTCACCACCAAGGACAAAAAACTCACTGCACAGTTTGAGCACACTTTGGTCGTAACGGAACGGGGCGCAGAAATCCTCACGCTTCCCTAGACTGGGGATATGACGACTGCTGTAGGAATCGATATCGGCGGTACGGGAATCAAGGGCGCGGTCGTCGACACCGCAACCGGCAAGCTTCTCAGTGACCGTGTCAAAATTTCGACTCCCGAGGGAGGCGAACCTGACGACATCGTTCAGACCGTCCTGGAGATCGTCAAAAAGCTGCACGTCGACCCGTCCGTTCCCGTTGGTGTGTGTTTCCCCGCCATCGTGATCAACGGAACAACCATGTCGGCCGCCAATGTCTCCCACAAGTGGATCGGCCTTGAGGCTGAGGCGCTATTTGAAAAGGCGCTCGGCCGCGACATTCACTTTGTGAATGATGCCGACGCCGCCGGTATCGCCGAGGTGCGATTCGGCGCCGCGAAGGGTATCGACGGCCTCGTCATCCTCACCACACTCGGCACCGGAATCGGCAGTGCCCTCATCTACAACGGTGTGCTCGTTCCCAACTCCGAACTCGGCCACCTCGAAATCGACGGTAAAGATGCCGAGAAGCGTGCCGCCTACTCCGCCAAAGAGAGCGGTGGCCTGAGCTTCGCTCGCTGGGCCAAGCGCCTGCAGCGCTACTACTCCCACGTCGAGTTGCTGTTCTCGCCGGACCTCATCATTGTCGGCGGCGGTGTGTCGAAGAACCACGATGAGTTTTTGCCGCTGCTCGACCTGCGTGCACCAATCGTGCCCGCGGAGCTGCGCAACAACGCGGGTATCCTGGGCGCTGCGGCTCTCGCGGTGCGCTAACCCGCTCGCCAGGATCTGGCACCCTAAGGTGAACAAGTAATCCTCAGGAGTGGGAGTGGCCCGGTGATGTCGACTCAGAACGCGCACGACAACACCCCGCGCACCGGCCCAACTCCCACCGCGGAGGCGCCCAGCACCGCAGCTGCGGCTGTCGCGCCCCACACCGATCCGGTCCGGACCGATCGACTCGGCGCAGTTCTCGGCATCCTCGCGATCCTCTACGGTCTTGGTGTTCTCCTTCTGGAAATCGCCATGCTCGGCTACTCCAACTACGACCTGGGCGGCCTCGAAACGATGTTCGTCGCGTTGCCGGTCGTGCTCCTGGTCGGTGTTGTGTATGCGATCCTCATCGCGCGGCGCGGTGGCGTTGCTCGTACCTGCGCGAGGGTGTGCGGATGGATGATGCTCGCACCGTTTGTTGTGCCCGTAGGGATACTGCTCTTTGCGTTCATCAGCAACTATGTTTTCGCCTAACCGACGATGACCGCGCCGAGGCACCCCCACCCGCTCCCCTCATCTCTCCGAAAGCGAACCATGGCACGAGGACAACTCCGTGTACTGCTCGGCGCCGCTCCCGGCGTTGGCAAGACGTACACCATGCTCGAGGAGGGCAAACGCTTGAGCGCGTCTGGCAAAAGTGTGGTGATCGCCGTGGTCGAAACCCACGGCCGCGCCGCCACGTCGGCGCTGGTGGACGGATTTGAGGTCATCCCCCGCCGGGAGGTGTCCCACCGCGGAGTGACCATCGACGAGATGGACCTTGACGCCGTGCTGGCCCGTTGCCCGGATCTCGCGCTCGTGGACGAGCTCGCGCACACCAATGCGCCGGGGTCTGCGAACGAGAAGCGCTGGCACGATGTGGAAACACTTCTCGATGCCGGAATCGACGTGATGTCCACCGTTAACGTGCAACACATCGAGTCGCTCGGCGACGTGGTGCAGCAGATCACCGGCGTCACTCAGCGCGAAACGATTCCCGACGCAGTTCTCCGTCGGGCCGACCAGATCGAACTTATCGACCTCGCACCACAAAGCCTCCGGGACCGGTTGGCCGACGGGTTTGTCTATCCCGATTCCCGGGTGGACGCCGCGCTGAGCAACTACTTCCGGCTGGGCAACCTCACCGCCCTCCGCGAACTGGCGTTGCTGTGGCTGGCCGACGAGGTCGATGTCGCCCTCCAGGCGTACCGGGTCGAACACGGGATCGATTCACCGTGGGAAGCGCGGGAACGAATTGTTGTGGCGTTGACCGGCGGCCCCGAAGGCGAGACACTGCTCCGCCGGGCCGCCCGGATCGCCGCCCGAACGAGCGGCGGCACGCTATTCGCCGTCCACGTCACCGCACCCGACGGGCTCGCCGCGTCCGATCCCGCTGCCCTGACTTCTCAGCGTGCCCTCGTCGAAACGCTCGGCGGCACCTACCACCAAGTTGTGTCCGAACGGGCCGCCCCCGCGCTCGTCGAGTTTGCCCGGAGCGTGCAGGCCACTCAGTTGGTTATCGGCGTCAGCAGGCGCAGCCGTCTCGAGCGAATCTTTGGTGGTGCCGGAACCGGCGGCAGCGTTGTGCGTCTCGCGGGCGACATCGACGTGCACATCGTCTCGCACGCGCAGGCGGGACGTCGCCGGCTGCCCAAACTCGGCGGAGCCCTATCGCTGCGCCGCCGCCTCGCCGGCCTCGCCGTTGCCGTCATCGCATTACCCGCGCTGACCTGGCTTCTCGCCGCACTCCCCGGGGAGGCATCGATCACCACCGATGCTCTCGGGTTTCAGCTCATCGTGGTGATCGTCGCACTCGTAGGGGGAATCTGGCCCGCGCTGTTTTCCGCGCTCCTTGCCGGTTTCCTTCTCGACTACTTTTTTGTCCATCCCCGGTTCACCCTTGAAGTGGGATCGTCCGAGCACTTTATTGCCCTCATTTTTTTCCTCATCGTTGCGGTGCTCGTGAGCCTTGTAGTGGACCGAGCGGCACGACGGTCCCGGGACGCTACCCGGTCCGCCGCAGAAGCCGAGGTCCTCGTCACTATCGCCGGCAGCGTGCTCGGTGGAGATGATGCGCTGGGCTCTCTCGTCACACGGCTGAGGGAAGCGTTTGGCATGGTGAGCGTGATTCTCCGCGAGAACGGCGACGTGGTCCACAGCGCTACTGACTCCTCCGCGCTTCACGACGCCGATGTCGAAACCACCCTTCCAATTGGCGACGCCGCGAGTGTGTACCTCCGCGGTCGGCAGCTTGCCGCGACCGACCGCAGAATTCTCGGCGTGTTCGCGACCCAGATCGAGGCCGCACTGGAGCAGCGACGCCTCACCTCGGAGACCGCGCGGATGGTCCCCCTCGCCGCCGCCGACCGCCTCCGCTCCGCGCTCCTCGCCGCGGTCGGTCACGACCTTCGTCGTCCGCTCGGATCCGCAACAACCGCGGTGACCGCCTTGCGCTCAACAGACGGCACCCTGTCGGAAACAGATCGCGAGGAACTTCTTGAGACTGCCGAGGAAAGCCTCGCGGCGCTCACCGTGCTTGTGGTGAATCTGCTCGACGTCAGTCGACTTCAGGCGGGCGCCCTCGGTGTGCAACCGACCGATGTTGCCCTCGACGGCACGGTGATGGCCGCACTCGATGAGCTCGGGCTCGCGCCGGGCGATGTCTCGCTCGACCTCGCCCCCGTCAGCGATGTCACCGCGGACGAAGTTCTACTCGGTCGGGTGATCGTGAACCTTCTCTCCAATGCCCTGCGGTTCTCGCCTCCCGGTTCGGTACCCGTTGTTGCAACGAGCGAATTCGCCGGTCGTGTGCAGCTGAGGATCATCGACTCAGGTCCCGGCATCCCCGCAGAACGCCGCGAAGAGGTGTTTGTTCCGTTCCAGCGCCTCGGCGACACCAACAATGAGGCCGGAGTGGGCCTCGGACTTGCCCTCGCAAAAGGATTCACTGAAGCGATGGGTGGAACCCTCGAGGCAGAAGACACCCCCGGGGGCGGGCTCACCATGGTCATCGAACTGCCGGAGGCAGCCCAGTGAAAATCCTTATCGCCGACGATGACCCGCAGATCCTTCGGGCGCTGCGCATCACCCTGAGTGCGCGGGGCTACGACGTGGTGACGGCAGCCGACGGGACTGCTGCCCTCAGCGCCGCGATCGCCGACCATCCCGATGTGGTTGTTCTTGATCTAGGGATGCCCGGACTCACCGGAATCGAGGTCATCCAGGCGCTGCGCGGCTGGACCACCATTCCGATCCTTGTGGTGTCGGGGCGCACCGAGTCGTGGGACAAGGTCGAAGCGCTCGACGCCGGCGCGGATGACTATGTCACCAAGCCGTTCGCCGCAGACGAGCTTCTCGCCCGGCTGCGCGCCCTGTCCCGCCGCACCCCCGCAGCGACCGACGAACCCACCATCAGCTTCGGCGATGTGGTGGTGGATCTCGCAGCGCACCGGGTGACGCGGGCGGGTGCGGCCGTGCGTCTCACCCCCACGGAATGGCGCCTCCTCGAGGTACTCCTCCGCAACAGCGGACGACTGGTCACCCGGGAGACCCTGCTCACCGAGGTATGGGGCCCGCAGTACACCACCGACACGGGGTACCTCCGTCTGTATCTTGCTCAGCTTCGCAAAAAGCTCGAACCCAACCCGTCCACCCCGCGCTACCTGCTGACCGAGGCCGGGATGGGGTACCGCTTTGTGGGCGACGGACTGCCAGCTACCCCGGGAGCACCGTCGGCACCTTCAGCGGAGTAGGCGCAACTCGAATACATCGCTCCAGCAAACGAAAACGGCGCCACCCCCGGAGGGATGACGCCGAAAAAATCGGGTAGATGCCGGGATTACACGTGTGCCGGGAGGACCGTCGCGAGGGCCGCCTGGTACTCGGCGATCGAGCGAGCTTCTCCAGGAGCGGTGATAAAACTTGCCCGGATGATGCCGCGGGTGTCGATGATAAACGTCGCGCGATTCGCGAATCCCTTGTGCTCAAGGAACACGCCGTACTCTTTCGCGACGTCGCCGTGCGGCCAGAAGTCTGCCAGGAGTGTGAAATCGTAGCCCTCACGCTCGGCCCATGCCCGCAGAGTCGCCTTCGAATCTACCGAGATGCCGATTAGTTCGACGCCGTTCTGCTTGAACATCGACAGATTGTCGCGCAGCGAACAGAGTTCAGTGGTGCACGTGCCTGAGAACGCGAGCGGGAAAAAGACGAGCGCGACCGGCTTCTTACCAAGGTAGTCAGTGAGGCGGACGTGTTCCCCGAACTGGTTCGGCAGTTCAAAGTCAGGTGCCCGGGTGTCATTCTCCAGAGCCATGGTGCGATCCTTTCGTGCCTTTTTTGCTCGGCCACGCGGTCAAGCAAACACGAGGGGTAATCCTACGCCTCGAGTATGGGCAATGCTGCCACGGGAAGAGGAAAGTCACATCTAGAATTGATCTGCTTAGTCGCAAGTCCACAAAGACGCACCCCGACATTGTGGAAGGCTAAGTAGATCTGTCTCTACCAGGAAGAGGTCAAGGGTGACGGTGAACGATCAGGATCCATACTCGGTGAATAACACCGACAACGATCCGGAAGAAACTGCCGAATGGCAAGAGTCGCTCGACGCATTAGTCGCAGCGCAGGGCCACGAGCGCGGTCGCGAAATCATGTTGAGCTTGCTCAAGCGGTCGAAGGAGTTGCACCTCGGAGTCCCGATGGTGCCAACAACCGACTACCTCAACACCATTGCTGCGGGTGACGAGCCCGAGTTCCCGGGTAACGAAGATATCGAACGCCGATATCGCGCGTGGATCCGTTGGAACGCTGCTATCACGGTGCACCGCGCACAGCGCCCCGGGATCGGCGTCGGCGGACACATTGCGACCTACGCGTCATCCGCAGCCCTGTATGAAGTGGGACACAACCACTTCTTCCGCGGCCAGGATCACGCAAACGGTGGCGACCAAATTTTCTACCAGGGCCACGCATCGCCCGGTATGTACGCCCGTGCGTTCCTCGAAGGACGCCTCGGCGAGAACCAGCTTGACGGATTCCGCCAGGAGAAGTCGCACCAGGGCGGTGGGCTGTCGTCCTACCCGCACCCGCGACTGATGAAGGACTTCTGGCAGTTCCCGACCGTGTCGATGGGTCTTGGACCGATCAACGCGATCTACCAGGCACAGTCGAACAAGTACCTCCAGAACCGTGGCATCAAAGACACCGCCGACCAGCAGGTCTGGGCGTTCCTCGGTGACGGTGAAATGGACGAGGTCGAGAGCCGGGGTGCGCTCCAGTGGGCCGCCAACGAGAAGCTCGACAACCTCAACTTCGTCATCAACTGCAACCTGCAGCGCCTCGACGGCCCCGTGCGCGGTAACGGAAAGATCATCCAGGAACTGGAGAGCTTCTTCCGCGGTGCCGGCTGGAACGTCATCAAGGTCGTCTGGGGACGCGAGTGGGACGAACTGCTCGCCAAGGACACGGAGGGCGCACTTCGCGACCTCATGAACCGCACCCCCGACGGTGACTACCAGACCTACAAGGCCGAATCCGGAGCCTACGTTCGCGAGAACTTCTTCGGACGCGACCCGCGCACGCTCGAGATGGTCAAGGACTACAGCGACGAGCAGGTCTGGAACCTCAAGCGAGGTGGACACGACTACCGCAAGGTGTACGCCGCGTTCAAGGCCGCGCAGGAGCACACCGGACAGCCCACCGTGATCCTCGCGAAGACGGTCAAGGGTTACGGCCTCGGCCCGTCATTCGAGGGCCGCAACGCGACCCACCAGATGAAGAAGCTGACGCTCGACAACCTCAAGATGTTCCGCGACGAGATGCGAATCCCGATCACCGACGCTGTACTCGAGGAAAACCCGTACCAGCCGCCGTACTACAACCCCGGCCCCGAAGACGAGGCGATCCAGTACCTCCAGGAGCGTCGTCGCGACCTCGGTGGATATGTTCCGGAACGTCGTTCGAAGTTCACTCAGATCGAGCTTCCGGATGACTCGGCGTATGCCATTGCGAAGAAGGGCTCCGGCAAGCAGGAGATCGCCACCACCATGGCGTTCGCCCGTCTACTGAAAGACCTCCTCCGCGCGAAGGGCTTCGGCCACCGCATCGTCCCGATCATTCCGGACGAGGCACGTACCTTCGGTATGGACGCCTACTTCCCGTCGGCGAAGATCTACAACCCGAACGGCCAGAACTACACGGCCGTTGACCGCGAGCAGCTCCTTGCTTACAAGGAGAGCCCGCAGGGCCAGATCGTTCACGTGGGAATCAACGAGGCCGGCGCCTTTGCGGCATTCACCGCGGCGGGTACCTCGTACTCGACCCACGGCGAACCACTGATCCCGGTCTACGTCTTCTACTCCATGTTCGGCTTCCAGCGCACAGGCGACGCAATGTGGGCCGCGGGCGACCAGATGGCGCGCGGCTTTATCGTCGGCGCGACCGCTGGACGGACCACGCTGACCGGTGAAGGACTCCAGCACGCTGATGGTCACTCGCTGCTTCTCGCCTCCACAAACCCCGCCGTGGTGTCATACGACCCCGCCTACGGGTACGAGATGGGCCAGATCGTCCGCGCCGGACTGGAGCGTATGTACGGAGGGAACCACGAGGATCCCAACGTGATGTATTACGTCACGGTGTACAACGAGCCGATCATCCAGCCCACGGAGCCGGAGAACCTCGACGTGGAAGGCGTCCTTCGCGGCATCCACCGCGTTTCCGAGGCGTACAACCAGGGACCGAAGGCGCAGATTCTTGCGTCCGGTGTTGCTGTGCCGTGGGCCATCGAAGCGCAGCAGCTGCTCGAGAACGACTGGGGTGTGTCCGCCGATGTCTGGTCGGTCACGTCCTGGACCGAGCTGCGTCGTGACGGTATTGCCGCCGACGAGCACAACTTCCTCTACCCAGATGAAGAGCGCCACGTGCCGTACGTCACGAACAAGCTGCGCGACGCTCAGGGGCCGTTTGTTGCGGTCACTGACTTCATGCACGCCGTGCCCGACCAGATCCGTCAGTTTGTGCCCGGCGACTTCGCGACGTTGGGTGCCGATGACTTCGGCTTCTCCGACACGCGTGCCGCTGCACGTCGGTTCTTCAAGATCGACGGCCCTTCGATCGTTGTTCGCACCCTCGAGTCCCTCGTTGCCCAGGGCAAGATGGACCCGAGTGTTCCCGGACGCGCGATCGAGATGTACCAGCTTCACGATGTGAACGCTGGAACGACGGGATCGGCTGGCGGCGAGAGCTAGCCACACGTGACGCCGAAGACGAAGGAACAAACGCTGGCATGGCTGCGCATCATTTCTGGTGAGCTCGCCACTGCCACGTTGAAACGACTGGACGACACGCTGCCCTGGTATGGCGATATGCCACCAGGGCGGCGGTCGGCCGTCGGCCTTGTTGCCCAAGCGGGTATCACCTCGTTCATCAGTTGGTTCGAGGACCCGAAAGCGACGCCGTGGATTGCCGCGGACGTCTTCGGCGCAGCTCCCCGCGAGCTGCTCCGATCGGTGAGCCTGCAGCAAACGCTGCAGCTCATCCGCATCACCGTAGAAGTAGTCGAACAGCGTGTCGGTGAAGGCGACGACGTCCTGCGCGAAGCAATCCTTTTGTATTCCCGCGAAATCGCCTTCGCTTCCGCGGATGTCTACGCCCGTGCCGCCGAGGCCCGCGGCCTCTGGGACGCCCGCCTCGAAGCCCTGGTTGTTGACTCGATCCTCAGTGGCGAGTACGACACCGAACTTCCCAGTCGGATCGCCGCGCTGGGTTGGAATGGACATGGCGAAGTGTGTGTCCTTGTTGGCACCACGCCCCGCATCCTCGACGTCGACCAGCTCCGACGCACCGCCCGACACCTCGACGCCGACGTCCTTATTGGTGTGCAGGGCAACCGTCTAGTCCTAGTTATCGGTCGCGCCGAGCCAGCCCCTCTCGAGGGTGATGACGACTCCGCGACTCCCCTGCCGTTCCTCGACATAGCGGCCCGACTCGAGCCCGGCTTCGGCCCCGGCCACTTGGTTCTCGGCCACGAGGTCCCCACTCTTGTCGACGCCTCCAAAAGCGCCAAGGCTGCACTTGCCGGATTCGCTGTTGCCCGTTCATGGCGCAATGCGCCCCGGCCGGTTCTCGCCGACGATCTCCTGCCGGAACGCGCGTTCGCCGGGGATCCGCTCGCGCGGTCCACCCTCATCAACCGGATCTACAAGCCGCTCAAGGCGCACTCGTCGGAGCTTCTCGGCACGCTGTGGTGCTATCTCGACAACGGCCGGTCGCTCGAAGCAACCGCGCGTGAACTCTTTGTCCACCCCAACACCGTGCGCTACCGCCTCAAGCGGATCAGTGAAGTCATCGGGTGGGACGCGACCGGCGCCCGCGAAGCGCTTATTCTCCAGGCAGCACTGATCGTCGGTTCTATCGCTGAGCCCGACCCCGCACGTAAACGCTGACCCTCGTCATCCGGTTGTGGAGAAAATCCGCTGCGAGACCCCCAAGTTTAGAGGACTCGCACAACGAAACGCCGAATGATTGGGCCGTTCACTACAGCACCTGGGCCACAACGTTGACAGACTAGACGGATGATTGTTGTTGTAGCCCCCGGCCAGGGATCGCAAACTCC
>Ga0247808_10000575_pt1 | contig 17663 bp, 14 predicted proteins | sample UWRJL089202R1_FD_179914 | JGI IMG/M metagenome (GOLD analysis project Ga0247808, IMG submission 179914) | Plant litter microbial communities from Arlington Agricultural Research Station in Wisconsin, United States - UWRJ-L089-202R-1 | ecosystem: Environmental > Terrestrial > Plant litter >... | reverse complement strand
TTGATGACCTCTACAACCGCGTCAATGGTCTGGTCGAAGTCGAGATGGGTGGAGTCGACGGTGGTCACACCGTCTGCGGCGCTCATGAATTCCACTACCTGGGAGTCGGCGCGATCCCTCGATCGCAACTGTTCCGCCACGGTGTGGGCCGATTGGGTTGATATTTCCGCAGAGCGCCTAGCCATTCTAGCCTCTTCGGTCGCTGTGAGTAGAATGCGCGCCTCGGCTTCCGGTGCCACGACGGTGGTGATGTCGCGGCCTTCGACCACCACACCGGGCTGCGGAACGGCCCGGGCGATCGTGCGGAACAGCTCGGTGAGGTGCGTGCGCACCGCGGGGACCCGGGCGATGGCGCTGACCACGGCCGAGATCTGCGGCTCCCGGATGGCGTCGGTGACGTCGGTCTGACCCACCCGCACGAAGTAGGCATCCGGTTCGGTGCCGATCGTGTAGTCGAAGGTGTCCAGGGCGCCGGCGACGGCATCCGCGTCCTGCGCGTCGATGTTCTGCGCCAGCACGTGCCAGGCGAGGGCCCGGTAGGCCGCGCCGGTGTCGAGGTAGCCGTAGCCGAGCTTGCGGGCCACGGCACGGCTCACGCTGGACTTGCCGCTGCCGGCAGGCCCGTCAATCGCGACGAACAGGGGGTAGGAGTGCTTGCTCAAACGTCTAACCGACAATCCGCCAGCCGCGGGCGGCCAGCTCAGTGGTGAGGCGGCTGACCGCCTCGGGGAGGATGCTGATCTCGGCGAGCCCGATCTGGGCTCCCGGGGAGTGCTCGAGGCGCAGGTCCTCGAGGTTGACGCCCACCTCGCCGATCTCGTTGAAGAGACGGGCGAGCTGGCCGGGGGTGTCGTCGACCATCACGGTGATGACGGAGTAGCGGCGGTCCTGACCGTGCTTGCCGGGCAGCCGGGCCACGCCGGCGTTGCCGCCGGCGATCTCCTCGGCCACCTGCCGGCGGGCGCCGGGGGCGGCGGGGTCGGCGAGGGCGTCGATGAACCGGTCCAGGTCGTCACGGAGGGCGAGCAGGATCTGCCGCACCGGGGCGGGGTTGGCGCCGAGGATCTGCACCCACAGTTCGGGGTCGCTCGCGGCGACCCGGGTGACGTCGCGCACTCCCCCGCCGGCGAGGTTGAGCGCGGAGCCGGGCGCGTCGGTGAGCCGGCGCGCCATCAGGGTGGACACCACCTGGGGCACGTGAGAGACCAGGGCGACGGCGTTGTCGTGGTCCTCCGGGCTCATCTCCACCAGGGTGGCGCCGAGGTCGAGGATCAGGTCGTCGATGGCGGTGGCGCGCTGGTAGCTGATCGCGTCGTGCGCGGCGACCACCCAGGGGCGGCCGATGAACAGGTCGGCGCGGCCGGCGAGGGGTCCCCCGCGTTCGCGACCGGCCAGCGGGTGCGAGCCGATGTACCGGGAGACGTCGGCGCCGCGTTCGCGCAGCTCGGTGAGCGGGGCCAGCTTGACGCTGGCCACATCCGTCACGATCGCGTCGGGGAACGCCTCGAGTTCGCGGGCGACGATGTCGGCCGTCACGTCCGGCGGCACGCACACGACGATGAGCTGCGGGGCGTCGCCGGCCGCGGCGGCGCGGCCGGCGCCGTAGTCGATGGCCAGCGACAGGTTGGTCGGCGACGCGTCGGCGAGGATCACGTCGAGGCCGCGGGCGGTGAGGCCCAGGCCGATGCTGGTTCCCAGGAGCCCGGCGCCGACGACACGCACCGGCCCGATCAGGCGAGACTCGACCACGTTCGGCTCCAAACTTGCGCGGTTGACAGGGGGTGAAACGGGTGCTGGTGGGGCTACTTCTGCGCTCTACTTCTGCACTTCGGCGCGGGACACCGTGAGCAGCTGACCGAGTTCCACCTTAGTGAGGTCACGCACGGCGCCGGCCCGGAGGGTGCCCAGCTGCAGCGGGCCGAACTGACGGCGCACCAGGTCCACGACGGGGTGGCCGACGGCGTCCATCATCCGTCGCACGATGCGGTTACGGCCGGAGTGCAGGGTGAGCTCGACGAGGGTGAAGCCGTCGCCGGGAGGGCTGGTGAGGATGCGGGCCTTGTCGGCGGCGATGGGGCCGTCCTCGAGCTCGATGCCGCTCTGCAGCTTGCCGATGGTCTGCGCGGAGACACGGCCTTCGACCTTGGCGATGTAGGTCTTGGCGACGCCGAAGGAGGGGTGCGCGAGCACGTGGGCGAGGTCACCGTCGTTGGTGAGGATGAGCAGGCCGCTGGTGGCGGCGTCGAGGCGGCCCACGTTGAACAGGCGTTCCTCGTAGCCCTCGGTGAACTGGCGCAGGTCCGGGCGGCCGCTCTCGTCCTGCATGGAGGAGACCACGCCGACGGGCTTGTTGAGCATCACGTAGCGGCGGCTGGTGTCCAGCTGCACGGCCACGTTGTCCACGGCGATCTTGTCGGTCTCGGGGTGCACGCGGCGGCCGAGCTCGGTGACGACCTTGCCGTTGACTCGCACGCGGCCGGAGCTGATCATCTCTTCGCTGACCCGGCGGGAGGCGACGCCGGCGGCGGAGAGCACCTTCTGCAGGCGGATGCCGTCGGCGGCGGCCTCGGGGTTCGTCGCGAAGTCCGGGTTGGTGCTGCTGGTGTCGGTGTAGCCGTCGTTGTGGTCGGTCATGGTAGATCCTCGAATCCGTTCGCACCGTCGGCGAGCAACGGCGAAATTAGTGGCAACTCGTCGAGCGAGTTGATTCCCAGCTGCACGAGCAGCAGGTCGGTGGTGGCGTAATTGATCGCGCCGGTCTCGCTATCGGTGAAGGCTTCGGTGATCAATCCGCGCCCCAGGAGGGTGCGCACCACCGAGTCGACGTTAACCGCCCTGATCGAGGCTACCGCGCCGCGGCTGATCGGTTGCTTGTAGGCGATCACGGCGAGGGTCTCCAGGGCGGCCTGGGAGAGCCGGCTGGGGTTCTGGGTGAGCACGAAGTCGGCTACGACGGGGTCGTGTTCGGCGCGCACGTAGATGCGCCAGCCGCCGGCCACTTCGCGCAGTTCGAAGCCGCGCCGCACGGTGCCGTCGACGCCGTCGAAGTCGGCGACGAGCCGCAGGATGGCCTCGCGCACCTCGACGAGCGGACGCCCGACCGCGCTGGCCAGGTGCACCAGGCTCTGCGGCTCATCCGCCACCATCAGAATCGCCTCGAGCCGCCGCTCGATCGGCTGCGCCTCGCCCGCTCCCCCGTCGCCGGTCGAGCCTGTCGAGACCCCGCGAGCCGACCCCTCGGACACGCCCCCGTCGCTGGTCGAGCTTGTCGAGACCCCGTGAGCCGATGTCTCGACCGCGGCGGTGCTGGCATCAGGCGTCATAGTCGGCTCCGAGATTCGCGAGGTTGTCGTCCGACCAGCCGTCGGCATCCCAGTGCAGACTGAGCTCCCCGAGCGGTTCCAGCTGGTCGAAGGTGAGGGCGCCGTGCCGGTACAGCTCGAGCACGGCGAGGAACCGGGCGATGACCTGCCCCTTCTGTGCGCAGTCCACGATCAGCTCCCGGAATGTGAGGGTCTGATTCGCGCGCAGCATCGCCACGACGATCGCCGCCTGTTCCCGGATGCTCACCAGCGGCGCGTGCAGGTGCTCCAGCCCCACAGTGGGCAGCTCGCGCGGCGTGAGGGCCAGCGCGGCCAGCGCGCCGAAATCGGCGAGTGAGAGCGTCCAGACCAGCTCCGGAGTCGTCGTGCGGTACTTCTCCTCGAGCCGCACCGAGCGCACATGCCGGGTGGCCTCGTGTTCGAGGTTCTCGAGGAACCACGCCGACGCCGTCTTGAACGCCCGGTACTGCAACAGCCGGGCGAAGAGCAGGTCGCGGGCCTCGAGCAGCGCCACATCCTCGGCATCCACCAGCTCGCCCTGGGGCAGCAGGCCCACCAGCTTGAGGTCGAGCAGGGTGGCCGCCACCACGAGGAACTCGGTGGCCTGGTCGAGCTCCTCGGCCGCGTCGAGGCCGCGCAGGTAGGCGATGAACTCGTCGGTGACCCGGCTCAGCGAAATCTCGGTGATGTCGAGTTCGTGCTTGCCGATCAGCGAGAGCAGCAGGTCGAACGGGCCCTCGAAGTTCTGCAGCGCCACGGAGAAACCGGGCGTGGGCATCCCGTTGCCGCCGTCGACCAGCGTGCCGGCCGTGCCGGAGGCGGCCGAGGCTGTTGCCGCGGCGGTGGCCGGAACGGCCGAGAGCCGCTTAGGCGACCGCGCCACGCTGGATCAGTTCCCGCGCCGCCTGCTTGTAGGCCTTGGCGGCGGCGTGCTCCGGAGCGAACTCGGTGATCGGCACCCCCGCGACACTGGCATCCGGGAATTTGACGGTGCGCCCGATGACGGTGTCGAGCACCCGGTCGCCGAACGCGTCGACGACCCGCTCCAGCACCTCACGCGAGTGCAGCGTGCGGGCGTCGTACATGGTGGCCAGGATGCCGTCGAGTTCGATGGCCGGGTTGAGCCGGTCGCGCACCTTGTCGATGGTCTCGATGAGCAGGGCCACGCCGCGCAGGGCGAAGAACTCGCACTCGAGCGGGATGAGCACCCCGTGGCTGGCGGTGAGCGCGTTGACCGTGAGGATGCCCAGCGACGGCTGGCAGTCGATGAGGATCACGTCGTAGTCGTTGGAGACCTTGCGCAGCACCCGGGCGAGGATCTGCTCGCGGGCGACCTCGTTGACCAGGTGCACCTCCGCGGCGGAAAGGTCGATGTTGGCCGGGATGATGTCCAGGCCCTCCACAGCGGTGTGCTGGATGGCCTCGTGCGGGTCCTTGGAGCCGCTCAGGAGCAGGTCGTAGATGGTGGTGACGTCGTGGGTGGGCACGCCGAGACCGGCCGACAGGGCGCCCTGCGGGTCGAAGTCGATGGCGAGCACCCGGCGGCCGTAGCCGGCCAGCGCCGCGCCCAGGTTGATGGTGGTCGTCGTCTTGCCGACGCCGCCCTTCTGGTTGCACAGCGACACGATGCGCGCCGGCCCGTGGCTCTTCAGCGGGGCAGGTTCTTCGAACACCTGCACCGGTCGCCCGGTTGCGCCGGTGGGGAGTTCCTCGAGTCCGGGAAGCTGCGTCCGGCTATCCGTCTTACGCGCCACTGGGCTGTCCTCGATCCGTCATGCAATTCACTTGGTCGATTCTACCGAGCCGCCACGCCCGCCCCCGCCAAGATGCCCGGTGTGCCGCTACTCGCTGCCGTTCGCGCGACGGTCGAGCCCGCCGAGACCAGGTGAGCCGGTCTGCGGAACGCAACCGTTGCGCTGGTCGAGCTTGCCGAGACCCCGTGTGCCGGTCTCGAGGCACGTCACGAGGTCTCGACGGGCTCGACCAGCGATGGGGCCCGACACACGCGCCGGTCCGGTCAGCCGGCCTTCTTGTCGTCGGTGCCGGCGCGTACCCGCACCACGGTCTCCCAGCCGGCCACGATCACGAGCACCGCGGTGGTCACCGCGCCCAGCTGCAGCGGGTTGAGCGCAAACACAAACGCGGCCGCGAACGCCACCAGCAACGCCCCGATCCCCACCAGGTACGACACGAGCAGCTCGCGCGCCACGACCAGCCGGAACAGCAGCATCCCCGCCACATAGAGCAGCGGACCGCCCACCAGCACCACGGCGGTCGACAGGGTCATGCCGGCGTGCGGGTGCGAGAGCACCTCCTTGTCGGCGACCGAGGTGAGCACGATGCCGGCGATGATCACCGCGTGCACGTAGGTGTAGGCCAGCCGGGCGATGCGGCCCGGCTCGGCCGCGGCGGCGATGGCCTTGGCGCCGGCGCGTTCGCTGTGGTCGAAGTACAGCCACCACATGGCCACACTGGCGCCGAACGCGAGCAGCATGCCCAGGATGCTCTCCGCCGACGATTCCTTGTCGACGAACGCGAACCCGGTGACGAGCAGTGATTCGCCCAGGGCGATGATCACGAACAGGGCACTGCGCTCGGCGATGTGCCCGCCGGAGAGGTCCCACTGGTCGACACCGGAGGCGCCGAGTCCGGGCACCCGGAAGCCCAGCCCGGCGGAGAGGTACTCGATGGCCAGCGCGATCAGCCAGAGCGGCAACCTATATTGCAGCGGCAGCAGCGCGCCGACGATCCAGAACACGCTGGACAGGGCCAGCCAGGCGAGGATCCGCACGAAAGTGCGGCGCAGCTCCGGGTCATGCCGGGCCACGGCGAACAGCATGAAGGCGGTGCGGCCCAGTTGCAGCACCGTGTACGCGAGCGCGAAGACGATGCCGCGGTCACCGAACGACTCGTAGATCGAGACGCTCACCACAAAACCCACGAGCGACAGGCCCAGCACCACGCCGCGCACGGGCAGCTTGGCCGGGTCGAGCCAGTTGGTCACCCAGGTCGTGTACACCCAGAGCCACCACAGGGCGAGCACGAGCATCGCCGACTCGAGAGCACCCTCCCAGGACTGGTTCTCGTAGAGGTAGCGGGAGAGCTGGGTGAGCGCGAAGACGAAGATCAGGTCGAAGAACAGCTCCACGTAGGTGACGCGGTCGGCGGCCTCCGAGTCGTCGGGGCGCAGCAGGTTGCGACGGATGCCGAAGCGGCCGGCCGGCGTCGCTGCCGGCGGGGGCGGGGAGGTGCGGGTCACTCCCCCATTGTCAGGGATGCGGCCTGCGGAACGCACCCATTCCGCTGAACAGGCCGTCAGCGGGCTCGGGGGTGGGCGGTGGTGTACATGTCGCGGAGGGTGTCGATGGTGACGAGCGTGTAGATCTGGGTGGTGGCCACCGACGAGTGGCCGAGCAGTTCCTGCACCACGCGCACGTCGGCGCCGCCGGAGAGCAGGTGGGTGGCGAAGGAGTGCCGCAGCGTGTGCGGCGACACCTCGATGCCCAGCTCGGCCCGTTCGGCGGCGGCGCGAATGATGAGCCACGCGTTCTGCCGGCTCACCCGGTGCCCGCGCACCCCGAGGAACAGCGCCGGGGTGGCTTTGCCGCGAGCGGACAGCACCGGCCGGGCCCGCACCAGGTATGCGTCGATCGCGGTGCGGGCGAAGCTGCCCACCGGCACGATGCGCTGCTTGTTGCCCTTGCCGGTGAGGCGCACCACGTCTTCCTCGAGCACGTCGTCGACGTTGAGGTTCACCACCTCCGACACGCGCGCCCCGGTGGCGTAGAGCAGCTCCAGCAGCGCCTTGTCGCGCAACTGCGGCAGCTCGTCTCCGTCGGTGGCGGCCAGCAGCTGGTTGACCTGCTCGATCGAGATGGCCTTGGGCAGTCTGAGGCCCAGTTTGGGCGGTTTCGTCTCGTGCGCGACGTCCGCGTCCACGAGGGATTCCTCGAGCAGGAACCTGTGGAACCCGCGCACGGTGGAGAGGATCCGCGCCACCGACGACGCCGTCAGCGGCGACTCGGCCCGCCCGCCCAGGAACTGCACGAACGCGCTCACCTGCACGGCGGTGACGGCGCCGAGGTCGGTGACACCGGCATCCGTCAGCCAGCCGGCGTAGATGACCAGGTCGCGGCGATACGCGGCGACCGTGTTGGCCGAGAGCCCGCGTTCAATCGAGACATGCCGCAGATACGAGTGCACGGCCTCCTCGACGAACACGGGGCCGGTCACACCGTGTGGTCCCAGTTCGACGGATGCCGCGGCCACGGCAGGTCCGCCGGGCCCAGGCTCGCCCAGCCGCGCGCGCGGGAGGCCGCAGCGGCCAGCACCCCGACGACCAGCGACGGGTTCTGCACCTTGCGGGCGAGGATCGCGTCGATGCAGTCGTCCAGTGACACCCAGCGGGTGATCATGTCGGCTTCTTCCTCGGTGCGTTCGAACACCTCGGTGGCCGGCGACAGGCCGCGGGCCAGGTAGATGCGGATGACCTCGTTGCTGCCGCCCGGGGACGTGTAGAACTCGGTCAGCACGTTCCACTCGGATGCGACGACGTCGGTTTCCTCGGCCAGTTCACGCTGCGCGCCGATGTAGGCGTGTTCGCCGTCCACGTCGAGCAGCCCGGCGGGCAGTTCCCACTCGCGCATCCGGATCGGGTGCCGGTACTGCTGGATCAGCAGGACCCGGTCCTGGTCGTCGAGAGCGAGCACAGCCACGGCGCCGGGGTGATCGATGTAGTCGCGCACGATCTCGGTGCCGTTGTAGTCGAAGGCGTCCTGGCGCACGTTCCACACGTAGCCCTCCATGCGCAGTGCGCTGGAGTTCAGCGGCGTCGGCGCCGGCTCGTCCTCGATCGGCGGCAGCAGGCTGTCCGCGTCGGCGCGAGCACCGAGCGGGTTCACTGCTGCCGCGTCAGCGAGAGCGGGATCAGGCATCTTCCTTCACCTCGAACAGGCGGCTGGCCTGCTGGCGGTCCAGCGCCGCACCGATCAGGCCGCGGAACAGCGGGTGCGCGTCGCTCGGGCGTGAGCGCAGCTCGGGGTGAGCCTGGGTGCCCACGTAGAACGGGTGCTCGGCGCGGGGCAGCTCCACGTACTCGACGAGGTGACCGTCGGGCGAGGTGCCGGAGAACCACAGGCCGGCCTCGGCGATCTGAGCGCGGTAGTTGTTGTTCACCTCGTAGCGGTGGCGGTGACGTTCGGATGCCTCGGAGGCGCCGTACAGTTCGGCGACGAGCGAACCGTCGGCCAGGGTGGCCGGGTACAGGCCCAGGCGCATGGTGCCGCCCAGGTCGCCGCCGGCGATGATCTCGACCTGCTCTTCCATGGTCGCGATCACCGGGAACTCGGTCTCCGGGTCGAACTCGCTGGAGGAGGCGCCCTCGAGGCCGGCCTTGTTGCGGGCGTACTCGATGACCATGCACTGCAGGCCGAGGCAGAGGCCGAGCACGGGGATGGCGTTCTCACGGGCGAACTTGAGGGCGCCGAGCTTACCCTCGATGCCGCGCACACCGAAGCCGCCGGGCACGCAGATGCCGTCGAGCTCGCTGAGCATCGCAGCGGCGCCCTCGGGGGTCTCGCAGGTGTCGGAGGCGATCCACTCGATCTTCACCTTGGTCTGCTGGGCGAAGCCACCGGCGCGCAGCGCCTCGGTCACCGAGAGGTAGGCGTCGGGCAGGTCGATGTACTTGCCGACCAGGCCGATGGTGACCTCGTGCTTGGGCTCGCGCACGGCGTCGAGCACCCGCTGCCAGGCGGTCCAGTCCACGTCCTTGACCGGCAGGCCGAGCGCGTCGGTGATGTACTTGTCCAGACCCTGCTCGTGCAGCACGGCGGGGATCTCGTAGATGCTGGGCACGTCTTTGCAGTTCACGACGGCGTCTTCGTCCACGTCGCACATGAGCGCGATCTTGCGCTTGTTCGACTCGGAGACGGGCCGGTCGCTGCGGAGCACCAGCGCATCCGGCTGGATGCCGAGGGAGCGGAGCGCCGCGACGGAGTGCTGGGTGGGCTTGGTCTTCTGCTCACCGGAGGCGGCCATGAACGGCACCAGGGAGACGTGCACGAAGAAGACGTTCTTACGGCCGAGCTCGTGGCGCACCTGACGTGCGGCCTCGATGAACGGCTGCGACTCGATGTCGCCGACGGTGCCGCCGACCTCCGTGATGATCACGTCGGGGCGGGGCTCGTCGCTGGCCTGCAGCCGCATCCGTCGCTTGATCTCGTCGGTGATGTGCGGGATGACCTGCACGGTGTCGCCGAGGTACTCGCCGCGGCGTTCGCGGGCGATGACCTGCGAGTACACCTGACCGGTGGTCACGTTGGCCGCCTGGGTGAGGTTGATGTCGAGGAAGCGCTCGTAGTGGCCGATGTCGAGGTCGGTTTCGGATCCGTCGTCGGTGACGAAGACTTCGCCGTGCTGGAACGGGTTCATCGTTCCAGGATCGACGTTGAGGTAGGGGTCGAGCTTCTGCATCACAACGCGTAGTCCGCGAGCAGTGAGCAGGTTGCCGAGGCTTGCCGCCGTCAGGCCTTTACCCAATGAAGAAACGACACCACCGGTCACAAAAATGTGCTTTGTAATGTCGTCTGATTTGTCCGCGTTTATATTGTTCACCACGGGCTTCGATCCTATCACCTAGTGTGGGCCTCTCCGTTGGAGCTGGTTGTATGGGCAAGTTCGATGAGCTCGCGAGCGTGCTCGAGGCCGCTGGCGGAGTCGGGCAGTCCGGAGAGCAGACGCGCCATCTCGGCGGCCCGGTCGTCGCCGGTGAGCTGGCGCACGCTGCTGGCGGTGACGGAGCCGTTGCTGTCTTTCACCACGCTGAGGTGGTTGCCGGCGAACGCGGCGACCTGGGCGAGGTGGGTGACCACGATCACCTGCGCGGTTTCGGCGAGCCGGGCCAGTCGCCGGCCGATCTCGATGGCGGCCGCACCGCCCACTCCGGCGTCGACCTCGTCGAAGACGAAGGTGGGCACCGGGTCGGTGGCGTTGATGACCACTTCGATCGCCAGCATCACACGTGAGAGTTCGCCACCGGATGCGCCGCGCGCCAACGCCCGCGGCTCGGCCCCTGCGTGCGGCTGCAGCATGATCCGCACGAGGTCCAGGCCGGTCACCGAGACCTCGTCGAGCGGTTCGATCTCCACCACCAGGCGGGCGTCGGGCATGGCCAGGGCGGCCAGTTCGCGGGTCACGGCGGCACCGAGCGCGGCGGCCGCGGTGGTGCGGATGCCCGTGAGCGTCTCGGCGAGGCGCTGCACGAGGTCGCGGTCGGCGGTGGTGTCCGCCTGGAGGGTCTCGATGCGGTCGGAGTCGCTGTCGAGTTCGAGCAGGCGGCTGCTGCCGGTGTCGAGGAAGTCGATGGCCTCGTCGAGGCCGCCGGCGAACTTGCGCGACAGGGCGCTCAGCTCGGCGCGGCGCTCCTGCACCACCTCGAGCTCCCGGGCACCGTCGGCGTCGAGGCCGGCGAGGTAGCTGGAGAGCTGCCCGGCGATGTCGGCGACGGCGAACCCGGCGTTGGCGAGGGCCTCGGCCAGTGGCGGCAGGGTGGGGTCGTGCTCGGCGGCGCGTTCGAGCTGTCGGCGGGCGGAGTCGAGCAGGGCCACCACGTCGGGGGTGTCGTCGCTGGAGTCCTCGGCGGAGAGCAGCTCGCGTGACGAGGCGGCGGCGAGGCGCAGTTCCTCGAGGTTGCCGAGCCGTTCGGCCCGGGCGCTGAGTTCGTCGTCCTCGCCGCGTTGCGGGGCGGCGAGCTCGATCTCGGCGATGGCCAGCCGCAGGTCCTCGGCTTCGCAGGCGCGGCGGTCCTGTTCGGCGATGAGCAGGTCGAGTTCGGCCTGGTTGGCGTGCCAGCGGTGGTAGGCGTGCTGGAAGGCGGTGAGGGCATCCGCGAGTTCGGCGCCGGCGAACCTGTCGAGGGCGCCGCGCTGGGCGGAAGTGGAGCGCAGGCGCACCTGGTCGGACTGACCGTGCACCACGACGAGGTCGCTGCCGAGGTCGCCGAGCACGCCGGCCGGGGCGCTGCGGCCGCCCACGACGGCGCGGCTGCGTCCTTCCGCAGAGACCGAGCGGCTGAGCAGCAGTTCGGGGCCGTCGAGGTCTCCCCCGGCGTCGTGCACCCGCTGGGCCACGGGGCCGGCCGGGTCGACCAGCCAGCGGCCTTCCACCCAGCTCTGCGACTGGCCGGCGCGCACGGTGCCCGGGTCGGCGCGTTCGCCGAGCAGCAGGCCGAGCGCGGTCACGACCATGGTCTTACCCGCGCCGGTCTCCCCCGTGATGGCCGTGAAGCCGGGCCCGAGCGGCAGGGTGGCCTCTTTGATCACGCCGAGGTCGCGGATGACGAGTTCTTCGATCATGGCCAGGCCTCACTCACGTCCGACCGGGCCGCGCCAGCCCGTGATCGGCAGATCGAACTTGTTCACGAGCCGGTCGGTGAACGGACCGCTGTGCAGCCGGGCCAGGCGCACCGGCACCGGGGAGCGCCGCACGATCACGCGGGCACCCGGCGGCAGGTCGGAGACCCTCCGGCCGTCGGCGCAGAGCACCGCCGAGCTGTCGCCGCGCGCCAGCACCTCCACCGCCAGCGAGGAGTCGGGCCCCACGACCAGCGGGCGGGCGAACAGAGCGTGTGCGCTGAGCGGCACGAGCAGCAGGGCGTCCAGGCTCGGCCACACGATGGGGCCGCCGGCGGAGAACGAGTAGGCGGTGGACCCGGTGGGGGTGGACAGCACCACTCCGTCGCAGCCGAAGGCGGAGAGCGGGCGGCCGTCGACCTCGATGATGACCTCGATCATCCGTTGCCGGCTGGCCTTCTCCACGGTGGCCTCGTTGAGCGCCCAGGTTTCGTAGACCACCTCGTGGTCCACCTTCACCCGCACCGACAGGGTCATCCGCTCTTCGACGAGGTAGTCGCGCAGCAGGGCGCGGCGCACGGCCTCGCCGAGGTCGTCGCGTTCGCTTTCGGCGAGGAAGCCCACGTGGCCCAGGTTGATACCGAGCAACGGGGCGGAGCAGCCGCGCACGATCTCGGCGGCGCGCAGGATGGTGCCGTCGCCGCCGAGCACGATGACGAGCTCCAGGTCGGTGGCCTGCACAGTCTCGCCGAGCACGGCGGTGCTGCCGTTCAGCTGCGGGCAGGAGGCCAGCAGGTCGTTGCGCTCCTCGGCGGCCAGCACGGGCACGGCGCCGGCGGCGATGAGCTGCTCGCACACCGTCGCGGCGGCTTCCAACGAATCCTGCCGGCCGGTGTGGGCCACGACGAGGATGTGCCTGGGCGTTGCGGTCATGCTCGTCACGCTCCCACCAGGACGGTTATCCGATCGATCCATTCTGTCGGATTGCTGCCGGTTCCGGTTCGCATCCACACGAGATACTCGTGGTTGCCCGCAGCTCCCGCGATCGGCGACGCGATCAGGCCGTTGATGCCCAGGCCGAGATCCCAGCCGGCCCAGAGCACGCCGGAGACGGCGTCGGCGCGCAGGCCCGGGTTGTGCACGACACCCTCACGGATACCGCCGCGCCCGACCTCGAATTGCGGCTTGATCAGCAGCACAAAATCGGCGCCCTCGGCGGCGGTGGCCACAAGGGCGGGCAGCACCGTGGTGAGCGAGATGAACGAGAGGTCGCCCACGACGAGGTCGGGCCGGTCGGTGATGCCGGACGCGCCCGCGATGGTCTCCGCGGTGGCGTAGCGCAGGTTGAAGCCCTCCACGAGGGTGACCCGGGGGTCGGCCTTGATGGTGGGCGACAGCTGGCCGTGGCCCACGTCGACGGCGATGATCCGGCCGACGCCGCGTTCGAGGAGCACCTGGCTGAAGCCGCCGGTGGAGGCGCCGGCATCCATTGCGGTGCGGCCGGCGACGGGCAGTTCGAAGGCGTCAAGAGCGGCGACGAGTTTGTGCGCGCCGCGGCTGACGTAGTGGTCGGTGGGGGCGACGGCGATCACCTGGCTGTCGCGCACCTTGGCGGACGCCTTGACGACGGGGCTGCCGTCCACGGTCACAAGTCCCTCGGCGATGAGCCGGGCGGCCACGGTGCGCGATCGCACCAGGCCGCGGTCGAACAGGGCCGAATCCAGGCGCTGCTCCCCCGTGGGCGCCACCGTTTCACTGACGGGGGCCGGAGCGTGGATGGGCACGCTGGTGGGTTGGGGGGCCGGCCGCTGCGGTGCCGGAGTCTGCTCGGAGTCGGTCCCCAGGTCGGGGTCTGGCGCGGTCGGGTTGTGCGTAGTCATTCGGCCTTCGATCGGGGCACGTCTCCACCTTCGAGGTGGTCGCGCAGACTGTCGTGCAGCTCGGAATATGCCGCGGCCCGCTCCGCGAGCGGCAACGCCTCGACGGCCGCGAGGCGGGCGTCGAGGTCACCGTCCAGAACGGGCGGGGCCGGTACGTCGGCGGGTCCGGTGGCTGGGGCAGCCGAAGTGGGGCGCGGCCCCGGGCGGCCCGGGGTCGGTCCGGCCGGCGGTCGTGCCTGGTCTACTCCGTCTGCACTCACGCCTCCTAGGCTACCGTCCGAGATAGAGACTCTCCGGAACGTTGAGCCCGTAGATCGGTCGGCCGGACGCCCAGATCACGGCGCACGCCGCGCGCAGTAGATTGATTCCGTCGTCGCCGACGGCCATGATCTCCACGTCGGCACCGTGGATGCGCACGGATGCGCCGTCGACGGTGGCCTGCGACTTGTCCTTGGAGAACACGGTCACCGGGTAGGGCTCGTGCAGCTGGCGCAGGTCTTCGAGGATGAACGTGGGGCGTTCCTCCGGGCCGGCGGCCAGGGCCTGCTTGGCTTTGTCGATGCCCGTGAGCACCAGCACGGCCGGGATGCCGGCCCGGTTGGCGCCGAGGATGTCGGTGTCGAGCCGGTCGCCGATGAACAGCGGCGCGGTGGCCTCGAAGCGTTTGAGGGCCTCGAAGAAGATCGGGGTCTCGGGCTTGCCGGCCACGAGGGGCAGGCGTCCGACGGCGGTGTGCACCGCGGACACCAGGGTGCCGTTGCCCGGCGCGATGCCGCGGGCCTGCGGAATCGTCCAGTCGGTGTTCGTGGCGATCCACGGGATGCCTGAGTAGTCACCGTCGGGGGTGACGCCGGCGTTCAACGCGAAGCAGGCTTCGGCCAGCTGGGTCCAGCCCACGTCGGGCGCGAACCCCTGCACCACGGCGGCCGGGGAATCCTCGGCGGACCGGGTCACCTCGAAACCGTGCTTCTGCAGTTCGTCGACGAGCCCGTCGCCGCCCACGACCAGGATGCGGGAGCCGGCCGGTACCTGCTCCACGAGCAGCCGCATGGCCGCCTGGGGCGAGGTGACGACGTCGGACGGGGCCACCTGGAGACCGAGGTCGGTGAGGTGGCCGGCGACGGAGGCATCCGTGCGGGAGGCGTTGTTGGTGATGTAGCCCACCCGGATGCTCTCGGCGGCCTGGTTGAGGCTGTCGACCGCGAACGGGATGGCGTTGGGTCCGGCGTAGACCACGCCGTCCAGGTCTGCCAGCACCACGTCGATGCCGGCCAGGGGCGTGGCCGGCTCAGCCAACGGGCGTCGTCTCAGGATCTTCGTCCACGCCCTCGGCGTGGTCGGTCGCTGACTCGGACTCGTCGGTTGATTCGTCATCGGGTGCGGCAATGTCCTCGGTGTCGGTGATGGTCAGATCGGCGGTTTCGAGTTCGTCGGGAGTGTCGGCGTTGTCCGGCTCGTCCTCGGCCGGTTCCTCGTCGGAGTCGTCGTCGGCGTCATCCTCGTCCTCGTCCTCGTCGAACTCTTCGTCGTCGAGTTCGACGATCTCGATGGTCTCGTCGACGTCGCCGTTCAGGGCGGCGTCGGCGCGCGAGGCACGTTCGTTCCAGAGGTCGGCTTCGTCAGTGCGGCCGAGTTCTTCGAGCACCTCGGCGTAGGCGGCGAACAGCTCGGAGCTGTAGGAGAACGCCGTCTTGGGGTCGAGCTGGGCAATCTCGAGCTCGCTCAGCGCGGCCTCGGTCTCACCCAGGTCGAGACGGGCGCCCGACATCGCGATGGCCAGGGCCACCTGCACGCCGGCCGGCAGCGTGCTGCGGTCGACGGACCGGCCGAGCTCGAGGGCCCGGTCGGGGCGGCCGACGCCACGTTCGCTGTCCACCATCAGGGGCAGCTGGGCGTTGGAGCCAGAGATACGACGGTAGGTGCGCAGTTCCCGCAGGGCCAGAGCGAAGTCGCCGGTGGCGTAGGCGGTGATGGCGAGGCTCTCGCGCACGACGGCGATGCGGCCGGCGCGGCGGGCGGCGCTCATCACGTGGCGGTGGGCCAGCTCGGGGTCTTCGTCGATCACGCGGGCGGCCATGGCCAGGTGGCGACCCACGGCCTCGGCGTTGTCCTTGGTGAGGGTCTTCAGCTCGTTGCGCGCGATGCGGTCGAGGTCGTCGGCCGTGATGTCGTCGGGCAGCTCCGGGTCGTCGTGACGGGGACGCACCGAACGGAGCTCGCGCTGCATGCGCTGCTCTTCGGTCATCTCCTCTTCCACGACGCGGGCGTCGCGGTCGTTACGGGCCGGAGCGCCGTCGCGGGTCCACAGCTTCTTACCGGCGTCGCGGGGTGCGCCGGCGCGGGTCGGCGAGCCGCCGCGGGCGCTGTCCTTCAGCCACGGCTTGTTCTCGGTCTCGCGCTGCGGGCGATCGGAGTTGCCCTTGTATGCCGGGCGGTCGCTGTTGCCCTTGTACGCGGGACGGTCGCCGTCGCGCTGGGGACGGTCGGAGTTGCCCTTGTACGCGGGGCGGTCGCTGTTGCCCTTGTACGCGGGACGGTCGCCGTCGCGCTGGGGACGGTCGCTGTTGCCCTTGTAGGCAGGGCGATCGGAGTTGTACGCGGGACGGTCGCCATCGCGCTGCGGGCGATCGGAGTTGCCCTTGTAGGCGGGGCGGTCCGTGTTGCCGCGGTAGGGAGGACGCTCGCCGTCGCGCTGCGGACGGTCGGAGTTGCCCTTGTAAGCAGGGCGGTCCGAGTTGTACGCCGGACGATCCGAGTTGCCGCGGTACGGAGGACGATCGCCATCGCGCTGCGGGCGATCGGAGTTGCCCTTGTACGCGGGGCGGTCCGAGTTGTACGCCGGACGATCCGAGTTGCCCCGGTACGGTGCACGCTCCCCGCCCTGCGGACGGTCAGAGTTGCCACGGTACGGAGGACGATCCCCATCGCGCTGCGGGCGGTCAGAGTTACCGCGGTACGGAGGACGGTCGCCATCGCGCTGCGGGCGGTCGCTGTTGTACGCCGGACGCTCGGAGTTGCCCCGGTACGGCGCACGCTCGCCGCCCTGCGGCCGGTCGGAGTTACCGCGGTACGGAGGACGATCGCCATCGCGCTGCGGGCGGTCAGAGTTGCCCTTGTAGGCCGGACGGTCAGAGTTGCCACGGTACGGCGGACGATCGCCATCGCGCGCCGGACGGTCGCTGTTGTACGCCGGGCGGTCCGAGTTGCCGCGGTACGGCGCACGCTCCCCGCCCTGGGGACGGTCGGAGTTGCCGCGGTACGGCGCACGGTCGCCACCCTGCGGACGATCTGAGTTGCCGCGGTACGGAGGACGCTCTCCATCGCGCTGCGGGCGGTCGGAGTTGCCGCGGTACGGAGGACGTTCCCCGTCACGCTGCGGACGGTCGTTGCCGGCGCCGGCGTTGCCCTTGTATGGCGGTCGGGCGCCGTCCTGGCGGGGCCGGTCGGATCCTCCGCGACCTCCCTGGTAGCCGCCGGTTCGACGATCGCCGCTTCCGTTATCGCGTGCGTCGTTCCCGTTGCGTTCCGTGGGGGTCACTGTTTATCTCCTGTAGGTGTGGCTTACGTACCGGACTGCATCTCCAGCGTACGTTAACGCAAAATGGCCACCCGAATGGGTGGCCATTTTGACTAAGTTAAGTCCGGCGGTGTCCTACTCTCCCACAGGGTCCCCCCTGCAGTACCATCGGCGCAAAGAGTCTTAGCTTCCGGGTTCGGAATGTGACCGGGCGTTTCCCTCTTGCTATGGCCGCCGAAACAATGTGCGATGCCCCGGCACCAGGTGCCGGTCATCAAGTCGTTTCGAACCATCAAGCTTCGATGCCTCGAGTCTACAGGAGAACGGCCGCCCGCGCCTCCCCGGGACCTGCGAGAAAAGCCTCACAACCACGCCGATTCCGTTGCTCACCTCTCAGGTCGCGGATGCCGCCGGCCCCGCCCGCGCGCAGAATGTCGCGAACGCGTACACGCCGCGTCCGATCGGTGGTCGGGCGTGTCGAGGCCTCAGGCCGGGTGGGGTTAAACGCAAAATGGCCACCCCGTGTGGGGTGGCCATTTCGTGTGTTTCTAAGTTAAGTCCGGCGGTGTCCTACTCTCCCACAGGGTCCCCC
>Ga0247808_10000572_pt1 | contig 17719 bp, 22 predicted proteins | sample UWRJL089202R1_FD_179914 | JGI IMG/M metagenome (GOLD analysis project Ga0247808, IMG submission 179914) | Plant litter microbial communities from Arlington Agricultural Research Station in Wisconsin, United States - UWRJ-L089-202R-1 | ecosystem: Environmental > Terrestrial > Plant litter >... | reverse complement strand
TACCGGCCGGCTAGTAATGACGAGCGACAATTTTATTTTCGCCGCAGCATTTAGATATTTCATCTCAATCATAGTATCAAATTGAGTTGAGACTGCGTCTTGCAGAAATGAATATCGAAGAGTGCTACACTTCGTCGTCAAGGCATCAGCAATATTAGAGCGTAAACAGCCCCCACTCTCAGAAATCGAATCTTAAGAGACAGCTCTACAATTAAGCCGGTATGGAGGAAAAACACGATGGAAGCACTCTGGCGCCCACAGATAGATCGGAGTCTGAGTCCTTGTCTCGAACGAAAGAATTTGAGCCAATAGCCACATCTGCTAAGCCCAGTAATCGCCCGGGTTCGCAATCGCTCAACAGGACTACGTCTCTTCAGAATATTGCCAGAACAAGATCACAGAACGGATATGGCTGTGACGATGAAGAGACTGATGACCTAGAGCAGGCTACTTCTCGGGATCCTTTTGAGGTGAAATGGGATGGAGAGAATGATCCTATGAACCCGAGAAGTTGGAAAACATCTCGGAAATGGATTGTGGTTATCATAGTTTCAGCCAGCTCCATTTGTGTGTAAGTTTTGGGTTTTAATTCGCCTTCTCGTCTCAGGGGGTTTTATTGCTTGTATGAGCAATGATGTAACTTTATCTTTCCACTTCTAAATTGTTATGTGCATGAGTGACGTATTATTCTATTTCATGGACTATTTTAACATTTCCCAGAACATGCACTTCGTCTATATACACTTCTACATATAAACAGATCACCAAGGAGTTCGGCTGTACGCGACTTGTAGCAACCGTTGGACTATCGCTTTTCATTTTCGGTCTTGGGGTCGGCCCTATGATGCTAGGTCCTCTATCGTAAGTATGCTAATACTTTAAATGTCACTTAACTGATTTGTCTTAGTGAGTTTTATGGCCGGAGACCAATCTATATTACTTCATTCACCTTCTTCTTAATCTGGCAGATCCCATCGGCTGTTGCCAAAAATATTGCAACTATGCTGGTAGCAAGATTTTTCGACGGTCTGTCAGGCAGTGCATTTCTATCTGTAGCTGGAGGAACCGTTGGCGATTTGTTTAAACGAGAGGACTTGCAACTGCCCATGATGATATATACAGCGTCTCCCTTTCTTGGTCCGGCAATCGGGCCGTTGTTTGGAGGATTCATTAACCAGTACACAACTTGGCGCTGGACGTTCTACCTCTTGCTCATCTGGACCGGCGTCAACCTCGCCATGATAATTTTCCTTGTTCCTGAGACGTATCATCCAGTGCTACTACGCCTCAAAGCACGTAAACTTCGCGCCGAGACTGGCGAGGAGAGATGGAAGGCACCAATGGAGCGCACCAAAAAATCCATTCCGCGCACTATTGGCCTATCATTGCTTCGCCCATTTCAGTTGCTACTCTTGGAGCCTATGGTCAGCAATCTCTGCCTCTTTTCAGCAATTCTATTAGGCATACTTTATCTATTCTTTGGAGCTTTCCCTCTTATCTTCCAAAAGAACCATGGGTTTACAGTCTCTCAGGTCGGTTTGACCTTTCTTGGGCTGTTGGTAGGAATGATTGCAGGCGTATCAACCGACCCCTGGTGGCATAAAAACTATGCTCGCTTGATTAAGCAAAGAGAAGAAAGAACAGGGGAAGTTGGAGGGAGCGAGCCAGAGTATCGTTTGCCGCCCGCTATTGCTGGTGCTCCGCTCGTAACTATAGGTCTTTTCATGTTTGGCTGGACATCATACGCTTCGATCCACTGGATTGTTCCTATTATTGGATCTTCTATATTTGGAATGGGGTACGTACAATCATCTCTTTAAAATCGATCCATAATCTACTAGACTGGCTATTGGCATCAAGCAATTGTCAAGCGGTGGTAGACTTGTAGCCTTACTACTAGGTTTGAACAACCAAGTGATTCTGGCAAATTGTTCAGATCAAACAGTCTCCTTGATCTGGTACTCGCCCGTGGCTGGAATGGCCTAAAGAACATTCACCGCCATTGCCTGTGATGATTAAGGCATGGAACAGATGCATTAATTGTCATACAAAGGTCTATCGAGTCGTGGCTAACCGTTGGGGAACATTAGGGTTTTACTCGTATTCAGCGGCATATTCACTTTCCTCGTTGATGCATATCCTCTTTATGCAGCCAGTAGCTTGGCTGCCAATAGTTTTGCGAGGAGCAGTTTTGGAGGTAAGAACTTCTGCACACTACACGTTATACGTCACTAATGTACTACCTGTAGCTATCTTCCCGTTATTTGGAGGTGCGTCAGGCCAGGCGCTTCCCCCAATCCTCTCTCATTGCAGAAGCTGACAATTTCCCAAGTTCAAATGTATCAAGCTCTTGGCGAGCAATGGGCTACCTCTGTCCTAGGCTTTCTCACCCTTGCGATGATGCCTTTTCCATATATTTTCTTCAAGTATGGAAAGAAGATTCGGGGCAGGAGTCGTTTTGCAGCACCTTAACGATATGTAGTAATTACTGGACTTGAAACTTATAATTTGTCTCGGGAGAAAAATCTGCCCTGGGTTGGAAAATCGTGGCATCAAATCCATCTCGAAGAGGCAGCTCCCAAACTTCAGGGAAGGTGCCAGCATGGCAGTCGCCGACCTGTACTTGTGCAATACTAATGTATGTCTGGGAATATATTGATGCAAAGGATATTGAAAGCAGATAGATCCCGTGAAGCTAGTCCAATGCTTTTAGTTGCACAGCATCTGTTCCCAGCTAATCATGGCGATGCTAATGGAAGATACTGGATGACGCATACTCATGCTTGCTTCTGCTGGCACTTATATGAAACGTAGAACGTGACTATTTCCATCTAGGAGCACAGATGAAGTGCTCCCACATAAAACAGAGGTGTAATTGCCTCACCAAGTCAGCTCCATCCTTTATACCGAGATGCCGAACAGCAAATTGTAGCGCTGACCCCATTCCGAAAGAAGATGCCGGACATGTGCTCTCTTGTATAGTTATCCCTACGTATCTTTGCGACTCGTACGCGTGGATATTGTATGTCTGTCTAGCCCAAGGCAGTGAGCGGACTCTAGAACCGATCACCGAAATCAAGCATTAAGCATGTGTCTGGGAATAGTGCGAGGCCAGCTTTAGAGTTAAAATTTCCATCTCGTGCTGCGTCAAAATGCTGGTACCGATGGCCCGTGAACCCATGCATCAGCAGCTACAGGCCAAGAAACCCGTCCTGGGCAGCCCCAGCTCTTTCGCCAAACTTTACTTCCACAGAACGAACTACCCACCTCCACATGCCTCTTCTCCTTTCCTACTCCGGCATTGTGACAATCTCCAGGCGTTGCATAACCTCAATAACGTTACTGCCACGCGCAGGCATACACCTCAACTCTGCTGCCGTTGGTCTTGCTTACCAATTCGATAGCGTCATTGAGCTGCTGCAGCTTTTCAACGTCAACCCCGCTGAACTCCCGGATTTACGGCTTCTCCACTCTACTGCACATCTTGGGATCTTGTCACGCAGCTTCACTTCCCGGCGCTCAGAGATTTCTTGTCTTGAACCGTCGCAGGAATTCACCATTCCGTACAATACGTCGGGGCGATATTTGGGCACCAATGCTACCAGTTGAACGGATACCTGCAGATGAGATTGGTTACACAACAGACCATTGGAAGAGGAATTCCCAATTGCGAACTTGCTAGCGAAGACAGCAACCAGGAATAAGCGCATGATTCCTCATTACTGCTAGGACTGAAAGACAAGCTCTTAGGATTGGCTGTGCATACCTGGTGGCAGACGGTGGTTGTACCAAACAAGACGAGCGCAAACCGCCAGAGCTGGAACATATTGGAAGTCAGAAATTAGTAGCAGTCATACAGAGTCCTCATTCGCGGACAAGATACATGCGAACTCGTGTGCGTATGCGGATAGGCACGCGGCGAAACGTGGTGAGCATTGGAAATTGCGGATAACTGCCTGGATAACACATTACATTCACCTGTATCGAATCGCTCGACTATCAGGGATAGATTACTGTAGCCCCAACCGCGCGTAGCACTGGATTGGTGGTTTACTGATACGCGAGTGGAAAGAGGGTTAAGGGTCATTGTGCAGAATTGGTACGCCTGGCGGTTCACGGCACCCAGTCTCCCTCTTTGTACAACCAAGCTCCTGCGACCGGGCACTTTGTTTAGCGAGCCATACTGTGGCTACTATTGATTCTGGTGTGGTTTCGCAAGGAGGGGCTGATTTGGGCAAAAGCACCCAGGTGGATATAAGACACGATGTCGGGAGATACTGAAGTCGACGAACATGAGGTCTCGGATGGTGCTTCGGATAACGAATATAGCGACCATGATCAAGACATAGGGAAGGAAGACGATGATAATACAGACATGGCCGAACAAAAGTTCATACCAGAGTCTGATGAGAATGGAACAGCTGTGGGATCAACGGTATCCACTAAGCCGAAGTTGGATCCAAAAGACCCATTGAGGCCAAGGAGGAAGAAGGCCAGAAGAGCTTGTTTTGCGTGCCAAAGAGCTCACTTAACATGTGGTAAGTTTAATTTCCTTGAAGCTCGTATGCATCCATAGCAGTGATTTTTGTCCTGTGTTAGATGCATGTCACTGCTCTATTTGCATACTAACTCTACTGCGGGATTGGCAACACATATCTAATGGAACTAGGGGATGAGCGCCCTTGTCAACGTTGTATTAAGAGAGGCCTCGCAGATGCTTGTCAAGATGGGGTGAGAAAGAAGGCCAAATACCTACATGATGCGCCGCCAGAAGCTTTGAGACCGGTCCTAGGTCCGAACTTCAACCAAGGGAACAACAGTCGACCCAATAATGTCCCATCATCCATCAGTACTTCGGTAGCAGATACTCTACCTCCCGGCGTGTTTTTCTCGCAATCTGATTCCTCTCCTTCATATCCAATATTTTCTCCAAATGAACAAACTCAAATGCCTCCGCCAGTGCAAAGTAGACGTTCATACAACAGCCAACAGTCGCCACTGTCACCTAATTTTACGCATCCCGTTAACATGCATAGCTCTATACAAGGACTATCGGTACCTCAAGCTTCAAGTGATGTACAAAATTCATTTGGTGCGGCTATGTTCGATCCTAGCAACCCGGCTCTGTTTAACTTCGACCTCGAGGGACTGAACTTTGGTAACCACTATGGCGCTTTGGAGTTTGGAATGCTGGGGCACATGTCCTCCGGCGCAGCGGAAACGCCTCCGAAAGACAATACTGGATCCATATCCTCTCAGAGTATGGGTGATGTGAGTTTTAACAGTGGAGTATTTGGGCCAAACATATCCTCTTATGGCCCAATGTACTCGCAAGATATGCTCGCAGAGTTCTCTGGTCTTGATCAACAAGCCACCTCTGGTAACATCTTTACGAATAATGCCCACCATGGACTCCCCCATGCATACGCCATAGCTACGAATACTACCAACAGTGGCCACAGCCCTAGTACAGATAATAGTCCATCCGCGTCAGGAATGGGATTTGATAGCTCTCCGAGCGCTTTCACTCCTTCTGTAAATACGCACGCCCAATCTTCAAATCATCGAGCCAAAAGACAAGATACGAAGTCCGGCCCAATTTCTAAGATCGGTCCAGCTTCAGTCCTTGGAAAGAGAGCTCGGGATCCTTCCTCTATCTATGAAACCGTCAACGAACCTTACTCATACACAACAGGGTTTCACAGCTTAACAGCCTTCTTACAGAGGCGATTTTCAGCTAACAAAACGCTCCGAATAGCGAAGTCTCTAGCCTCCATCCGCCCATCTTTCATCTCAAGTACTAAGCGTCTAAACCGTCAAGATTTGGTTTTTATGGAGAAATGCTTCCAGCGGACGCTCTTTGAATACGAGGACTTTATGTTGAATTGCTGCACGCCAACTCTTGTATGTCGACGAACGGGTGAAGTTGCGGCTGTCAATAAGGAATTCACCCTTCTTACCGGATGGAAGAAAGATGTTCTTCTTGGGAAGGAAACAAATCTTAATGTCAACAACGGTAACTCGGACGGTGACCAAGGGACTTCGAGTGGTGGAAACACTGGTCGCGCAGGCCTTACAACACCACGAATTAGAACCCTGAACATGGCATCTGCTCAGGGTAACGACGCCAGACCCCAGCCTGTATTCCTGGCAGAGTTGTTGGATGATGACAGCGTTATTGAATTCTACGAAGATTTTGCAAAACTGGCTTTCGGCGATAGCAGAGGAAGCGTGACAACGCGATGCAAGCTACTGAAATACCAACCCAAGGATGCCTCCGACTCCAGTTTAGAAGCAAGAGACGAAGAAAAAACAAAAAGAAAAGAAATCACTGGCGGCATCGGAGGTATGGGTAACAGGGTAAGAGAAATTGATGGTGAGCATGGAATCGGGAGATTGGAAAGAGATGGCAAGATGGAATGTAGTTACTGTTGGACTGTAAAAAGGGATGTCTTTGATATTCCTATGTTGATTGTCATGAATGTAAGTTCGAGCTTCTCCACCCTTCTTTGATTTGCTTGTTAACAAGATCTGTAGTTCTTACCCTGCATCTGAGAGTTTAAGATATGAAAAGTGGGTGGGACGTGTTAATTTATGGGTATATTGGCATGTATTGGATTATGACGGGACGTATGCGTGGAAAATGGCAGCTTTGGGCGGAGTTCTGGGTTTCACTGCTAGGGATGGAGTATTGCATTGAATGGTGTGTGGGGCGACCCAGGAGAAAAAACCCAAAAGATACCTACTTGCTTTGCCTAGATAAAATGAACATTTTTCTCAGATCTTTGACTTGACATTCTCCTGGTAAAGATGTGCCTAGCCTTTGTTTGGATAAATCCATTGTGGCAGCCTTGTGGGGGGTAGTATCTCGGACGGAACCCCACCTCTCACAGCCTTGCTTATCAAAACACCATACAGTTATCTGATTCACAATCTCCCTAACGACCAAATATCACAACTACTTAGCAAGATGGCACCAAGCGGACCTCGACCAACTATTGTCGGCCCTGATTCAGGGCCTGAAAAGCCATATCCTCTGCGTATGAAAGGCAAAGTTGTCACCGGTTTCGGTCGTGGATCCAAGGAGGTTCGTCCCATATCCGCCTCACCAGGTCCCCTCCATTTTCAAGATGGATCAAACTAACTCATACAGCTGGGTATTCCCACCGCAAATATACCTGTCGAAGGCGTCCCCTGGATTAATTCCATCGACTCCGGTGTCTACTTTGGCTGGGCCGGCATCCTCCTCCCTCCATCCCACCCAGCGCTCCTCTCCTCCTCAACCTCCAGCGCCCCTCCTCCCCCTCCTTCCAAAAGCGAAGAAGGGTGGCGCACGTTCCCGATGGTGATGTCGATCGGGTACAACCCGTTCTACAAGAATACCGTGCGGAGTGCAGAGGTGCATGTGCTGCATGAATTCGGGCAAGATTTCTACGGAAGCGACATGGCGATTAGTATTTTGGGGTACATCAGGCCGGAGCTGGACTATGTGAGCCTGGAGGCATTGGTGGTAGACATCAAAACGGACATTGAGGTGGCGAGGAAGAGTTTAGATAGGGAAACCTGGAAGAAAGGAGGCGAGGATTCGTATCTTTGGGGCGAAGGAACAGAATAAAGATGGTATCAGAGAGGGGAATATAAAGGACCAATGGTTCAATGGGTAAATTTGCAGGTTCATGGGGCTTATGGGTGGTTGGTGAAATAGATGCGTTAGTATGATGGTGCATTAAGAGTGACCAGAAGGCGAGGCGCATTTCGAATGAATTGTTGGCTAAATATTAGCAACAATTTGCACGAACAGTCTATGAGCATGTGGCCAACCATTCCGTTGAATACCTCTCCCACTTCCCTCACCCATATATGATTTAAATTCGCCCAATGAACTCTTAACTTAACCTCTGATCTTCAGCTTTGCTCTTTATATCACGTCGTCATACATCCTTCCGCTATTCTGAGACCCACCTGGCAGTCCACCTCCACAACCCTTTCCAGCTTCCCATGGTGGTGAGAGCCTCTAGGCGTCTCCACGTGGTAACGGCACCTAGTCTACTCTGCAGTTCCCCATCCGTTGTGTCTGTTTCTCCAGCTGTTGAACCTTTCGGAGCTTTACAGTGACGGCGGGTGCTCGCGTTCTTGCTCGCGCTATGCTCTATGCCGCAGCCGACGGCTGTGTCCCAAGAAGTATAAGAATGGGTTGGCTAAGGAGAATCATGAGAGCACAGCTGGGAGAATTTTCTATACATAAAGCCGCAGAATTTGGAAAAGGTAGGTCAAGGCGAATTGTCCTGCACCAGGCTCTGAAAGGATAACTGTGATAGGTGTTACGGTGCAAGGAAAGGGCCGAGCTGTAATCACACAATCTGCAGGCAGCTGTGCGACTTGTCCTGAATTTTGAGAGAATGTTCAGATCATCTGTATCAAGTGTACAATTTCAGTGTTCTCTAGAAATGCTATCGTTGTGACAGGAGTTGAACATACTCCACAGAAAGATGTCAGGAGAGTCGGAGCTAATGTAGCTGCCGCGACCCACCAGCCAGCGGGACCAGCCTTCATCTAGTTCTTGGCTCGAGCTATACGAAACATCCACCCAAACAATAATCAAGAAATCAAGTACAATTCTGACAATAACAATAAATTCTTAGAAAGGGATGCCTCATAGTTTATACTTGATTCTTCAATTGACTCTGCTGGTGGTAATTTAGTGCATTAAATCGGTTGAGGCAATGATGTTAAGCCTGGAAGTGGGATTGTTAGGACGTACTTCACATGATAATAAATTACTACGCAACAGAGGATCTATACGCAATTCAAGCAGCAAAAGAGTACTGTAGCAGCAAAGAACCTGGGTATAATTCAAGCTTCATGTTCGAGCTAGTGTAAAAATTCTGGGTCGCTTGTCGCATTTAACTCCACTCCCCGCCATCCAGTTCTCCCAGCCACGCCACCTCTTTTTGGTTGCCCGGCCTCCCAATTAAATATCACCACCTTTAAGAGAACTCAATTTCTGACTTTCCTTCAGTTTCCTCTCCTTCATTCCAGTCCCAATTCCCTCACCGAAACCCCACATTCCATATTCTAGCTTGCTTTACGGATCATAACCTTTTTGCGCCATCTATCAATCAATATTCAATCAATCCATCTATCATCTAAAGGCTAGATTTGTGGACCTATCAGCCTTGTCAACGCATTTCTGTATTTGAGGTTAGTATCCCAACACAGCATCCATATAGCTCGTGCTGCTTTATGCTGCTTTTGATTATGGTTGTACTAACATAACAGCAGATTTATACAGTGCTCAAGCATTCTTGTACAGATCCAAATCCGCATTAAACTCCAGTAGCCCCACCACCAAAACTATCCATCGATCTACACTACATCCCTTCACGAAACCACATCCAACCACCACGCACAAACCGCAAGTATGAAGCAAAACGATGTGATAGCAATAATTATCATCATCCTCTTCATAGTTCTCGCCCTCATCGCTTTTGGAATCTACCATCTTGTATCCATCGCACGCAGAGGCGGAAGCTCAAGTAGTGGAAGCGACCAAACAGGAAGCTTAGCAGATGACTGATCTCCCCATTCTATGACGGAGATCAATTACTGGAGCGAAAAGAAGAGGAGACCAGCAAGGCATATAATGGCATTTTCAGACGGAGTATCGACGGGATCATATAATAGGAGGAGACAGAAATGTATATTGATGGGAGGTTGCGAAAACCTCATATGAGATCATGATTAAAAATGCGGCATAGAATTTGTATATATAGCATAGCCTGGGGCGTTTGGAAACATGATCACGAGCAAATTTGGGTAACATACGAGAATGGCTTTGCGCTACGGTGCTACAGCTCAGCAGGAATAGAATAAATCAAAACACATTCTATCTCGCAACCTTTCCATATTCTCCCACATTCTAAAATTGGGCACTATTGAAGTATTGAATAGTATCGCTTTTGCTAATCGTTGAGTCCAGATGTCTTCATAATTAAAATCGAGAGTCATGGATCTTCTTAACTCTAATTATGTTGAAAGATATGTTTCTGAAATGCAATATGCCGTACAGCAGCTCGAAGCTACTGCTTTATAGATTTTCAACTTGTTGACATCCAAGCTCAATGCTGCTGGTAAAACTAGTTTCTAAACCCACCAAGATGGTTAGATTATGAAAGAGAATGAGCTGTGTCTTGGAATTGCTCAAGGACTTACAGTGGTGGACGAGGATTGGGTTTGTAAGGATTACGACAAACGAGTAGTACCTAAGGCACAAACTCTGTACTTCTTCGAAAGCACAAGATTGAGAACTCACAATAGGCAGGGGAGAGAATAATGGTCTTCAAAGGCACAACAAAGAGGGTTTTCTTATATACTACAAAAGAAGCATGAAGCCATACTGCTAACCCTGCCAAATGACGCCAGCCTCCCAGTCCCTTCTTTGCCGTGACAAAATTACCCCTAATATAAATGCAAGAGCCTCCGTAATAAGTAGGAAAGGCAGCCCCGCAAAAATGCATATGTTTGTAGTACTAATCGTCCGTTTCATCATACCTATCCAAGCCTAATGCAAACAATGCTATAAGCTATCACAGGTACTTAGCATCTCATACCATCATCAAGATCATAACCACATGCCCTAAGATCGCATGCTACTCAATGATAACCATTTGCTTTCTGTTGATAGGTAGGACCAACACCGCGGGCCGAATATGCAGCACTTCCTTCCTCGAAGTATGGATGCATACAGGCTTGCTTTGCAGAAATACGACCAGCAGGGTCATACACAAGCATTTCTTCTAAGAGATGAAGTCCGTGATCGTCGAGGCTTGAGCACAGAGGTTGACGCATATCTCGCACCCACTTAGGAAACGATGTCTTAAAATCAGGGAAGCATGTTTTATCAGACACCCCTGGCCACTCTGCCTCAGTGGGGGTACCTAGAAGCCTAAGACGCTGTCAGTATGATATTGAAGCAAGTCTGTAGTGAAACTTACTTGAAAATCTTGAAAATCTCGTCGATCTCGGAGTCTCCTGGGAAGAGAGGTTTACGAGTGCACATTTCTGCAAAAATACATCCCACCGACCACATATCGACACCCGTAGAGTACTGGCGGCCACCAAGTAGAATTTCTGGGGCTCGATACCAAAGTGTTACAACCTCATGTGTGTAGGTTCGTAAAGGTACTCCGAAAGCACGTGCTAAACCAAAATCTGCCAGCTTCAAGTTGCCGTCCCGGTCGATGAGCAAATTCTGTGGTTTAAGATCACGGTGAAGGATACGATGACTGTGACAGTATCTAACACCCTCGCACAGCTGACTCATGAATTTCTTGACCATTGCATCGCCTAAGCCAAGTCTGCCCAACTCAGGTCCAGAACCTTCAGGAAGAGCTTTACCTCGGCCGCCGTCAGAAACAGGAAGGGACTCCATGTACTTCTTTAAATCCAAGTCGAGAAATTCCATTACTAAGTAGAGCTTGTGTCCGTCTGCATGTACAATGTTGAATAGGCGAACAACATTTGGGTCGTTCATCTCTTTAAGGAGAGAAATTTCGCGAATTGCCGTACTAGGCACTCCTTCATCTTCAGCTTCGAGGCGGATCTTCTTCAGGGCCACGATTCTACCAGGATGTAAGAGATCCCGAGCTTTGTAAACCACACCATATGTTCCTGTTACAATAACGGATTAGTGGAATGATTTATGGTGGGCGTAACAATATCCGCCAAATCAACGAGAGTGGCCATATCTGCCCGTATTTACATACCCTCTCCAACTTTCTCCAATTTCTGATAGTTTTCCATGATGAGTATGCCAATCGTGTGTCGTAGAGAGCGTGGGAGGAGTAATTGATGCAGGTAAATCTGCTTGTAAACCAGACGCGGGGCGGTGAGATTGGTAGAGGGGGGTTGAGGGGCAGTTCAAGTCGGTGGCAATGAGACTCCTATTGTCGAGAAATGCCAAAAGAGAGTAGCAGCTTCGAAACTAGTATCGGCAGCTGTTGGTGTTTGTTTCCGGTCCTTCGGAAGCCTCGAATTGTCGTGGTTGTTGTCGTCGTTGTTTGCAGTAAACAAGCGGATTCGAGCCGCAAAATCACCACCGCGACGCGAATCTCAAGCCACAGCTTGCCAAGAAAATTGACCCACTTAGAAATCCATGCATTTCATCGAGGGCTAGAAGCTAGGTATCTTATATTGCCAGACTATGTACGCCTTTCCTCCACACTAGGCTTTGAATCGACGTCTTACAATAGTCCAAGAATTGGCATGATCTACCTTCTCGAGAACATTTAACCTCCAGATCAGACTTTTCAATCTTGAATCTCGCAATATCTTGATTTCATGCACCTATTGTGCCAAATTAAGCAATGCATTTATCGGCAGAAAAAGACCATATCTAGAGTTTGATTATTACAATTGTACTCCCAGAGATGTTGATAACCAACAGGTCTATTTGGAAGTCTTAAGTCATTAATAATCCTTGTATCTTTTGGTGTAATTCCTTGAGGAGGCTTTTCAATCAAAAATCCATGGTAACTGGAGCCATAGCGGTTAGAAACCTCATTTACTCATAACTATTGTCTGTCTGCTCCCCAATTTATCATTTCCCCTCATTTCTGATTTCACTCAACGGAAATTTGCCTCTTATCTGTTACCTTACTTGAGATATGGCAAGAACAGTGAATTCTCAGTTTGGTAAGCAATAAGAAGTATTTACTGATGTTTATTGCACATGTAGCTACAGAATACCCAATATGGAAGACAAAGCTCGCATTGGTGCCTCTGCAACGGAAAACCTTGATCCTTATCAGTCACCTCCAAATGATCTGAAAAGGGTTTTTAAAGAGTGGAAGAAATATAAAGATGGTTCATTGCTTCAAGAATCCATGTAGGTCATCCTGGAGCCACTTCAAGAAGCATGTAATACAGGGTCTGATCTAACCACTTCTTTACATAGCATAGTGATGGGAGAAGAGTGGCACGTTCCAAGAGTGTTAGATTCCAGCAATACGTCGGCGCTATTCGAGAGATTCATGAACCACGGCGACGATAGAGAGCTCCTATGTCATATCAGAGCTGATGAAGATAAGACTGACGTGATAAGCTGCTTTGAGTCTAAAATCATACCAGGTAAGCATCTTGCTAAGTGAAATGTTGTAGACATGATTCCATATGTTGACATCAGTAAAAGGTCTATTGGTTATACCTTCATTCCTCCCTTCGGAATGTCAAACGCTACTCCTAGATCGAATGTTGAACAGAGACCTATCGAAATCTGCTCATAAAACAAATCTTGATCTTCACTATGATATACAGTATCCGGAACTCGGTAAATCGTTTCTCGATTATGACAAAAAGGCTGTCTCCTTTGTGGCCAAGGATCCTGCGTTGCATCCAAATCTCAGTATGGAGCGCGCCATGACAAGCAAGCTTAGATGGATGACGCTCGGCGGCCAGTACGACTGGACTGAAAAGAGATACCCAGATGAGACCCCTCCAGTGTTTCCACCTGATCTATATAATCTCCTTCATGGAGCGTTTCCTACAATGAAACCACAAGCAGCGATCGGTATGTTATTATTCCCGGTCGCAGCATTCTGCCCCATTACATGGTCTCGGCATCTCATACTATTGAAAGCCTTACTAATGTCCAAAATCTTAGTCAACTTCTACTCTCCGGGAGACACACTCAGCCTACATCGAGATGTTAGCGAAGACGTTGATCGTGGTCTAGTTAGTATCAGCATAGGGTGCGATGCTATATTCATAATTGGTCTCGTTGAGGATAATGATCTTGTGTCTCAGTACCAGGTTTTGCGTCTACGCTCAGGAGATGCTGTCTACATGACAGGAAAGTCCCGTTATGCGTGGCATGGAGTTCCCAAAATCATTCCAAACACTTGTCCGAAGAACCTCGAAAACTGGCCTGGACTTACTCATCCGCAATGGGAAGGCTACATGAAAACAAAACGAATCAACCTCAATGTCAGGCAAATGTATGATGGTTGAATTATCTTAAAGTCACTCGGCTTCTCCTAAGGAGTGAGCTAAGGACGTGTGATGTCGCGTTTCAAAACCCCCCACCTTTGGATTCGATATCTGGTCGTTACACAAGTAAATGGATGTCCACTCAGTAATCTAATAAGTAGAATCAAGTCAACGCTCAACTAGATAAATAATCAAAAATACAAATTTAAAAATGGATTGGCAAACACTGGCGAATAATAAACGCGACTCTGTCAATGCTTTGATACCTAACAAATGGCTTCTACAGTCAGGGTTTCCCTCTGCAGGGGAGCAAAGAGACGTCACAGGAAGTTACATCCAGCAGTTTTTATCCCCCAGAGAAGTTGAGATCACAGAAACAAATGCAGTAGGTATCGTGGAAAAAACGACTACCGGAGCCTGGAAAGCTCGAGAGGTAGCGGAAGCCTTTTGTCACAGAGCGGCTTTAGCACACCAGTTGGTCCGTTGCACACCTCGTACTGTAACAAACATGTAAACTGAGATTCGCCTAGGTCAACTGTCTCCATGAAATATTTTTTGAAGCGGCTCTTGCTGATGCTCAAGCTCTGGATGACTATTTCGCTAAGCACAGCAAACCTATTGGGCCCCTACATGGACTTCCAATTAGTCTGAAAGACCAGTTCCACGTGAAAGGCGTGGAGACTACCATGGGGTATGTCGGATGGATCGGGACATTTGAAGGCAAGAAAGGCACTGGCAAAGAGAAGGTTTTCGAGAGTGAAATGACACGGGAATTGCGGAATCTTGGGGCTGTGCTGTACTGCAAAACGAGTGTTCCGCATACTTTGATGACAGGAGAAACCGTGAATAACATTATTGGCTATACTTGGAACCCCAAGAATCGAAATCTTGCTTCGGGGGGTAGCTCTGGTGGGGAGGGTGCTTTGATCGGTTTGAAAGGCAGTCCAATGGGGTTTGGCACTGATATTGGGGGTAGTATCAGGAGTAAGCAAAATCTCACTATTTGGAAGTCTCATAATGAGTTAGATATTCCGATTGTACTATTGCTAACCTTGTACCATTTAGTTCCTGCTGCTTTCAATGGCTTATATGGCATTCGACCAACAGCTGGTCGGTAAGTACATTTACACTGGATCCTCCCGCTCCCCTCAGGGAGGATTTGATCAGGCATATATATTTCTTAACTCTCGTAAAATCATCTAAAGATCTCATTCAACTTAATATCTGGACAATAACTAAAACGTGTGCACAGGCTTCCCTACAGCGGAATGGCAAACTCGATGGACGGTCAAAACTCAATCCTCTCAGTCGTGGGCCCTCTTGCAACGTCCGTCGATGCTTTAAAATTAGTAATCAAAAGCCTCCTTACGCAAAGTCCTTGGCTTTACGATCCTCTCGTCAACGAGATACCATGGCGCGATGAGCAAGAGCAAGCGGTCTTAGACATCGTTAGCTCAGGGGGAGGCGGGCAGCTTGCGTTCGGGATCATGCGAAATGATGGCACGGTGCAGGCTCAACCGCCGGTGAATCGAGCAATCGATATCGTAGTGCGGACGATTGAGAAGCTAGGGCATAAAGTAGTTGAGTGGGAGCCCCCTTCTCACGCAAGAGGTCTCCAGCTAGCCGTAAGTTCTGCTGAAAACGAAAGCTGGATCCACTATAACAATAACATAGATCAAGACTTGGGGCTTTGACGGGGGTGCAGATGTTCATAGTGCGTTCTCGCTCAGCGGAGAGCCGATGTCGAGCCAGGTCTTGGAAGCATATGGAACGCTAAAACCACAGCTCAGTGCCAGTGAGATATCCGCGGTAAACGTTGCAAAACGAGAGTATCAGCGCGAGTATTTGGAATACTGGAATAGCACCAGCGCATTGACTGGTACCGGTCGGCCGGTCGATGCCATAATTGGACCCGTAGCTCCGTTTCCAGCTGCGAGACCTAACATGTATTCATACTACGGTTCGTAATTGCCGCCACTACCCACATCTACCATTTTGAAGCTTTACTGAATGTGTCTTATTAGGATTCAGCGTCTGGGTGAATCTACTCGACTATTCGGCTGCGGTGATTCCTGTTACTCTGGTGGACAAGAATATAGATGTAATCAATGAAAATTTCAAACCTTTAAGTGCCGCAGACGAGGAGATCCAATCAAGCTGTCAGTTTCTTCTTTCAGTCTGCTATTTTCTAAGTGCGAAGGCTGACACGATTAGATAACCCGGAATTGTACGATGGAGCTCACGTGGCTGTGCAGATTGTTGGCCGGCGTTTCCAAGAGGAGAAGGTTCTGACATTGGCAAAGATTCTAGATGATGCATTGCGGAATTAGCAATGGATTTTGATTCCAATGCTTTAATTTTCGCTGGGAAAATGACCCAAGTTTCTCATGTAGGAATCAGAAATTATATGACAGCAGTGCTAAGCTAATCTGCTCCTTGGTATAAATAAAGGGGGTCTATGAAATTAAGCGAGCCTTTTGCAAGTCAATAGTCAATCAGCCCCGTGCCCCTTGAAGCGGGTGTGTTTTTCCACACCGTGATCATGCAGAGGAAGAATAAGACACACTAGAAAGTGTTCTGCCTGTAGATCTACGGCGATTCCATTTTCAAATTCCCTGCTGAGGTTTAATCTTTAGCATAACATCACAAGTTTTAGACGATCCCTGTCTTGAGGTAAGAACTAGACGAGCACTGACAGCTGCCACTTTCTGTTGTTGGTCTATGGTCTAGGCAAGAATAAAAGCAGACATAGAAGGCATCGAGGCTGGAGCTTTGCTGGTGTTGTTCGGCATTACGGCATCAATCTTCATTCCGTCTGTGCCAATGGGCATAGGTAGACTGATAGACATGTTACAATAGTGTCTTTGCAAAGCACCGAACCGTGCTCGATTCTATGAAAATTTCGAAAATAGAAGCAGCTCCATCTATCTGAAAGCACATGCCTGCATTGTGATGCTCTAGGATACATTAGCTAACCATTCTTCTCCCGTCTTCACACCGTACTCACGTGTTTAACTAGCTGATTGAAGTGTTTTTGACAACCGAAGAAAGAGGGCAAGCCATGGTGACTTTGTACTACTTTTCCAGGCACTCACTGTGTATTCTATAGAAAATCAAATTCAAGTTTAAATAGGAGCTACCTTGCTTTACAGACTTGATGCCACGTTTCCCTCGTGCAATCCGAGCCAACAGTGACAAACTTTGACCAGCCGCTTCCTCTATCACGAAACGTGTATTCTCACTCAAGATCATGCTATATCTAAGTCTACACGCTTTTGAAATGAAAACCCCTAGAAAAAAACTTAATATTATTCTCAGCCAAGAAAAAGCCATACATGTTTCATCACACGCTATGATAGCTTGATCCCCCCAAAAAAAAGAAAGATACCTGACCATGCATCTCATGCAGAAGCCGACATTCAGAGTCATAGAAAAGTAGGAAAAGAAGCGCAAGGGGCCGGATGTTCAGATCCGAGCATCCCCAGACTTTACAAAAGTTCCTCCCCCGCGAGCGACGGTCTTGTAAAGCTTGCGTTCCCGAATGTCTGGGCACCAATCACAGGTTTTTCGATGCTTTCGCGACGCTGGGCGGGTGCCGGGAAACCTTTTCCAAACTCCAGCGCCAGCACCAGCATTAGCAAACACATGCACGATTATAAGCTTTGGGCCGTGGGGTTTTCGGGTAGTAGGTAGGTATAACCTTCAAGATGATAGACAGGGTGGAAGTTCGGAT
>Ga0247808_10000571_pt1 | contig 17745 bp, 18 predicted proteins | sample UWRJL089202R1_FD_179914 | JGI IMG/M metagenome (GOLD analysis project Ga0247808, IMG submission 179914) | Plant litter microbial communities from Arlington Agricultural Research Station in Wisconsin, United States - UWRJ-L089-202R-1 | ecosystem: Environmental > Terrestrial > Plant litter >... | reverse complement strand
CCATTGGGCCGCCTGCATGGACGGCAGCAGCCGGGTGGTGACCCGGACGGCGGCCAGCACATTGCGGTCGAAGGAGGATGCCCAGGACGATGCGCGGCTGTTGCTCCAATCCTCGGCATCGCCCGAACCGCCGGCATTGTTGACCAGGATGCCGATCGGGCCGGCCAGCGCCTGCGCTTCCTCGACCAGGCGCTGCACATCGTCCTCGACGGTCAGATCGCCGATCACCGCATGCGCCTGTCCGCCCGCAGCGACAATCTCGTGCGCCACCCGCTCCGCCTGACCACGGTCGCGGCCGTGGACGACGACGATCGCCTTTTCCCGTGCCAGCCCGCGGGCGATTGCTTCGCCGATGCCCTTGCTGCTGCCGGTCACCAGCGCAACCTTGCCGTCCAGTTTCAAATCCATTGCCAAACACCTATGTTGAAATCCGTAATGGCTAGATCGGACGGGACGATGGACGACGCAAGTACGCACTTAAATGTGCTCATGGACAATCAGTTGCCGAACGAGCGCGAGGCGCGTTCGGTCTGCCTCGGGCCGGATGGCGCGGTCGCGCATGTCGGCCGGGTGCTGCGGATGATCAGCGGCCGCTGGAAACTGCCGATCCTGTTTCGCCTCTATGAACAGCCGTCGATGCGGACCCTGCAGATGAAACGCGACATATCGGGCATTTCGCAAAAGATGCTGACCCAGCATCTGCGCGCGCTCGAGCAGGATGGCCTGATCGAGCGCCAGGATTTCGGCGAGCAGCCGCCGCGCGTCGAATATCGGCTGACCGATCAGGGACGCGGGCTGATGCCGGTGCTGATCGCGGCACGGGCGTTTTCGGTGCGCTACCCGAACTAGACGCGAAACCCTGGCCGCAAGGTGGGGGCCGGCTACCTCCGCCTCGACGTCGGATGGCTATGAAAAGGGAGCAATTCGGTCGCCCCACCGAGCAAACTTGGGGGTGACATGCGGCCGGCGGATGGATTACCAATACACACCCTGATTGCGAATATTTCCTATTGCAGCACCCTCTCAATGTCCGGCTTATGACGGCTTAAAAATTAGAAAGGCATTATTTTTGCCGACGCTCGTCCTTCCCGGCCGCCCTTTGTCGCTGGCGCCCGATGTCATCTCCACCCCGCGTGCCTATTACTGGGCAACCCCGATCATCCTGGCTTTCGCGGTGTTTCTCGCCGTCTGGGAGGCGCCGGGCGTGATCCGCGACTTCCAGATCAGCCAAAATCCGCTCGAGCTTGCCGATGGCGATGTCCAGAACGGCCGGTGCACCACACGCCGGGCGATTTTTACCGATTGCGAGGCGCGGCTGGTCTACAGCTATAACGGCCGCAACTACGACAGCTCGGTCGAGGTGATGTTCGTCGATTTCCATGTCGGCGACTACGAGACCGGCTTGGTGATTTCGGCCGACCATCCGGAACTGGCGACCATGAGTCTGGCACTCGACAAGCTGTGGAACCGCATCATCACCCTGGTGCTGTTTGTCGGGATTCTGGGCTGCATGAGCCTCGCCATGGTGTTTTTCGCCCTGCGCATCTGGCTTGTCCGCCGACAGCTGCGCCGGCCGGCCGTGCTCGGCGTGGTGCCGGTCGAGATCACCGCATTCGACCGCAACCGCAGGCGGCTGGCGATCACCTACAACGACAAGCTTGCGGCCGACAAGACCGGCCGATCGGTCTACACGCAGATGGCGGTCGATGTGGAGCCGCTGATCGTCGGCGAGGCCAATGGCAAGGCGGTGGGCCTCGCGGTCCGGCACGGCAGCACCGCCCTGCCCGTGCTTCTCGACAGTCGGCTGCAGCGCATCGAGCTCAGCGAGGACGAGCGGGCGGCGGCCCTTGCCCCCTTCGCCCATCCGTCCGGCGCCGACCCGCATGCGCCGGTGCTGATCGAACGGCCCGGAAAGACCGTTTCGATCTGGTGGCGGCTGAAACTGATTTTTGCAACGCTGCTGCTGATCGTGGTCGGCGTGTTCGGCTTCTGGCTGTGGTACGTGACGGCGTCTGATACCGCGTTTCAGTCGCCGGGGATGGATATCAACCATCTGATGCCGAGACCGCTGAACACCTGGGGATGCGCGCAGCTGAAAAAACGGTTCGGGCAGGCGCGCGCGCCGTTCGGCTGCGTCGCTGCCGATTATACCAGCTGGAAATAGCGGCATTTGCCGACCACAATCCGTCGGCGTCTGCCGCGGGTTGTCACCCCGCCGCGGCCTGCACCGGCTCGCTGACGATCAGCGTGTCGCGGCCGCTCTGCTTGGCGCGATACATCGCCGCGTCGGCGCTGGCCAGCAGCGTGTCCGGCTCCTCGCCGTCCTGCGGAAAGAAGGCGACGCCCATCGAGCAGGTGGCGCGGATCCTGAGCCCCTCGATCTCGACCGGGCGCGAGACTTCCGAGCGGATCACCTGCAGCCGGCGGACGACGTCCTGCTCGTCGCAGGAGGAATTGCTGAACACCAGCGCGAATTCGTCGCCGCCAAGCCGCACGGCCAGATCGGTGGTGCGGACGCAATCGCCCAGCCGCCGCGCCAGCTGCTTCAGCACCTGATCGCCGACGCCATGGCCGAACCGGTCGTTGATCTGCTTGAAATTGTCGAGATCGATATAGGTGACCGTCAGCCTGCGGTTTTCGCGCCGCGCCTGGTGCAGGGCGCGGGAAAAATGCTCCCAGAACAGCGTGCGGTTGGCGAGCCCGGTCAGCGGATCGTGATGGGCCATGAACTGGATGCGGTCCTCGCTGCGGCGGCGCTCGATGGCGATGCCGGCAATGTCGGTCGCCATCGCCGTCAGCTCGGCTTCCAGCGGCGTCGGCTCGCGCACGCTGGCGGAATAGAGCGCGAAGGTGCCGAGCAGCGCGCCATGGGCGTCGAGGATCGGCGTCGACCAGCAGGAGCGAAAGCCGTAGAGCGTGCCGAGCGAGCGGTAGTCGGCCCAGCGCGGATCGCTCTGCACATCGCTGACCATCACCGGCTGGCCCGACCAGGCGGCGGTGCCGCAGGAGCCCTTGTTGTCGCCGATCACGGTACCGTCGATCAGTTGCACATAGGCCTCCGCCAACCCGGGGGCGGCGCCGTGATGCAGGCTGTTCTTGTCCGGATCGAACAACAGTACGGAGGCGGAAATGCCGTCCAGATTCGCCTCGATCAGCCTGACCAGCGCCGGCAGCACGGCGCCGAGCGGCTGGCCGCGGGCAATCATTTCCAGCAATCCGGCATGGCCACGGCGCAGATCGTCCTGACGCTTGCGCTCGGTGATGTCGCGGGCAACGCCGATCAGGCCGATGACCTCGCCCACGCCATTGCGCAGCGGCGACTTGGTGGTCAGCATCCATTTCGACCGCGCGCCCGGGACCGGATAGGTTTCGAGCCGGTCGCTGACGGCGCAGCCGCTGCTCATCAGCTGCTGTTCGACGCTGTAGAAACCATTGGCGGTTTCGAAGTCGAACAGGTCGAAATCGCTCTTGCCGATCAGCCGACCGACCGCGGCCGCATGGCCATCGAGAATCGAGGAATTGGCAAACACGAAGCGGCTGAGCCGGTCCTTGATGAAAATATGCTCCGGCAGCTGGTCGAACAGGGTTTTCAGCGGCAACTGGCCAATGCCGCCGATCTGGTCGGCGACATTGCGGCCGATCAGATCCTCCGTCGCCGAAAGCATGATGGCCAGATCATCGTCCACTGGCCGCGCAGAATCGTCTTCAGCGACCGTTTCCCCAAGCCGTTTTTCCCGCACCGCGTCCGCCCCCTGCCGTCCAAACCCCGCGAAACCAAAAGACTAAATTACATTTACTTATTCTTGTTTAACTCGCGCGATGGGAAAAGTGCGACAAAGAATGCTCGCATTGGCTGTACCCCATATGTTTGAAGGGGATCGCCGCGCTCTTTCACGCCCTACCTGCGAATTTCTGTGCCAAATCGATGCAAACGGGCTGGCACGAAATCTGCTGCGGACACGAAAATAAATGGGGATGCACGACAATGGTGTCACGACGCGGGTTTTTGACGGTGATGGCGGGCTCCGGGCTGGCGGCAGGACTCGGCGCCGGCGTGCGAGCGGCGCCGCTAACGCTGGTCGCCACGGCCGACCTGCGCGGCTCGATCGATGCCGGCAAGAACGGCGTCATCCCGGGCGCGGCCGACGACCAGAGCCGGCGGCTGCAGGCGATCATCACCAGGGCGGCCAAGAGCGATGTGCCGGTGTTCCTGCCGCCGGGCGATTACCGCGTCTCTAATCTCAGCCTGCCGAACGGCACCCGCATCACCGGCGTGCCCGGGGCCTCGCGGCTGCTCTATTCCGGCGACGGCCATCTGATGGTCGCCGATGGCGCGGCGCGGATCGAACTCTCCAACCTGGTGATCGACGGCGGCAACCGCTGGCTGGCTGATTACGCGCCGGCGCTGCTGCATTTTCGCGGCGTCAAGGAGGTGCTGATCGACAATTGCGACATTCTCGGCGCCCGCAAATTCGCGGTGCAACTGGAGCGCTGCGGCGGCCGGATCGAGCGCAGCCGGATGTCCGGGGCAGCGCAATCCGGCATCTATGCCGTCGAGAGCAAGGATCTTTCGATCACCGGCAACCTGGTCTCCGACTGCGGCAATGGCGGCATTCTCGTCCACCGCTGGACCAAGGGCGCCGACGGCACGATGATTTCCGGCAACCGCATCCAGCGGATTGCCGCCACCGACGGCGGTACCGGCCAGAACGGCAACGGCATCAACCTGTTTCGCGCCGACAATGTGATGGTCAGCGGCAACCATGTCTCCGACTGCGCCTTTTCCGCCATCCGCGCCAATGCCGCCTCGAACGTGCAGATCGCCAACAACCAGTGCCTGAAATCCGGCGAGACGGCGATCTATTCGGAATTCGGTTTTGAAGGCGCGCTGGTCTCGGGCAACCTGATCGACGGAGCGGCCAACGGTATCCTGGTGGTGAATTTCGACGAGGGCGGCCGGCTGGCGACGGTTTCCAACAATGTGGTCCGCAATCTGTCGCTGACCGGACCCTATGTGCATGACGGCGCCGGCTTCGGCTTCGGGATTTCGGTCGAGGCCGACACGGTGGTGTCCGGCAATGTGATCGAGAACGCGCCGCGCTGGGGCCTCGTGCTCGGCTGGGGGCCGTTTTTGCGCAATCTGGTGGCGACCGGCAATATCGTCCGCAACGCCCCGGTCGGCTGCGCCGTCTCGGTGGTCGAAGGGTCCGGCGCGGCGCTGATTTCCGGCAACCTGTTCGACCGGACGCCCGAAGGCGCGGTCATCGGCTTTCGCTGGAAGGACAAGGAGCCGGGCGAACTGATCGGCGGCGGCACCGCCTTCAAGCATCTGACGATCGAGCAGAACCGGGTGTCGTGAGGCTTTTTGCCAACCGGGCCGCAAGATGTGCGTGTATCCGGATCCGGTACCGGCCCGATGGCCTGATGAATTCAAGGCGATCGTCGATATGGTCGAAAGATTTCATCGCGGAGGGCGCGAAGATGGCTTTCGTTTTCCCATCGCCCGGCTTAGCGTCACGCCCATCCGATTCACGAGGAGATTTCAAACCATGCTGACGATCTACGGCGTTTACGCCTCCCGCGCCACCCGCACACTCTGGATGGCCAACGAGCTTGGACTGGAGTTCAGCCATGTGCCGGTGGTGCAGTGCTACAAGCTGCCGGACCCGCTGGCCGCCGATGCGCCGATCAACACGCTGTCGCCGGATTTTTTGAAGGTCAATCCGATGGCGCTGATCCCGTCGATCGACGATGACGGCTTCATCCTGCACGAATCGCTGGCGATCAACCTCTATCTCGCCAAGAAATATGGCGGCGATCTCGGCCCGAAGGACGTGCAGGAAGACGCGCAGATGACCCAGTGGTCGCTGTTTGCCGCCACCGCGCTCGAAGCCGATACGCTCAAGGTCGCCTCGACCGTCGGCGGCGGCCAGGCCGAGACCGAGCAGGGCAAGGCCACGCTCGACGTGGCGCTGCGGACGCTGAAGCGGCCGTTCGCCGTGCTCGAAGGCCAGCTGGCCGACACCGACTATATCGTCGGCAACCGCTTTACCGTCGCCGACATCAACCTGGCCGAAGTGGTGCGCTACGCCCAGAGCCAGACCGCGTTCTTCGAAAAATACCCCAAGGTCAAGGCCTGGATGGAACGCTGCCAGGCCCGTCCGGCGTTCAAGACGATGTGGGCAGGCCGGGCAGCGGAACTGGCCGCGGCCTGAGGCAACGGCGCGGCGGAAAGCTTGTTATCCAGCCTTTTCGCCCGCCAGCGCCCGCGCCACGGCCGGACGCTGCAGCATCGCCTGGTAATGGGCATCGACCTTCGGGAAAGCGGCGATATCGACGCCGTCGCTGTCCAGCCAGGCGGACATGGTGAAAAGATAGGGATCGGCGATCGAATAGGTTTCGCCCATCACCCAGGGGCCGGCGAGCAGGGTATCCTCGATCAGACGGAAGCAGTCCGACATGTTTTTGTGCACCTTCAGCTTCATTGCCTCCATCGCGGCCGGATCGTCGGCCCAGCGATAGGCACGGCGGCCATGGGCGTGGGCGACGTGGACGGTGGAAGAAATATAGGCAAGGAAAGCCTGCAGCTGCGCCAGCGCGAAGGCATCGCCGAGCGGCGCCAGCGCGGCATCCGGCGCCGACTGGGCGATATAGCCGAGAATCGCCGGCGATTCCGTCAGCGTGCCGCGATCTGTCACCAAAGCCGGTACCCTGCCCTTCGGATTGATCTGCAAAAACCCTGCCGACTGCTGTTCCTGCGCGGCGAAATCGACGCGCCGGATATCGAAGGCAAGCCCGGATTCCTCCAGGGCGATATGGCTGGCACGGGCGCAGGAGCCGGGAGAGGTGAACAGGGTCAGCATGGCAGGGCCTCCGGTGGGACAGGAGCATGGTTATAGCGACGAATGCGGATGCGGGACAATCGGCCCGCACCCGCAAATTTATCGCAGGCGGACAAACTCAGGCGCAGCCGGGCACATCCTCGAGCCGATACCAGACCGGAATGTTGCGCTCCCTGGCGATCCGCACATCGTTGTCGGCCCCCTTCGACGCCCCTTCGAGGCGCAGCACGCCGTCGCACAGGGCCAGCAGCCGGCCGGCGACGGGATGGAAAATTTCCTCGTACAGATCGTCGCCGATCGTCTGGCCGCCAGCGGCATGCCAGACCGGCAGCGCTACCCATTCGCCGATCATCGGCACATGGCCGGCTTTAAACAGCGCATGCGACGGTGCCTCCAGCCGGCGCAGGTTGTCGGCCATTTTTTGCGGGTCGTCGCCGGTGCCCGAGCGGTAGGGGCCTGCAATCAGGATCAACATTTTTCTCTTCCTTTCAGAACGGCGGGCAGTCGCCATGGAATTGCACGAGTTTGCCGGTTTATCTTTACATTTTCTGTAAATCAGGCAATATAAGAATAATTCATGCAATTTCGTGCAGAGTCAAGCACCCACCGGAGAGACCTCATGCTGACCAGCCAGCGCAAAGCCCTGATCCTCGAAACGCTGCGGCGCGATGGGCAGGTGATCGCCAAGCGGATGGCGGAAGAGTTCGAACTGTCGGAAGACACCATTCGCCGCGACCTGCGCGAGATGGCGGCCGAGGGCCTGCTGCAGCGGGTGCATGGCGGCGCCATGCCGCTTTCGCCGCCGCTGCCGGATTTTTCGACACGGCGGACGGTGGCTCCGGCGGACAAGGCGCGGCTTGGCGCCCGGGCGGCGGCGATGATTTTGCCGGGACAGATGGTGTTTCTCGACGGCGGCACGAGCACGGCGGAGGTCGCCCGGGCGCTGCCGCGCGATCTGCCGGTAACAATCGTCACCCACAGCCCGACGATCGCCGCCGAGCTGGAACATCATCCGCTGGCCGAGATCATCCTGATCGGCGGAAAGCTCTACAGGCATTCGATGGTGGCGACCGGGGCGATGGCGATGGCGGCAATCTCGATGCTGCGGCCGGACATTTTCTTTCTCGGCGTGACGGCCGTGCATGCCGCCCGCGGCCTGTCGACCGGCGATGCCGAGGAAGCGGCGATCAAGCGCCATATCGCCGCCTGTTCGGCCGAGACGCATGTGCTGCTGACGGCGGAAAAATTCGATGCCGCCTCGCCCTGCCTGGTGATGCCGCTGGCCGATCTGGCGGGCATGATCGTGCCGGCGGAGATGGATGAGTTACGGCTAAAACCCTATCGCGAGCAGGGTCTTTCGATAATCGCCGCCTGACGCGTGCGCCGTTTCGGCGCCACGGCGCCGAGCCGGGTGTGCCAGCCGAGGCTGACGACCAGACCCAGGGCAAAGAGCAGGAAGCCGAGCGCCGACAGCACGAAACCTTCGGTGCCCAGGCGCAGGACGAAGGCCAGCGGCGGCTGCAGGGCGGAGATCACCGTGTCGGCCAGCTCCAGGCCGGTCAGCCGGGCGATCATGGCGCCGAGATTCGGTTCGACCGACAGCGCGCAGACAACGGAATACAGCGCGGCAAAGCTGGCGGCGCGTTGAAACTTGCTGATCGGCCGCGAGGTCTTGCCGTCGTAATCCTCGACCGGAAAGATCAGGAACAGGCCGAAGGCGATCAGGAACGGCAGCGACACCGGCATCAGGTTGCGCAGGCCGTAATAATTGAGATTGCCGGCCACCAGCTGCTTGAACAGCATCAGGAACGGCGTCGAGGCCATCAGCCAGACCACCACCGCCACCGCCCAGAAGGGGTTGAGGCGCAGATAGCGGATCCGGGCCAGGCTGGCGACCAGGATGATGGCGGCGACCGCATAGAGACCGAACGGCTTGACCGTGCCCGACAGCCGCGCCGCCAGTTCGCCGCAGGAGCCGATCGCCCGCTCGCAGCCCGACACCGACACCGCCGTCGAGGTGACGTGATCGAAATAGACGGTGGCGAACCAGAAACCCGCCACGCCGATCATCAGCCACCAGAGATACCGTCCCGCAAACATCATCACGCTCCACACCGCCCGCATCCGGGCCGAAGGACCCGAATGTACGCTTTTGGCACGGCGTTGCACGGCGCGACTGCATATGTGGTTTAATTTATATTAGCAAACTCTTATGTCGTGGTGATCTGCGCCGTTGCGCGGCATCAGCCAAACAGATCGGCGGCGAGGCGCACGTCGCCGACATGGAGGCCGTTCCAGTTCCGCATCGACCGGTTGGCCAGCGCCATCAGCGCGGCCTGGATCTCGCCGTCCCGGTCGAACTGCCGGGCCAGCAGGGCCGCGATCATCGCCTCGGCGGCGCGCGTCGTGCCGTCCTCGCATTTGACCGCGATGGCGATGCCCTGCTCCGGGATGGCCGCACAGAACACGCCCTCGGCACCGGTCTTGGCGAAGATCCTGCCCGGAGCGATCTCCATGATCTTCGTGCAGGTGCGGCCGGTGCCGGCGACATAGAACGGTTCGGCCATGCAGGCATCGATCAGCCGGCGCGAGGCTTTCGCCCGCTCGGGCGCAAGGCCGGTACCGGTCGCCATCTTGGCAAAGCCGTGGGCGAGCGCCTTCAGCGGCACGGCATAGGTCGGGATCGAGCAGCCGTCGGTACCGCAATTGTCGGCGCCGAGTGCGGCACCGGTCAGGTCCTGCATCCCGTCGCGGATCTGCTGCTGCAGCGGGTGATCGTAGCCGATATAGCCGGCGGGATCGGTTCCCATGTGGCAGCAGGCGCAGATGAAGCCGGAATGTTTTCCGGAACAGTTGTTGTGCAGCGCCGTCGGCTTTTCCAGCGTCCGGGCCTGGTGGATCAGCGTCGCCTGGTCGGCCGACCAGTGGCCGCCGCACTCGAGTGCCGACAGGTCGCGGCCGGCGCGGTCGAGCATCGAGGCGGCCAGCGCCACATGCGCCTCCTCGCCATTGTGCGACGAGCAGGCCAGCGCCAGTTCGCGGTTGCCGAAGCCAAACGCGTCGGCAGCGCCGCTTTCGACCAGCGGCAGCGCCTGCATCGCCTTGCAGGCCGAACGCGGAAACACGGCCGCATCGACATCGCCGCGCGAAAACAGCACAGCGCCGTCGCCATCGACCACCACCGCCAGGCCGCGATGCCGGCTCTCGACCAGATTGCCGCGGGTGACTTCGACGGTGACGGGGTTTTGCATGGGGTGTCCTTGAAAGCGCGTTGCGATTGCGCGAAGCCACTAGCGCATCCCGGGGCAAAGCGGAATTGATTTTATCGCGGGCATCCCGGGTTCGGCCGTGGCCGATCGATGGAACCTGCGTTGCTCGTGCCGATATCCGCACGAGTCTTCCGATATCGGCACGATCACCGCAAAGTGACGCCCTGCCCTTCAAAAAGCTGTTTTGATGCGACAGCGATGGCTCTATCGGAAGGAAACGGACCTGTTCATGAAGGCATTGAAATTGCTGCTGGCGGCGATCTTCGTCATCTATCTGCTGCCGACCTTTGCCTCGGCCGGGTTGTGGGCGCTGAAAGACCGGCCGGACAACTGGCGAGAGGCCAACTGGGGGTCGGCCAATATCCTGCCAAAGCCCGCCGAGGATCCGGAGGCGGCGATCTACGTGTTTTCTGCGATGACCGGCGGGCTGAAGGGGGCGATTGCCAGCCATGCCTGGATCGTCACCAAGGACAAGGATGCCCCCAATTACGAGCGCTACGACAAGGTCGGCTGGGGCACGCCGATCCGGAAAAATTCGCGCGCCGCGGATGCCTTCTGGTATTCGAATGCGCCGCGGCTGGTGGCGGTGGTCAAGGGCGAGGCGGCGCAAAAACTGATCCCGATGGTCGAGGCGGCGATCGGCAGCTATCCCTACGGCAAGCCGGGCGGCTATCGCCTCTATCCCGGTCCGAACTCCAACACCTTCGTCGCGCATGTGCTGCGGTCGGTGCCGGAACTGGGCGCGGTGCTGCCCTCGGACGCGGTCGGGCGCGATTTCCTGCCGGACGGCGCCTTCTATGCGCTCGACCGGGACGGCCGCGATCTGCACGTGACGCTGCTGGGGCTGCTCGGCTTTTCGGCCGGGATGCGCAGCGGCGTCGAGCTGCATTTTCTGGGCCTGGTGGCCGGCTTCGACCTGGCGCGGCCGGGCATCAAGATACCGGGGATGGGGACGTTTTATCTGTTCGATGCGTAAGGACGGGCATCCGAGGTGCAGGGTGCGGCCTGCAAGCCGGTTGCGGAGGCGAGGCCGCTGAGCAGGGGCATCAGCAGCGCCCCGGAACCCAGGCTTGCCTTTACTCAAGCCGTCCGGAGTGCCGACAGGTCGCCATCGTTCGAGGCAGTCGGACCGGCAGCCTGATGAGCGCAGGCGAGGACGCCTCGCTGTTCCAAAACGCCCGACGGGGGCCATCGCCAGTCAGAAGGGATCGGCGGCGGTCAGGTTACAAACGGCATGATATCGACGCCGTCGCCCGGAAAAATAGTGATGTGCGGATGGTCTTCAAACAGGCGTGCAGCATCGCCGGCGCTGTTTGCTTCGACCACCAGGTAGCCGCAGACGTTATTCACGGCATCGACGATGCCATCTGTGGTGATGCGTGTGGTTTTGCCGACCATGCCACCGGGTTCGAGGATGACTGCTGCATTTCTCTCCTGCCACGCTTCCCACGCTGCTATGCCGGCGGCATCGATTGCATCCTGTTCGGCTTTGGGCAGGTTTCGAAAGGACGCCACGTCCTCGGGCTTCATGGTGTAAACGGCAAGAAAGCGCGGCATTTACACATCCTCCAAGGGCTTTGAACGTTGCCAGTTTACACGCCGCGCTCAGAAAATCACCGTCCGACAAACAACGCGGCGCGTGAACGTGCGCGTCTGGCGCCATCCGCCGATCCGCTCCGCCGCGCTTCGCCGCGGCCGGACATCGTCGGTTCAGCACTTGCACCGGCCGTTGATCTTGGCTCCTTATGCGGACAAAGAATCACGGGTGGTAACGATGTCGATGCTTCTGGTCCCTGGCTTCATGCTCGATGCCGATCTCTGGCGAGATGTGGCGCCGGCACTGACGGATTTCGGTCCTCTGCAGCATGCCGACCTCTCACAGGACAGCACGATCGCCGAGATGGCACGCCGGGCCCTGTCTGCAGCGCCGCCCAAATTCGTGCTGGTCGGTTTCTCGATGGGCGGATATGTCGCGCGCGACATCGTTCGCCAGGCGCCTGACCGCGTCACCGCCCTGGTGCTGATTGCCACCTCCGCGCGCGGCGACAGTGACATACAGGTGCAGAGGAAAGCCGCCATCGCCCTGCAGACGGACGCGTCCGCGTTCAAAAGTCTCAGCACCTCGGCGGTGGCATCGTCGCTGCATCCCAACAATGCGGGCCGGTCGGACCTGATCGCGCGGATCCAGGAGATGGGGCAACGGCTGGGTGGCGCCGTCTTTCGACGACAGTCCCTTCTCGAAAGACAGGATGAGCGAAACGGGCTCGGCGCGATCAAGACTCCGGCCCTCGTGATCGCCGGAGAGCAGGACAGGCTGAGAAGCCGGGAGGAAGGGATGGAGCTTCACCAGGGCTTGGTCGGCTCGGCATTCGAAACCGTCGCCAACACAGGGCACATGATCCCGCTCGAAGAGCCGCAACGTTTGGGGGAGATCATCAAGGATTGGCTTGGCCGCCGGTAGAACCCGCGGTCGTATTTCTGGCACAAGCCGTCATCGTCCGTCTTGCGGGCCTCGATTTGCTGCCGCAGTTGAAAAATATTTTCATCCCGCAGCCGATGTTTATCGCCAAATGGCTTTTCCCGTGGCGGTCCAGTTGCTAGAAGTCCGGCGCAATCGGATGTTTTTCTGCCATGGCCTCTTCCCTCACCTTCGTGCTGCGCGACCCGCCGATCCGGACGGCGGCACTGGCGCTGTTCTTCTTCGGCTCGACCAGCGCGGCGACCTCGCCCTATCAGTCGATCGTCGGCATCCAGGAACTGGGCTTAAGCAGTGCCGTCTATTCGCTGCTGATCTTTGCCGCCGCCGTCATCAACGTGTCGGCCAGCCTGCTGTTCGGCATTTTGTCGGACAGGCTGGGACGTTTTCGGCCGCTGGTGATGATTTTGTCGGTGTTCGGCATTGTCGGCTACGGGCTGATCTTCGCCTTTCCGACGGCCTGGGTCTTCACCTTCTCGATCCTGCTGCTGATCCCGGTGTTCAATGCCTTGAATTCGGTGCTGTTCGGCAGTGTCCGGGCCCGCACCAATGCGATGGGCAGTCGCGCGACGGCCTCGGTCAATTCCACCGTGCGCGGCATTCTGTCGGCCTCCTGGATTCTCATTCCCGGCATCGTCGCGATTTACCTGGCCGGCTCGGCCAGCATGCTGCCGGCCTATCTGCTGGCCAGCCTCTGCGGCGTCATCTGCTTCCTGATGTTTCTGGTTTTTACGCGGGATGCGCCGATCGCCCATGATGCCAGCCGCCTGCGGCCGGCCTATCTGTCGTCGCTGGCGGAGGTGGCCAAGCCGCGGGTCTCGATCCGCATCGTCGCCGTGTCGCTGGTCACCGCCATGCTGCATGTCAACGGCGCGGTGGCACCGCTGATCATCACCGGCCAGGCCGGCGGCGACGTCCGCGATGTCGGCATCAATGTCGGCGTGGTGGCATTTCTGGAAATTATTTTCATCATCTTCTGGGGGATGGCGCAGCGCCGGTTCAAGAGCATCCATATTCTCGCGGCCGGCACGACGCTCTATGCGCTCTATCTGGTGCTGCTCGGCCTTGCCACCGCGCCCTGGCATGTCTACGCGCTGCTGCTGATCAATGGCGCCGGTGCTGCCGCAATCATCAGCATCCCGATCACCTATCTGCAGGATCTGTTGGCCGACCGGCCGGGGCTCGGCAGCTCGCTGATCTCGGTCAACATGTTCTTGAGCGGCGGCCTCAGCGCCCTGCTGTTCGGCGCCGGCGCTGCCATCGGCGGCTATTCCGGCGCCGTCATTCTCGGCGGCCTGTCCGGGCTTGGCGGCGTTCTGTTGCTGCTGGTGCTAGACAGGCGGGACGCACGCGTGGAGGCGGTGGCCGCTTAAATACTACAGTTGCATTAGTTTTGCTTTCGTGATTCCCTTCAAACGGTTGTCGTTTGGAGGATTCGACATGAGCATTTCATCGTGGACAGGCACCTCGATTGGGTGGGAGCAGGAGTTGTCTGCCCTTAAGGTTCAGCTTTTCTCGGTATTTTGCCGCCGGGAGGCAAGAGAGACGTGTTCGGCTTTCATCGATGGCTTGCTATCTGGAATTGAACGGAAGACCGGATGGCTAATGGCCGAACAGGCAGGCTTCTCCAGGCCTTGGCGAACGCAGGCGTTGTTGGGTCGATCGCGGTGGGATGCGGACCGTATGCGGGACATTGTTTTCAATTATGTTGTCGAGACGCTGGGTGATGCATCGGGTGTTTTGGTGGTCGACGAGACTGGCTTTATCAAGAAAGGCGAGCATTCTGTCGGTGTCTCGCGCCAGTATTCCGGAACGGCCGGTCGTATCGAGAATTGCCAGATCGGCGTTTTTATCACCTATGCCAGTCGCTTGGGCCAGGCGTTGATCGACCGCAGGCTTTACTTGCCTGAAGCGTGGGCGACCGATGAGGCGCGGCGCAAAAACGCCGCAGTTCCTGTGGACGCCGCCTTCATGACCAAGCCTGCGATGGCGCGGGCGATGCTCAGCGACGCGCTCGACAAGGGTATCCCGTGTGCCTGGGTTTTGGCGGACGCTGTCTATGGTAGCGATTCTCAAACCCGCCGCATGCTTGAGCAGCGCCAGCAGCCCTATGTCTTGTCCGTTCGCTCCAATCAGACATTGAGACTGCTGACAGAAGAGGGGCTATTGCAGACAGGTCCCCGAGAAATGACAGAGGACTTACCCGCGGATGCGTGGTCTGCGTTGCCGGCGGGTGAAGGTGCCAAAGGACTGCGGCTTTACGATTGGGCACGCATAGCTTTGCCCTACGTTGTTGCCCCTGGCTTTGCCCGCTATGTGCTGGTCCGCAAAAGCCGATCCAACCCGGATGCGATGAACTACTACCTGGTCTTTGCCCCTGTAGAGGCAACCCTTGCAGACTTGGCGGGGGCGGCCGGCTTGCGTTGGACGATTGAGGAATGCTTTCAACGCGCCAAGGATGATCTCGGCCTCGACCACTGCGAGGCGCGATCCTGGCACGGCTGGCACCGCCATATGACGCTGGTCATGGCCGCCGCTGCTTTCCTGACAAAACTCAGTGCTGAATTGCGCCGTTCAGCGTTTGGCAAACCGAACGAAAGGAGTCCAAATCCGTCAATCGCTGCCTGAAGCGCAAAATGGCGCTCATTCCATCGGTTGCGGAAATCCGTGGTCTCATCATGCGGTTCCTAATCCGAAAGCCGCCAAAGCTTTTATTCATTCTTGATTGGTCGATCTGGCGACGAAAGCATCAAGCGGCAGCGATGATAGCGCATTACAAAACGAGAGATCATCTACAACTGTAGTATTAGTTCAAAACCCGTGTCACGCCCGGTGTGTCGAGCGAGAAGGCCGGAATATCGACTTCGAAACTCTCGCCGTCGTCGGCCTTCATCTGGTAGCGGCCGAACATCATGCCGGAGGGCGTGTCGAGCGGGCACCCGGACGAATATTCGTAGGTGTCGCCGGGTTTCAGATGCGGCTGTTCGCCGACGACGCCGGGGCCTGTCACTTCGTCGACCTGGCCGTTCTCGTCGGTGATGTGCCAGTAGCGGGTGATCAGCCGCACGGCACGGTCGGAATGGTTGGCAATGACGATGCGATAGCCCCAGACATAGCGATCGTCTTCCGGGTCGGACTGATCCGCCAAGTAATAGGGTTCGACGGTGACCTCGATATCTCTCGTCAACGCACGGTACATGAGAAAAACCTTCAAAACATTGCGTTATCGATATCCTATAGCTGAGACGCAACGTCAAGAATTGCTACAGTGTTCCGCTATGGTTCACTCTATTTTACGGGTTAATCTGCCGTTAAGGATAACGGCATCGGTTAATTCCGACGATGTCTTGCCGTTGCTCAGCAGATCCTGCCGTTTTCGGCCTATCGATGCAGATCCTGCGGCGGTCCGTCCTTTGCCCCTGCCAGCTTGACGATCAGCCGGGCGATCGCCGGCCCGGTCAGCAGCACGACGAGGAACCGTGTCGTCTGCATCGTCATCACGAACGGCACGTCGACCGGCACCGAAGCGGCGATGATGCCGACGGAATCGGCGCCGCCCGGGCTGGTGGCGAGATAGGCGGTCAGCGGATCGATCCCGGCAAACACCACCAGCAAGCCCGCAAATACCCCGCACAGCGCGATCAGCGCCAGCGTCGAGGCAAGCACGACCGGCAGAGCCCGCATTGCATGCCGCAGGATCGGCCGGGTGAATCGCAGGCCGATATTCCAGCCGATGAAGGCATAGCTTCCGGCCAGCAGCCAGGGCGGCAGCTCGATCGTCATCAGGCCGGTGTCCTGCAGCAGCGCACCGAGCACCAGCGGGATCATCAAGGCGCCGCCGGGAATGCGCAGCCGCGGCCCGGCAAAGACCGCGAAGGCGGCCAGCGCCAGCGTCTGCATGAAGGGCAGCCAGGCGATGTCCGGCAGCCAGATGGTGGCCGGTGGCGTGCCCGACGCCGTGGTCCAGATCCGTGCCACCAGCGAGGCGACCAGCGCGACGCAGACGACGCGCAGATATTGCATGAAGGCGACCAGCCGCACATCGGCGCCGTATTCGCCGGCAATCACCGTCATGGCGGCAGCGGCGCCGGGGGCGGACCCCCAGATCGCCGTGGTTCCGGGCATCACCTGCCACTTGGTCAGCACCCAGCCGAGCAGGCTGCTGCACAGAAGCACCGAAAAGATCCCGGCGATGAACAGCGGCCAGTCGCGCGCGATCTCGGCGACGATCGAGGCGGGGATGCTGCGGGCCATCATGCAGCCGACCAGCGCCTGCGCCGTCGCAAACAGCGTGAGCGGGACCCGGATCGTGCCTTCGCCGGCGGCCACCAGAATCGCGGCCGCCATCGGCCCCAGCAGCAGGGCGGCCGGCAAATGCACCTGCTCCAGTGCCCAGATCAGAAATAGCGACAGGGTCAGCAAGCCGACCCATTGCAGGCCGCGGCTGCGGCCACCCAGCCATTCGCTGGCGGCCGGTTGATCTTGGACAGTCATGGTGCCGCCTATGCCATCAGCTGGATATCGGCGCAGGTCATGACGCGCGCGATGCGGGGAAAGATATGGGCGATCGCCATGGCATGCAGCTCGGCGTTCGGGCCGGCGCAGGCATCCTCGGCGATCACCACCTCATAGCCGAGCTCCCAGGCCTGGCGGGCCGTCGATTCCACCCCGAAATTGGTGGCAATGCCGCAGAGCACGATGGTCCGGATGCCGCGCCGGCGCAGCTGCATGTCGAGTTCGGTGCCATGGAAGGCGCCCCATTGCCGCTTGGCGATGCAGATGTCACCCGGCTCGACCACGCCGTCGACATACTGGCTCCAGTTGGCCGGCAGTCCACCCGGCGGCCGCGGCATCGGCTGGTCGACCTTCTGCTTCAGCGCATCGGCAAAATCCGGGGCCCAGCCGACATGCACCGGAAATACCGGCGCACCCGCCTTGCGGAAATCCTGTGCCAGGCTTTTGGCGGCGGTCACCACCTGCTCGCCGCTGCGCGGCGCAAGCGTCATGCCGACAATGCCATGCTGCAGATCGATCAGGACGAGGGCGGTCGAGGCGGGATCAAAATCGGACATGATGGACTTTCAAAAAAGCGAATTCGTGGCGGCTTGCTCCGTCGGGCGGCGGGTGACAGGCTGCAAAAGGAATGTTATGCGAGGAT
>Ga0247808_10000570_pt1 | contig 17749 bp, 22 predicted proteins | sample UWRJL089202R1_FD_179914 | JGI IMG/M metagenome (GOLD analysis project Ga0247808, IMG submission 179914) | Plant litter microbial communities from Arlington Agricultural Research Station in Wisconsin, United States - UWRJ-L089-202R-1 | ecosystem: Environmental > Terrestrial > Plant litter >... | reverse complement strand
TTTGATCGAGAAAAAAGAAACCGTTCGTCTACACACAAAAAGAAAACCTATTCCTCTTGATACTTCTTTTACTGACTCTACTCAGGTCATCTCCGATTCCAGCCTTCGAATATGCACAGATTACAAATCCAACCTTCCTCTTCCAATTTTCGTAAATGGAAATGAATTTCAAAAATGCCTGTCGACGGAAGACATTGACTATATGCTTTCAGAAAAAGAAAGATGGAAAGACTTTAACTGGGACAACCAAAGACTTGGATTTAATTTAGCGAATGAGAAAAATTGGTATGTATTTTCCCTGCCCTATTTTACAAAAGACAAGAAAAAAGCCGTACTCTTGATAAGAGATTTATGCAAACCTTTTTTATGTGGAGGAGGATATATTTTACTTTACACAAAGGAAGAGAGCAAATGGAAATCCAATGAAATAAAGCGATGGATACATTAATTAAAAAAGTACGAAGCGCAATGCTAATTAATTATAAACGAAATTTATGACTACAGATCTTACACCCTTAGAAAAATATGCCAGTCTTGCCGCAAGAATCAAAGGATTGGTCATCGATTCCATCGTGCTCCTGCTATTTATATTCATTGCTTCCCTGGTACTTTCTCTTTTCAACAATGTACCAGATGGTATAAGAATAGGTTTGTTTCTGTTTATCTTTTTTCTTTACGATCCTTTATTCACCAGCTTCTTTGGTGCCACCATCGGTCATATGTTTATCGCTGTCAGAGTAAGACAAAATGCCGATGAAACAAAAAACATTACTTTCCCTGCCGCTTTATTGCGGTTTGTCGCAAAAAGTTTTTTTGGTTGGATTTCCTTTCTGACCATTTCAAAAAGTGAAAAGCACAGAGCGATTCATGACATGGTAGCAAACTCGGTGGTAATATATAATGTTTAAATTTTTCCGTTGAAAATAAAAGTTAAAGTTACCGTACAATTTGTACCCAGCCTTTGTATTCTTCTTTGCCACTTTTCGATAACTGGTAATAATAGACGCCATCACTTGTACGATCTCCATTCCAGTTATTTTGATAATCGTCGCTGCTGTACACCAATCCTCCCCAGCGGTTGAAGACCTTTAGGTTCCAGCCTCCGTTGCCCAAACAACCGATATGAAAATATTCGTTGTGCTGATCTTCATTAGGTGTAAACAGATTGGGAATGTTTAACGTTTCGCAACAGGGATGCACTCTTAAGGTATCGTAGGCGATGCCGCATGCATTGCTTACCTGCACATAATAAGTACCAACATCAGAAACAGTATACGAAGAATTGGTACTTCCATCCTGCCAGAGAACAGTGGAGCCTTCAGATGAAATATGAAGTATCACCACCTGATCAGAACATTTGATGGTGTCACCACTTCCGAGGTTAACAGATGGTCTGTCATTTACCAATACCACCACGGAGTCAAAGGATTCGTTTCCGCCAGCATCCGTTCCCCTGACCACATAGGTAGTTGTCACCGACGGACTGGCTTTCGGATTTGCAATAGATGGATTACTCAATCCCGTTACAGGCAACCAGGAATAAGAAACAACATCATGCGCCTGCAATTGCACACTGTCTCTTAAACATATTTCCAAGGTGTCTTCTGTAATCGATACGACGTCTTCACAAGTTACAGCAGGCGTAGGAATATCAACGGTTGGATTGAGTTGAGCAACAAAAGCAGAAAAACCACCTTCGTCGTATACCTCAACACTCAATGTATTCAAGCCCTCTACCCAATTGCCCTGCATGTTTACAGCCGCAGCATTTGGTGATTGAAAACCATAATTAGTACCACCGGGCGTGCCGCTGTTCGGTACCAGCACATTGTTTACACTAACCCCCATGACTGTATTATCTGCCATGAATTGCATATTAAGGACTAAAGAACTGGCTTCCTGTGCCGTCAAATTAAATTGTACACGAAAGAAAAACGTACCCGCCGCTCCCGTAGTAAGGTTGCCATTAGGTCCGATCCACTGCGCATTGGGCCAAATAGGTCTGCTGTAATTACCAGGTATATGACCATTGTCAGAAACAACAGCAGGCGTGTAAGTACCGTTGAGTGTTCTGCTTAACATCCAATGCGCATCTAATTCTCCATAAGAAAGTATCTTATTTAATCCGTCGCTCCCTGTATTCAAAAGCAGTGGGCTGAATGAACTGGTTGCACAATCCGGATGATCACATACCATCACTGTATAGTTCACAGAACTCCCTCCTGATGTAACCGTATAGGTAGTCGTAACAGTAGGTGAAACGGTGAGGGATCGACCGGTCGAACCACCCGGTTGCCAGCTGACCGCTGCGTTGGAAGGTATGCCCATCGCATATAAAGTTACCGGTGTACCTGTGCATACTGTAGATTGAGTAGACTGAATGTTCAATTGAGCCTGCACGGTTTCATATGACATAAAAATAATACACAGTAATAACCACAAATTTCGTTTCATAATCTTTTGATTAAAAATGATGCTGCATCCTTTTTATCTATTCTACTTGCTACAGTTCACCAATAACTATGTTAAAAAAACATACCTTTTATTCGGTTCGCAGCAAGAAGGTAACAGGCCAAAAGGAAATGCCTGTTCTTGTCATGACACAAGAGTCTCCAACAATCGCTAAGATAGAGGGACATTATGTCAACAGCAATACCCATTAATAGTGATTAAGAGAATGTCTTTTGGCCGGATTAAATCGATTACCTTAGTTAAAGTATTTCGTACAGCATGAAAAAAGCTTTTTTATTTTTACTGTTACTTGTTCTGTTCAGCTTTCAAAACAATCATTCCTCTTTGCTTAGGAATGGCATTTATTATATTGATACCGACCATCTCTTCAGCCCGCCATGCTATAAAATAGAAGGCGATCACTTTAAAATTTATTGGAATGATTATGGAGGATCCTTTTACGGTTGGGGGACTTACAAAATTGATCGGAAAAACTCAATGATTTACTTCAAATACAAAAAATTCGTTGCCCTTCATCACAGACGCTTAAATAAATACAAGATTACCTCCAAGAAAATAGAAAACATCAACAATCAATTGATCCTGTACAGACATACGTTTGACAGTTCTGAAACTGCTATAGCTGATTTTGAGTATGGTTTTTCATATTACAAAACTATATTGATTCCAGTTTTATTAAATGAAATTACGTCATGAATTTATTCGCTCGTCAATAAATATCTTTGTTAAACGATGTCCTTCATTTTTTCAGCAGGACAAACAAAGATCCATTGAGTCGTGTAAAACTTTTATTCGTTCTCACCTTTTGCATCAGCAAGTTCTTTTACTTTTATCCGCCTGCCTTACAATAACATCATCGAGCTGTTACCGCTCCTGATTCTGGCTTATGCCTATTTCTCTTTACTTTTCCTCCTGCTACTACAGAAGCTCCCGATATTTTAGATTAAGAAAGCATAACCGTCTCCAACAACCCTGAAAAGCATATCCTGATTCCGAAATGCTTTGAGATCGTCTGTGAATTAAGTAATTTTAATGCATAGACCTTTTTAAATGAATCATCTTTCTTTTTCTCATTATCAAAAAACGGAAACCTGGGAAAACCTGGGAATTCTGAAAGAGCTGCGTTTCAAAGCGTCGCTCTCCGGAGGGAAAGGAGGACAGAACGTCAACAAAGTCAGTACCAAAATAGAATTGTACTGGACCCCGGCAGAATCAAAGCTTATTGAAGAAGAAGTAAAAGAAGTACTTCTAACAAAACTTGCGTCCAAACTGAGTCAGGAAGGCGAACTGCGTATCGTTTGTGAAGAAGACCGGAGTCAGCTCAAGAACAAAGAAAAAGCCATGGAGAAGTTTTATAAACTGATCACGGCTTGTTTCAAAATACAGAAGAAACGCAAAGCGACCAAACCAACAAAATCTTCCGTCACCAAAAGGCTCGACGGAAAATCAAAACAAAAAACTATCAAAGCCAACCGTAGAAAACCGGAATTGTAACTTGATCAGAAGAATAAGCTGATACGCGCTATGGCCAATAAACTAATTTGCATTTTTATTTTTCAACTAAGCTTATTTTTGATAAGCTGTAAAAATGATGGTGGAAAAGAAAAGATCGTGGGAGAATTGTCAACTGCCCCAACTTATGAGCCAATAGACTCTCTACAGGCTATTCACACGAAAGATGCTTTGGAAGATGAACAAGCATACAACGAGCAGATGTTAGTACAAAAACAAACAACACTTGGGAATTATACCTTCAAATATGGTTACACTAAATACAACGATGACAAATACGGCTGGACGAATCCTGCCACTCTTGAAGTGTTGAATAAAGGACGTCTTATTTTTACAGATACGAGCATCAAAGGATATGAAGAACTGAACATTGTTTCTTCAGGATACCATGATCTCAATGGAAAATCATTAGTCTTCAGGTTGGATTATGGCCTGCAAGCGTGTGATTACATGACCGCCTCCAGGTATTATGTCATAATGCCCGATGGCGATCTCATTTATTTTATTGGAGAATATCATTCTTCTTCCGGTGATGCGGCAGGGACATCTTACAAAACTATTTTTCCCGAAGAAGCTAACGGCCAACAAAACTCCATGCTGATTGTAGAAAGCCTGAACTATAAAGAAGGCAATGAACCTGATGAATTTGACACCACTGATGTTTATTTCATCGAAGGTGATGTTGGTGTGCGTAAATTATCTAACCACATACACAAGTAATGGAACAAATAGAACCCGGTAAGTGTGTGTACATTTTGAAGACTGGAAAAAATCTTCACAAGATTGGTCAAACCCAGGATTTACAAAAACGCCTGGCGGCTTACCATACACACTTGCCTGTCGTCTTCCGCATCGTGCGCCAATATCCGGCAGAGAACATCGCAGAGTTGGAAGAGAGCTTGCACATTGTATTTCAACACAAACGTGTCAAAGGAGAATGGTTTGAATTATTACCCGATGAATTGATCATTTGTGACAACATTGCCAGAAATTACGCGCTGGGTAAATTACAAAAACAAACTAAAAAATATCCGGAGATAGAATACAGCAACAATGTTTTGCTACAGGTCATGGAGGCCAATGAAAAATACCTCTCTGATTATTCAAAGATCGTAGAAGATTTCAAACTGGGTCTTACCACACAGGAGATATGGGATCACCACGAAGGCACCGTAAGTAAAACAATTATTGAAACGGTGAGGCGCTTGCTAAAATACCAAACACCCAATTCCGAATTTTTAAGTAAGTGGTTGCATGTTGTCAACGATTTGGAAAAAGAGTTGACTGAAAATGAGATCGTAGAAAAACACAAAGGCCAGGTCAGCAGAGCTACCATACAACTCATTAAAAGAATTTTAAGGAATCAACTGTATTAAGTCTTGTTATTTTATACCTAAATCTAGGTAAATAAGGCTTAGAATGACTGTATTGAGACATTAAGCTAGGCAATGCAAAGATTAATGCCTATATTTTACCTTTAACTAAAAACTCATTTTTAATGAAATATCTATCTACTCTCCTTATTGTGTGTGTTGTTCAAGTAACATTCGCACAAAAAATGTTGGTGACGTTAGCTCCAACAACTGCACAATTATTTGAAGAATCTATTCCTGTTAAAAACCCTAAGAAAGCTAATTTGGCTACTGGTAGCATGGGTATTCTCGGTGTACAAAAAGGATATGCTACACAAGGTTACACGTATGCTGAACTGAAGAAAAAAGGTGGAGAAGCATTCACTATCACCTTGGAAAAAATCTCTCCATTGCCTGCAGGTTATGTTTCTAAATCTCTTGAATTGAAAAAAATCACAGATGCAACGGGTAAAGTAGAAAAGCCAGATAGAATGGGCTTATACGGTATCACTGTAAAAGGAACTGAATTGAACAGTACTCCATTTACTTCTGCTATCTCTAAAGGTTTCATCGATTTTGGTTACAAGATGGACGAAAGCGGTGGCGTATTCGAAAACAAAGAAAAAGGATCTATTGACTTTGCTATCGGTGCTGAATTATTGTATTTCTCTAAAGACAAGCGTGGAGATGGCTACCAGGTAAGTATCATTGTTGAATGGTCTATCTACAGCTACTCAGAGAAAAAAGTAATCAAGAAAATTACTACTGCTGGTTACTCTGATACAGGAGAAACTCAATTCAATCCTGAATTGATTTCTGCTTTCAAAGATGCTACTCAAGGTTTGGCTGGTAATCTTGAATTCCAGAAGACTGTAAAAAAATAAGGCATTCTTTTGTCCCATAAAAAAAAGCGCTCATTTAGTGAGCGCTTTTTTTTATGGGATAATTTTAAACTCTACTCTTCGATTCAGTTTACGTTCTGTTTCTGTTCTGTTTGTGTTCAGCGGCTTATCCGGTCCGTAACCCACATAGCTGATTCGTTTCTCCTCTACACCTTTTTCTACCAGATACTCTTTTACTTTTTTTGCTCTGTTTTCAGACAACTCAATGTTCTTTTTACGCTCTCCCTGGTTGTCTGTATGACCCGCAATTTCTATGGCTATGGCAGGATGTTGTTTCAAGGTTTCTGCTAATTTCTCCAATTCCGGGTAAGAGCTGGGTAGTAAATCTGTTTTACTTTGTACAAATAATACATTTTTCAACACAATGCTTTCACCGCCATTCACTTCAAATGTTTCTTTCACCACCTCCTCCTTTTTAGAGGTCTCTCTATAAAATTCTCCTACTTCTCTTACCGATAGTGCGCGCGTCCATATTTTAAAATCATCCATGTAGCCATTGAAGTATTCTATTGCACCGGGTGCATCCCTGCCAATGACCAGGTTGTTTTGATCGGCTTGAAAATTATTGATAAAGTCTGCCGTATTTTTCAATGCACCGTCTACATAAATACGAAACAATTGTGTATCGTAAGTGACCGTCAGCAATTGCCATTGCTGTTTTGTTATAACAGGACCGTTGCTATAAAACGATCCGTAGAAGTATCCATTCTTCAATCCGTCAAATAAATAGCCTTGCCCTGTGAGGCATAAACGGTATTGGAAAAATTGTTCATTTTCTGCCTTGCAAAAAATAGGCGCATACTGATCTGATTTTACTAAATCCCAATAATTGGTTTTATGATAATCCGATAAATTAATCCATACTGAAAAAGTAAAATTAGAAAGCGGAAGATTCAATGTAGTGTTAAATGGAATACGAATATAACCCGATTTACTTCCATTAAAGAAAAGGGCTTTCCCTGTTTCTCCAAAACGGTTGGTTGCCGCTGTGACCTCTCCTACGATGGTACCATGATTGCTCTTTGGTCCGTCATCTCTGGCATTGCCATCAAACGCATAACTAAACATCCAATCCTTCGGCCATAGCTGAGCCTGTGCCGGAAGATGAAACACAAGAAAAAAGGAAAGACAAAAACCAAACACTTTCATATCTATGCTCCTTACTGAAATCGTTCTAATGAAGATAAGAAAAGATTTTACCGAACCCAATATACGATTACCAAACGCTCGTTTGCTCCTGCAAAATTAATTGCATAGATTAATACAATGAAGTTCATCCTCATCCTGCTCGCCAACTGCTTTTTTATACTATACTGTATATTGTATTTAACAGACCATCCTTTTACACGAGCTTCTGTTGGCGGCAAAATCAGGCAAGTCATTTTATTGTTAGCAGGGCTGTACGTAATTTACAACGTCGTTTTTATTTACCTGTTAAAAAAACAAAAAGAAGAAAGCGGACTGCTCTATAAGATCTTTGCTTATGGGGAGAAGGCACTCCATGCAACGATGGCTTTCATTCAACCCATACAAAAAGAATTGCTCATCAGTATAATCATAGCTGTTGCGTTAGCAGCGATCGGCATGCTGCTGGCCGGACTGCCGGGAGCAGCACTTTTAGCGTTCTTACAAAAAGTGGGGCTGCTCCGGAACGTCAAAGGAGACAGTGTATGGCCGACAGCTATTTTATTCTCTGTCCTTTGGCCGCTCAGTTTTCCCATTGCCATACTGGTAAAACACTATTGTGCACTGCGCGGATACCATGGCTTTACCGGCTTTGGCGGCCTGATCGGATGTAGTTGGATGCTGTTATGTATTGTTTTGACCAGTCTCTTTGGCAGTACAAAATTTTAGTAGAATCCTTCGTATCTTTATAGCATCATCATTTCCTTAACATGTCCAACGATAGCATTGACGCCAAAGAAAAGGATTACCTGTACCTGGCTCCTTCACAAATTCCCAATGCAGGTCAGGGACTATTTGTTTCTATTGCCATTTACAAGGAAGAAGTCATTTCTCTGTTTAAAGGCGAATCGCTCAGTAGTACGGAAGCAGCGCGAAGGGCTCATTTAGGTGAAGATGCTTATTTCATCAATTGCCTTGATGGTTCCATTCTGGATTCCATGCATACGTTCTGTTTTGCCAAATACGCCAACGATCCATCTGCCACAGGTGGCAACATGGTCAAGACCAAATTCAAAAGCAATGCTGATATCTCGGTAGACGATGACGACAATATTTGTTTGATTGCTACACGCAACATTAAAATAGGAGAAGAAATTTTCACGAACTACGGAAAAAAATACTGGAAAAATTTCCACCGATCATAACTAAACCTCATGGAAGAGCTTCTCGATTATTCTCCACCAACGCATCCTAACTTTAAGAAAGCAAAATTACTTTTGAAAGTTATGATAGTGACTTTCACTCTTAGTTTTGTATGTGCTTTTGTTGCACGTTTTTTCCCTATAAATAGCGATGTGATAAACTTGATCATAGCTCTTCCCATGCTTGTTGTCATCCTTCTTGCACCAATTGGGCTCTTTTATATCATAAGAAGTTACGTCAAAAAAGAAAAACCAGCCAAGCGACGACTCATCTATTTGCTTGGAATCATTTTCTTTAATCTTATATTTTTACTGTGTATTGCGTTATTCATAATAGATGTAGGTCGATTATTTTATAAACAATAAAAAAGGAGCGATGAAAATCATCGCTCCTTTTTTACTTCATTATTAAATTCATTTATTGAGCAGGTACCAGAGCAGCCTCTTTGCCTTTAAATAATTTTTTCATGTCGTTAAAAATCAGGAATACCTGAACACCATTATTGTGGAAAGCATTCGTAACAGCACTTGTAGAGGTAGAGGCATCTACCATTTGCAATTGCATGAAGTAACCAGCTTCCACGCGAATGTCTCTGGCAAAACGATAGCCCAATCCTAAATTGAAACGATTTTGATCCAGCATGGCTCCGGAAGGTACATTGCTGCCGAAAGCTGCAAATAATTCATCGTAGACATTGACATAAAATGTTCCTTGCTCAATGGTTTTATTATTCAACGGAACGATGGCACGTAGCATATACCTGAAACGATACCGTTCTTTTGATACGTCATAAGACCATGCTTTTTCGTTGAACATATCAGATGCACTATTTTTCGAATCGATGGCGGTACCACCCATGCGGTATTCAAAACGGCTTCTGTGTGTAAGGATTACTCTTCCGTATTTTTTATCCGATTGCAACTGGACGGTCAAACGATACTCCATTTGGAAATTGGGAGAAGAAGATCTCCAGTTGTTCCACGTAGGTGCGATACCTGGTGCGATACTCAATTTTAAACCTTCACCGATATAATAACCGAAGAAAGGACGAAACTGCATTTGCATCATGTTCTTGAAAGGATCATGGTAAGCGCCGTTTACTTTGTTGGTCGCATCGCTGGTGGTACGGTACTGAAAGTCTACCTGGTAAAAACCTTTCTTTCCTATATCGCCTTTAAAATTGACTTCGTTCCACCAAAGTGTAGAGTAATAATTGTTTCTTGTTTGCGCGTAGCTGCTTGCAAACAGCACGCTAAGGAGCAATGCCAAAATTCCTTTTTTCAACATAATCGTTCGACCTTTGTTTTGTTCGTTTAAAATCAAACAGTAAGGATAGAAATGATTCCTACTTGCCGGTTGCCGGCTGCAGGAACGTTTCGTAAAATTTGGAGGGAACGATCATACCGGATCCTTCTGTTTCCAGATGTGGTATAATCATCACTCTAGCGGAAGCTAGCGCGAAAATTTCATGTCCATTACGTTTGTACCTTTTGTTACTGCAAGATTCGTGGTTTTGTGTTACCAAATTGTTAACTCAAGGTTAGCATTGTGTGAACATGGAAAATGACTGCCGAATAAAAAATCTCTTTTCTATCTTATATTATTGGCGTTCAATTAACATTTATGCCTCAAAAAAGCGTTTTAAAGGACAAGTTTTAATCCGATCGGCCGTTTATTTTACCACAGTTTAGTATATTGGAACAATAAAAACCCACCTTTTTTATGAACAAAAAATTAAAATGGACACTCATTACCCTCGCTTCTTTGGCAGTGGTTTTAGGTTTAGTATTTAAATTCATGCAATACGAAACCAAGAAAGCGAGTCCGGAAGATACCGTTTCGTATAAGAAAGACGGTAAACAACTTTCTGTTTTTTACTGCAGGCCTGCTAAAAAAGGCAGAGTGATTTTTGGTTTGCTTGTACCCTACGATAAAGTATGGCGTACCGGTGCCAACGAAGCCACAACCTTCAGTACAGACACGGCGATAGAGATCGATGGTAAAACATTACCCGCGGGTAAATACACCTTGTGGACCATTCCGGGTAAAGAAACATGGACCGTAATTTTTAACACCAAGCAATACGGTTGGGGTATTACATATGGAGGTGAAGCTAGCCGTGAACCTGAGTTTGATGCCATACAAGTAAAGGTACCCGTACAGCACAATCCGGAAACAGTAGAACTCTTTACCATTTCTTTTGATGATTCAGACAGCCTGAAATTGGTGCTGGAATGGGATCAAACAAAAGTATCTGTGCCGATCAAATAATTCTCTTCTTATAATCACCCCGATAAAGGTCAGTAAAAACTCCAGAACATTTACTGACCTTTATCGTATCTGCCTTTAAACACAGGCTTTCATTGTTACATCTTTTTACTTTTCTCTATGAAACCGACTCTACTCTTTTTTACTTTTCTTTTTGTTTTTTCTTTAAGTCAAGCACCACTGCACGCACAATCCAATGAAGATAAAGCTTTGGCCAAAGGTCAGGAAGCTGTTGGTCTGGTAGACCAAGGAAAATATGCAGAAGGTATTAAATTATTAGAAGAAGCACAAAAGCTTGATCCGAAAAATACCACTTATCCATATGAAATAGCTTATGCCTATTACATTCAAAAGGATTATAGAAAAGCACTCAAATACCTGGAGCCTTTGATCAAACAAAAAACCGCGAAAGAAAATGTGTACCAGTTGACGGGTAACGCTTATGACTTTTTGAATGACAAAGAAAAAGCCCTCGCCATCTATGACGACGGTCTGAAAGCATTTCCTGCTTCCGGAAGTCTTCATTTGGAAAGAGGTAACATGGAGCTTTTTAAAGAAGATTACAACAGCGCCCTCGCCTACTATGAAAAAGGCATTGAGGTGGCTCCTCAGTTTGCCTCCAACTATTATTGGGCCGCTCGGATTTATTGCAGTTCTACCGAAAAAGTATGGGGCATGATTTACGGAGAAATGTTTATCAACCTGGAACGCAACAGCAAACGTACAGGAGAGATCAGCAAACTTCTTTACGACACGTATAAAGCAGGCATCAAATTTACTTCCGATACCTCTATAACCGTAAGTTTTTCAAAACTAGCGGCTATGGACATGAGCGATCTGCAAAAAGGCGGAGAGCTCAAAATGCCTTACGGGACATTTGTTTATGAAATGACCCTCTCCCTGTCTATTCTTCAAGAGAAAAAAATAGACCTTGTGTCATTGAATAAGATCCGATCAAATTTTGTAGACGTCTACTACAAAAAAGGAAGCGATGTAAAATATCCGAATGTCCTTTTTGAATACCAGCAACAACTCAAAAAAGCCGGTCAATTCGAAGCATATAATTATTGGTTATTAGGTAAAGGCGAAGAAGCGGTATTTTCTGCCTGGCGGAAAGACAACAATGCTCAATGGGAAGAGTTTGTAGGCTGGTTCAATGAAAACAAACTGACGTTGAATGAGAAGCATAAGTTTTACAGAAAGCAGTATTGATTTACCTTAATATACTCACATGGCAAATTTACGCATCGAAATTCCCAACCTTGCCCCGCCAACTGGTCAGCGATGGATGCAAATGCAGAAGGCAGACATTGTACGGCCTGTGATAAGACCGTGGTTGACTTCACTTTGATGAGTGATGATGAGATCAAAACTTATTTACTTAGTAAAAAAGATACTCGTGTGTGCGGTAGGTTTTATGCTTATCAGGTCACAACTTCTTATAATGCCTGGCAGCAAAAATTGATTCAAGCCTATCATTATATTGATCATCGTGTTTCTTACCGTATGGTAAAAGGAGCTACACTTTTATTCATTACTCTGGTGATGGCAGCTAGCGGATGTAAAAGTCCTGTTGATGATACAACGGGAGATGTCATCCTGTTGGAATCTGATGATACGATTAAATCCGGTTCCTGTGACTCTTCTCAAACACAGCCAGGTTTTATCATTGGAGAACTGGCACCAATGGATTCCACTAAACCTCATAAAATACTACCTGCTATGGAAACCGTAAAATTTTCACCTCAGAAAATAACTAAAGAGTAAGCTGAAATTTCGCCGAATTGAAATCCACTGAAGCTGCGTGAGGGATAGCAGCGGAAAGCCCAGAGCGAGGCACGAAGAAATTTAATGCACCTAAGACTGATCCGAGCGAGGACTTGCAGCACAATCGAGCACGAGAGTGCGAAGATTGCGAACGTTAGTTCGCCCGACCCGAAGGGACACGCCCTAATCTTCTAACCTCAAACGCAACAATTTACAGCATTCAACTACCCTTATTACCCTTCCCTAATGTTGAAAACAAGCCCACCCAATGCTATGTGGTTGACAAATAAATTGGTAACTTTGTAGATTGATTACTCCCGGTATACGAGTATCAGGGCTTTATCAAATACTAAACAAAAGCACAACAACACACACATGATCATAGAACCTAAAATGCGGGGATTCATTTGTTTGACTTCCCACCCAAAGGGATGCGAACAAAACGTAGTGAATCAAATCAGCTATGTAAAATCAAAAGGAGCCATTGACGGCCCTAAAAAAGTATTGGTCATCGGAGCTTCTACAGGCTTTGGTCTGGCTTCCAGAATTACTAGTGCATTCGGTTCCAATGCTTCTACCATCGGTGTCTTTTTTGAAAAACCTCCGCAACCAGGCAAACCCGGTTCTCCAGGATGGTACAATACAGCGGCTTTTGAACAACAAGCACAGCAAGCAGGTCTTTATGCGAAAAGCATCAACGGCGACGCTTTTTCAAATGAAGTAAAACAAAAAACAATAGACCTGATCAAAGCGGATTTGGGTCAAATAGATTTAGTAATCTACAGTTTGGCTTCTCCTGTGAGAACCAATCCTAAGACAGGCATTACACACCGTTCGGTATTGAAGCCGATCGGAAATAGTTTCACCAACAAAACAGTAGATTTCCATACCGGTATTGTTTCTAACATTACCATCGAACCTTGTTCTCCTGAAGACATTGAAAACACTGTCGCTGTTATGGGCGGTGAAGACTGGGACCTATGGATGGATGAGTTGAAAAAAGAAAATCTATTGGCACCAAACGCGATCACAGTAGCTTACTCTTACATCGGTCCGGCCTTGACAGAAGCGGTATACCGCAAAGGAACCATCGGTCGTGCGAAAGATCATTTGGAAGCTACGGCTTCTACCATCACCAATAAATTAAAAGACATCGGCGGTAAAGCGTATGTGTCTGTGAACAAAGCATTGGTTACGCAAGCCAGTTCTGCTATTCCAGTGATCCCTCTATACATTTCATTGCTTTACAAAGTGATGAAAGCAGAAGGCATCCACGAAGGTTGCATCGAACAGATTCAACGTTTGTTCCAGGCTCGCCTCTACACAGGCAGCGCCGTACCCACAGATGCAGAAGGCAGAATACGCATCGACGATTGGGAAATGCGTGAAGATGTGCAAAGTAAAGTAGCGGAGTTGTGGAAACAAGCCGATACGGATACCTTGCCCAACATCGGCGATCTTAAAGGTTATAAAAATGACTTCCTGAATTTATTTGGTTTCAGCGTAGACAAAGTAGACTATCAGGCAGATGTCAATGAAAACGTTGACATTCAGGGATTGGTTTAATTAACCACACAACACCTCATTGATCGCCGCAGGATTTCCGGAATGAAAACCTGCGGCGATTTTGCTTCTCATAAACTCCGCTTTAAAGAAATTCAGTATGGCACACATGAATAATCCCGATTACCTCGTTACACGAACGATTATCCTGAATGCCAAACCCGATCAGGTATGGGAAGCGCTGACTACACCGGAGTTGATCAAACAGTACATGTTCAATTACGATGTCACTTCCTTTTGGGTGAAAGGCGGTCCGATTACCTGGACAGGCAAGCGCAAAGGAGAAGATGTCATCGAGAAAGGTTCGATCATCAGTTTTATCAAAAATGAACAGTTGAAATATACGCAGCTCGACCTCAGCAGCGGGTTGGACGACGTGGCCGATAATTACCTGCACGTGACCTTTGACCTGCAAAAGAAATACGACAAAACAGAAGTCGATATTACCATTGAAAACTTCAACGAAGATTCCAGACGATGCGCTCACTTGGCCAAAGGATGGGACAATACGGTATTGCCTGGTTTGAGAAAAATGTTTAATTTATCCTAACAAACCATCACCCCATGACCAAAGAGATTACGCGACTGATTGAAATGCTGAAGCTGATTAAATCACGCACTGGAAAAGATGCTGATACTTCCTGGTCAAGCTATGATGATCCGCAGGAAATACGAGAGGAACTGGATGAATACATTTCACAACTCACCGAAGGAAATGAAGAAGTGTTGAATACACTGAATCTACTGTTCGCCCCTACCAGTACGTTTCAGGAACTCAGCATTGCCAATGACTGGAGCGATGAATACCTGTTGATGGCGGAGGAGTTTGATAAAATATTTGAAAAACTAAAAAAGAAAAAGAGCTAAACAATTAAAGCATGGATGAGTTTGTACACGTACGTACCATCGTGGGTATCATACTTGGCTTAAGTATCACACACATCGTACAAGGCATCGTCAAACTCATTGCCCATCCTACCAAAACGAAAGTGTATTGGGTACAAATGATTTGGGTTGCTTTTCTTTTTTTGCTGATTGTTAATTTCTGGTGGTGGGAATTTAGCCTTCGGACAATTCACCAATGGAATTTTTTAAACTATATTTTTCTCATTGTATACTCTGCCTTATTTTATGCCAGTGCCTATGTTTTGTCACCCCATACGCTGGATGATTACGAAGGATCCAAGGATTATTATTACTCGCGTAAAAAATGGTTTTTCAGTATTCTTGCTATCATCTATTTGATGGATTTAGTGGACACTGAACTTAAAGGAATTGAATACCTGGAGCATCTTGGTGCAGAATATTACTGCAGTTTGGTTGTTCATATCATACTCTGTCTGGTAGCTATCCGAACGAAAAAGGAATGGATACAAGTACTTCTTGCTGCTCTTTTCATTGCTTATCAACTATCCTGGATTGATCGTGTTTACTTTTTATTGAAGTAAACCATTATACAGTATGTAAATAATATAAAACATGCCAAACTATACTATTCAACAACTCAACACCTGGCTTGACTTCAGAAATTATACGCTGAAAGATTTTATCGTGGAACATAAAATCACCAACGATCAAATTCAGGACGACAGCAAAAAATATAAACTCGAAGGATTGGTACAAATCTTTGCTGATCATTTATTCGCTCACGTGTATTTCTACCCTTCCGGTAAATTTGCTATCATGAACATCTATGGAGAAGGCCTGCAGCCCTTGTCTGCAGACGATCTGTTAGCAGCCTACGGAAAACCGGAAGCGCAGGAAAGATCCAGAGCAGGAAAAACATCGAACTACGCCGTGTACGCTACAAAAGGATTTGCCTTCTCGCACAAAAACAAAGACAATGAAGTGCATTACCTGGATTTATTTCCTTCCATGCCCACGACAAACTATATTGAAACTATCTATTTACCTCCCGGTCCTTTTATACGGTAATACATGTCTACTACAAAAGAAAACTTGCTGACAGACTTAGATGCGAATACCGACGCATTGATTGAGTGTATTCTAAACTTTGATCCGGCATTATTTGATCAGCAGCCCGCCGATGGCAGCTGGTCTGCCGCTCAGTTGACGGAACATATTTATGTATTGGACAGACTCATCTTCAATATTCTGACAGGAGAAACGGAAGACTCTCAACGCCCGGCTGATGAAAAACTGGCTACGATTGAAGCGGTGATGAACAATCGTACACGAACCATCAAAGCACCAGATCCTATTGTTCCCTTAGGAAAAGTAAAAGATCAGCAGATCTTGATTACAAAAATTATTACTGCCAGAAAAGACATTCATAAACTGATACAAACAGCAGATCTCTCTCCCATTTGTCTCGGCTTTATTCATAAGGGATTCGGACCTATGACACGATGGGAATGGATTGTATTTCTAATGGTGCACAGTGAAAGACACTTCCATCAATACCAACGCATAGCCAATACCCTTCACAACAATTAAAGAAATCTCCAATGGCCAACATGAGTAACAACGACATCTTAAAAAAATTACGTGTCGCCCTGCATTTAAGAAATGACGAAATCATAGAAATCATGAAACACGTCAACTTCAACATCAGTAAAGGAGAAATCGGAGATATTTTCCGCAACGAAGACCATCCTAATTTTAAAAAATGCGGAGACCAGATCTTGCGAAATTTTCTCAATGGGTTGATTATACATTTGAGGGGACCGAGGGAAGAGAACAGTAAACTGAAAACTGAAAACTGAAAACAGACGAGTAATCAGTTTTCAGTTTTCTGTTCTCAGTTTACTGACTAAACGTGTCTCCCTGCGCAATATCTCCCGTCTCGTATCCCTTCTTAAACCAGTACATTCTCTGCTCAGACGTACCGTGAGTAAAGGCATCCGGAACAACTCTTCCATTGGCTTCTTTTTGCAGACGGTCATCACCAATGGCATTCGCTGCATTCAATGCTTCCTCTATATCACCAGGCTCCAGCACGTCTTTCATTTTTTGATCGTAGTGTGCCCAAACACCTGCATAAAAATCTGCCTGCAATTCTAATTTTACAGAAAGTTCATTGATCTCTTTTTGACTCATGCCGCTTTGTAGCTGTCTCACTTTATCCGAGGTACCCAATAACTTCTGCACATGATGTCCCACTTCATGGGCTACAACGTAAGCCATGGCAAAATCACCGGGAGCATTGAAGCGTTGTTTCAGCTCATCATAAAAAGTTAAATCGATATATACCTTTTGATCCAGCGGACAATAAAAGGGACCCGTTGATGCACTGGCTGAACCACAACCAGATTCTACGCTACCGCTGAACAATACCAAAGTCGGTTCCTCGTATTTCCGATTTAATTTTTCTTCAAACAATTTATTCCATACATCTTCTGTATCACCTAATACTACTTTTACAAACTGCGCCTGTTCGCTTTGTGCGGCAGTATCTACGGGTTGCTCGGTTTGTTGTTGACTGATGACATTGATGACATCGGAAGGATTACCCCCCATGACCAATGTCAAAACAATCACAATCAACGTACCTACACCACCTAACGCAATTTTGCCTCCCATGCCACCACCGCGGCGGTCATCGACGTTATCACTTGCTCTTCT
>Ga0247808_10000569_pt1 | contig 17756 bp, 18 predicted proteins | sample UWRJL089202R1_FD_179914 | JGI IMG/M metagenome (GOLD analysis project Ga0247808, IMG submission 179914) | Plant litter microbial communities from Arlington Agricultural Research Station in Wisconsin, United States - UWRJ-L089-202R-1 | ecosystem: Environmental > Terrestrial > Plant litter >... | reverse complement strand
AATTAGGCGTCCAAGGGTTTGAAGTTATCTTTAGTAACCCAAAGAGTCCTGCGAGCGTCATTACTGAACGACTTTCAAGTTGGGGTAAAACTGTCCTTAACGACACAATTCTTGATATTCCCTTTACCTATGCGACTGAAGGATTCTTCCAAATTAACCTCCCAGTCTATTCACAGGCCCTTGATGACATGGACGAATACGTCACACCTGGCAAATCAGTTGTTGATATGTATAGCGGTGTCGGAACAATCGGCCTGACTATTGGTGGCGAAAAAGTAACACTGGTTGAAGTGAACGAATCGGCTGTTCGTGAAATGCACGATAATATTCTCAAACTTGGTCGTAAAGATTCTGCGACAGCGGTGCTTGCGCCAAGCGAAAAAGCCCTCGAATACATTACCAGTGACGACCTTATCATCGTTGACCCACCACGTGCCGGTCTTCACCAAGACGTCGTTGATCGTTTGCTTGATCAAAAACCTGAGCGAATTATTTACTTGTCATGTAATCCTGTCACACAGGCTCGTGATATCGCATTACTGCAAGGAACCTACAAGATTGTCGGCCAAAAAGGCTACAACTTCTTCCCACGAACCCCACACATCGAACACTTAGTTATTCTTGATCTTATCTAGCTAACCGCTAGACAAAATATGTAGCTTGTGCTATAATGAGGGTATTGCATCCGAATGGATACCGTCTCTATTGACCTGATCACCCGATCCAAGGACCACATAGATATCAAAAGGTTCTCAGCTGTTCGTCTGCAGCGAAGCTATATCTATATAAATAACCCCAGAAAGGGAACTATAACTAATGTCATTTCGACCTAGTCACTCACCATCAAACTCACGATCAAGCCGCCCAGGACAGCAACGAAGTCGTTCTTTTAGCCCACGTCCTCACCAGCAAAAAAGCGGTGGAAACCGTCGTGGTGCCTACATCCACCCAAGCAAGTTCATCAACAAAGCTGTAACTGTAGCTGAAGAAATCGTGTACGAAGCAAAGCACACATTTAAAGACTTTAACTTTAGTGAAGCGCTTGAACGTAACATCGAAAACAAGGGTTACACTATTCCTAGTGCTATCCAAGACCAAGCGATTCCTCTTATCCTCGAAGGAAAAGACGTTATCGGCCTTGCGAACACCGGTACTGGTAAGACTGCTGCCTTTGCACTTCCTATCATCCAGAACCTAGAGCGTGATGCTCAGACTCCTGCAGTCCTTATCATGGCGCCAACTCGCGAACTTGCTCAGCAAATCGACGAGCAGTTCCGTGAATACGGTAAGGGCCTTGGCTTTTACTCTGCAATCTGTGTTGGTGGTATGAATATCGACCGTCAAATCCGCGACCTTCGTCGTCGTCCGCACGTTATCATTGGTACTCCAGGTCGTCTTAAGGACCTCATGAAGCGCCGTGAACTTAACCTTGAACACATCTCAGTTGTCGTCCTCGACGAAGCTGACCGTATGATGGACATGGGATTTGTTGATGACATGAAGATGATCCTTGGTATGACTCCTAAAGAGCGTCAGACACTCTTCTTTAGCGCGACAATTACTCCAAGCATTCAAATTCTTGTCCAACAGTTCCTTCGTGACCCTGAAACTGTTTCAGTTCGAACCACTGAAACAAGTGAACACGTCGAACAAGACATCGTTGAATCTCCAACAAAAGAAGCGCGTCTTGATATCCTTACTGACATGCTCCGAACCAGTGAATTTGAAAAAGTTCTCGTCTTTGGTGAAACAAAGTTTGGTGTCCAACGTCTTTCTGACCACCTTGAACGCGAAGGTCTTGCGTCTGCTGCCATTCACGGCAACAAGTCACAATCTCAGCGTCAACGTGCACTTCAGGCGTTCAAGAACAATAAGGTAACAATCCTCGTTGCAACTGACGTTGCTGCTCGTGGACTCGACATTCCAAATGTTAGCCACGTTATCAACTTCGACCAACCTGCAACCTACGAAGATTACATCCACCGTATCGGCCGTACTGGTCGTGGTGGTGCACGCGGAAAAGCGTTTACCTTCGTTCCAACTCAACACAATCGATAATATCCTCTGTGTACAACTCAACAGGATCGCGCTATGCGATCCTGTTTATGTTTGTTAGAATGAATGCATGAATAGACTCCGTCGGGGCTTTACTTTAGTCGAACTTATCGTCGTTATTGCAGTGATTGGTATTATTGCCTCTATTGCGATTATCGGCTTTAGTAGATTCCAAGCAGATGGTCGCGATGCCAAGCGTCTGTCGAGCGTCACTGTCATCTCTGAAGCGCTCGAGAAATACTATGACGAGAACGGTGAATACCCAGGCTGCCAAGCACTCAGCACTGATATTAATGATGTAACTACCGATACTCTAAAGGGTGTCGATAAGGATGCATTCGTCGCTCCACAAGCCCCCTCAGGTCAAACCAACTCAATTGAATGTACCGGTGGCACCGGTCTCACTGTCAGCGGCACTGATTATTTTGAATATTACGGTGATAATAGCCCTGCCTGTATTTCAACGATTGCCTGTCTCAACTACACGCTCAAATACAAGCATGAAGGGGAAGGGGTAATCAAGTCAATTTCAAGCCGACGTAATACCTCAATTGCTTCATCTGGAGCACCGACACTCATCAGCACATCAGTTGACTTTAATACCGCCGGACTCAGTTGGACGGTTAATAATGACGCCTCTTCTTACCAAGTTGATGTCAGTACAACTGCCGGATTTACGCAAGGAACATTCACTTCCTACTCGCAGACCGGTTCTAATACCCGAACCGTCACTGGTCTTTCGCCGAACACCACCTATTGGTTCCGCGTGCGCGCTCAAGCAACCAGTAGTTACACTGGGTACTCGAACTATATCTCACTATCAACCCTCAGTATCGGTACGCCATCCGGCTGTACGACTGTCACAAGCGCCAACCAAATCGCCGCAAGCTGTGGCACCGTTGCCAATGCAACAAGCTACGAACTCCGCTACAGCCTTTCGAGTAGTATGTCACCGGTTACCGCAACCTATCCAGGCCTGGCCACTCCAAGCCGCACTATCACCGGGTTAGCCGTCGGAACGACCTATTACTTCCAAGTTCGCGGATCAGACCCTGACTTTACCGGTGCTTGGTCAGGAGTGTTTAGCGGCACGACGACAGTCCCGACACCAACTTGTTCTTCGTCTTATCTCAACTCAAACACTCAGTTCACCTCAGTCTGGGGAGCGGTCGCCAATGCAACAAGCTATACCTATGAATGGGCAACAAACAGTGGCTTCAGCGGCGCAGGCGCCGCCGGTGGTCTCACCGGTACGAGCCGATCAACTGGCGGGGCGGCTAATGCAACGACATACTACTCACGCGTCAAAGCCCACATTGGTTCCGCTCAAAGCGCGTACGGTAACTGTCCGGCAGTTGCCACCGGTATCGACGGACCAAGCGGTGTTGGTTGGTACGCCCAAGGTGAAGCTGTTCGCGCACGCGCAGGATTGCCATGGATGCCGGGTGCGGACCCTGGATATGGATCAACTTTCTGGACAAACGGTATGTATATCTACGGAAGTTGCTCGCCTGGTGCTACTGTCGTGACAAGGCTCTATTCATACTACGCAACAACAGGAAACGGAAGCCCTAACAACGCGACACTAATGGACTGGACATGGGGTAATCAAGACCGATATGTGGTTAACGGATCTGGCGGTTGGCATGTCTGGTGGCAGGGATGGGTAGCCTGTCAAGTTGGCGGTACTCGTGTCGGTGACACGTATCTTGGAAATGCGGGGTACTACTAATGATTAAAAAAATACTTATTGGTCTAGGGATCGTCGTCGTCATTGCAGGTGCAACAATTGGCGTACTTTACTTCACCAAACGATCACACCAACCGCAGCAAACACCAGTCGACAACACACCCGCGAGTGAGTCAGTCTTTAACCTCTCTAAAGATTATGGGGCGTGTCGCATCCTTGAAACACCCGCAATAAAAACTGCACTAGGAAATGCAGCAGTTAACTTACAAGCACCAAAGAATATGGGTATTGTAGAAGACAAATATGTCGGTGAGGGTGTTGATGATGTAACTTCTGATTCACAAATCTGCATCTACGCATTTGAACCTGGAGGAACAACTGAAAATGCATTCAACTCAGGTAACGCCTTTATGATTCAAAAAACCATATACACCAACGAGTCTGGTCCAGATTTACTGGTAAATCAGATTAAAGAGCAACAAAAGGTTGATTCCTCAATTACTTCCGTAGACGACCTCGGTGATGCAGCATTTTATAATGCTAACAATACTTCAACTGGACCTGGAGCAACCTATAACTTCAGTTTGCAGATTTTTACAGACAAGACATCAGTAACATACACGATTCGACAATCTGCTGAAAAAACAACATTTACTACAGAAACCGGCAAAACTGCCTTGTTGCAATTAGCTCAGCTTGCTAAATAGCTCCCCAAATAACTAACTGGTTTTAATTCGACGATACGCGAACTTGGCGGCTAGGCGCCACCCGCCAGTGTTATCGCTATCATACTGATAGATTTGACCGTTCTTTACTTCACTGACAAGGATTAAAGCCGGGCTATACGGTGCAAGGGTTCGGTAAAAGCCGATATCTTGAGGATTAATATTACCTCTGCCGGGAAAGATTTCTCGAAATTTCTGGGTACCGACTTCATCAAAATAATGCGGACGACCTTTTGGCGGGATATATTGTTCAGCCTTAAGACCTGCATGCGAGACTATCTTTTGGACGTCAGTTAACAGTAGTTTTGATTGGCTTGTGATATAGAAAAATAGTTGCTTCTTTTTTGTAAGAAAAAGTGTTGCCTCGGCAGTGCGGCTGACAGGAATACGACGTACGATTACCGCATCGATATCGACATCCATGCCAAATTGGCTTTTTGCAATCTTCTCAATAGCAAAGTCATCGTAGACTTGTTCATTCATGTCAGCCATTGTACCACCCCTGAAAACCTTGTACAAACACCTTACAAGATAGCGGTCGTTAAAAATTATTCAATGACAGGGGTGATATAATGATGAGTAATGGATTTCAACAAGCGATACAGCCAGCTCAATGCTGCGCAAAAACAAGCTGTCGATGCTATCGATGGCCCCGTCATGGTGATCGCTGGTCCGGGGACGGGCAAGACCGAACTACTCAGCGTTCGTACCGCTAACATCCTGTCCAAAACCGACACACTTCCTGAAAATATTCTCTGTTTAACCTTTACCGAAAGTGGTGCCGCGGCAATGCGGCAACGTCTCGTCGGCATCATTGGCAAAGATGCCTACAAAGTAGCGATCCACACATTCCACAGCTTTGGTACTGAAATTATCAATCAAAATCGTGAGTATTTTTATCGCGGCGCAACCTTTGAGCCGGCCGATGATCTCAGCCGCTACCAAGTGTTGCGTTCAATTTTTGACGAGCTTGAATACAAGAATCCGCTCGCCAGTACCATGAACGGGGAATACACCCATCAACCCGACGCCTCAAAAGTTATTTCAGAATTAAAACGAAGTGGCCTGACGAGCGACGAACTGCTCGCAATTCTTGATGCCGGACAAGAGGCACTTGATACTGCCGAACGAATCATCACGCCGCTCATTACCGGTACTGTCAACGCAAAAGTACGAGATGCACTAGCGGGTGCACTGCCTGAACTACAAAAACTTGCCGATAGCGCCGAAACATTATTCGAAGTGACTCCGTTGATTCGCGTCATTCATGATGGGCTTGCCTCTGCGATAGAACTGAGTGAGTCGACCCACCCGACCAAACCAATTACTGCTTGGAAAAAGAAGTGGTTCGTAAAGAATGACAAAAATGAATATGAGTTTAAATCACGCAAGTACATCGTCAAACTTCGCGCCCTGGCATTCGTGTACTACGAATACCTCAACCGCATGGAACAAGCCGGATTATACGACTACGACGACATGATCCTCCAGGTCGTCCACGCAATGGAAGTCTATGATGATCTACGTTTTAATCTTCAGGAAAAATACCTCTACATCATGGTCGACGAATTCCAAGACACCAACCTTGCGCAGATGCGCATCCTTCATAATCTTACCGACAGCCCCACCAATGAGGAAAAACCGAACATTCTCGTCGTTGGTGATGATGACCAGGCAATTTATAGTTTCCAAGGTGCCGAAATCAGTAACATTTTACGTTTTGGTGAAATCTACCCGGCGTTACACCGCATCGTCCTTACCCAAAATTATCGTTCCGGTGAAGCAATCCTCACAGGCTCGCGTGAAGTGATTTTACAAGGGAACGAACGACTCGAAAATGCCATCGAAGGACTCAGCAAACAGCTAAGCGCCGAACGCCCGACAGACGCAACGGTCGCACTCTACCGCGCACCAACCGTAGATAGTGAACGACACTGGTTGATCGAATCGATAAAGCAGCAAATTGCAAATGGCACAAAACCAAGTGATATCGCCGTACTAACGCGACGACATAACGAAATCCAAAGCTTATTGCCATACTTTAGTCATGCCGACATCGCCGTGTCGTATGATCGTCAAGACAACGTACTCGATCAGCCCCCGATTGTCGCACTTGAATTACTTGCTCGTGTCGTCGTGGCACTCGGAAAAGGTGAGCACGATATCGCCAATAGCTTGATGCCTCAGCTACTCGCACACCCAGCTTGGAACATTACGCCTGTTGAACTGTGGACCCTCAGTATAGCGGCTTACGATGGGCGACAGCGATGGTTAGATGTCATGGCGACACTGCCTCGTTTCCTCGATATCCATAGTTGGCTGATTGAACTTGCCGTGCTCTCACAACATACAGCGCTCGAACCAATGCTCGATCGACTTATCGGCCGTACCGACGACGCCGCCAAAAGTCCATTCTATGACTACTATTTTGCCGCTGAGCAGCTTGAGAAAACTCCACTCCAATACCTGGACTGCCTCGCCGCACTCCGAACAATTCGTTCACGACTCCGTGAATACCACACGAAAGATCCAATGACCCTCGAATCATTCATTACCTTCGTCGAGCTCCATCGTCGACTTGGCACGAGCCTGCTCGTTTCTTCAACGTCACTTGATGGTGAAGATACTGGTGTTAATCTTATGACCACCCACAAATCGAAAGGTCTTGAATTCGATAGCGTCTATATTTTCAATGGTGTTGATTCCGTCTGGGGCGAAAAAGCCCGCAGCGCTAGTCGCAACATCGGCTACCCGGAGAACCTTCCACTAGCTCCTGCCGGCGACTCTTCGGACGAACGACTGCGATTATTCTATGTTGCGATGACACGCGCCAAGTCACAACTGTTCATGAGCTTTAGCGAAAGCGACGATCGTGACAAGGGCACACTTGTTGCAAGCTTCCTGGCGGGCAGTAGCATCGAAGTAAAAGATATTCCGGCAATTACCGACGGCGCTCTGACCCAAGCAGCCGAACTTGCCTGGTACGAACCGCTCGGTACACCAACTGCGGACTTAAAAGAGTTGCTCCTTCCAAGCCTTAAAACATACAAACTCAGCGCCACACACCTCAATGCGTTCCTCGATATCACTCGCGGTGGCCCACAGGCATTTTTGCTTGATAATCTCCTGCATTTCCCAAGTGCCAAATCACCATCAGCATCGTACGGATCGGCAATCCACGACACCCTTCAAGAAGCCCACATGCACATGCTCGCGACGGGCGAACAAAAGCCGCTTGAAGATGTGCTTCAAGATTTTGAAAAGAATCTCAAAATGCAACGACTCAGTGCGCTCGATTACACAACCTATCACCAAAAGGGGAGTGAACAGCTTCAGGCGTTCCTTGAATCGCAGTACGATAGCTTTAACACTCACCAAAAAGCCGAACTTAGCTTTGCCGGTCAAGAAGTATTCCTTGGCGACGCTCATCTGACAGGAAAGCTCGATGTCGTCGAACTTAACAAAGCCGAAAAAACGATGATTGTTACTGACTACAAAACTGGTAAACCTGCCACAGGATGGAAGGGAAGTGACGATAACGAAAAGGTAAAACTACACAAGTATCGTCAGCAGCTACTCTTTTATAAACTGCTCGTCGAACACTCGCGTGATTATCGGACTTACTCTGTTGACCAGGGGAAGCTTTCGTTTGTCGAACCAACCAAAGCAGGTGACGTTATTGTCCTTGATATGTCATTCGATTCTGAAGAAGTTGCACGATTTGCCCGTCTTATTGAAAAGATCTGGGACCGCATTGTTCGCCTTGATCTACCCGATACATCTGGCTACGATGCGTCGCTCAAAGGAATGCTCGCCTTTGAAGAAGATCTCCTCAACGACACTGTCTAACTATTGACGCCACCCCTATAAAAATGGTATAGTACTAGATGCACGATTGAGAGTGTGGGATATCGACAGCAGAATTTTTGATGTCAATTTCCCACAGTCTCTCGTCGCACCTAGACAGAGATAGTGAAACCGTTCCGCCCTAGCGTCCCCCCACGCAGGGTTGGAACAGGTCCCGTCGCCACCCACTCGTTCCCCCCAACGAGAGGTGTTCCCGCGACGGGACCGCTAATTTTTCCGAAATGTGGGGCTCCCTTGGTTTCTTCCTGACAATGTCGTCGGTTGAAGTAAGAGGGAGCCCCCTGCCAATCCGTGTAGTACCGATACCTCGTAAGGAGGTGATACCATGGCAAGCAAGGAAGAGAACCGTGCGTCCGCAAGGAAAGTCGCGGAAGGCAAGTCGCTCAACCAGGATGAGCAGCGCGCCCTCGACACCGCCTCCGGACAGGCGGGCAGCGAGGGCAAGGAGCTCAAGCGCCTGATGGGCGGAGGCAAGTAGCCTCGGCTACGTAGACGCGCACCTCCCCGGTGCCTCGTGAGGATTTCACTATCTCTGCGTCTCTCGTTCATCATAAAGTTTTATGGTCGATGAGAGACGTTTTTATTTTATGAGACAATAGATTAATGAATAATTTTTGGGAAACATTGCCGAAACCTTTCTTCATCCTTGCCCCAATGGAGGCAGTCACGGATGTTGTGTTTCGTCATGTCATCAAAGCAGCCGGGACGCCCGATATATTCTTTACCGAGTTTACCAATGCAGCTAGCTACAATAGCCCGAAAGGCATCCAAAGCACCCGCGGTCGTTTGACGTTTACCGAAGATGAACAGCCGATGGTCGCCCAAATTTGGGGCAATAACCCTGAACACTTTTCCGTTATGGCTAAGGGCCTAAAAGAACAAGGCTTTAAGGGCATCGACATTAACATGGGCTGTCCTGTCACTAATGTCGCCACTAAAAGTTGCGGGAGTGGTTTGATTCGAAATCCCGAACTCGCCGCAGAACTTATCGCAGCTGTTAAAAAAGGCGGGCTTCCGGTGAGTGTAAAAACGCGCCTAGGCTATACCTATAAAGACGAATGGATCGAATGGCTCACTCATATCCTGAAACAAGATATCGTTAACCTCACGATTCACCTCCGCACTCGCAAAGAAATGAGTAAAGTTCCCGCGCACTACGAATTAATCTCTGAAATTAAAAAACTGCGAGATGAGATTGCACCACAGACTCTTCTTACTATTAATGGTGACATTCGCGACCGCGAGCATGGCCTTGAACTTGTTAACGAATACGGCGTCGATGGTGTGATGATTGGACGCGGTATTTTCACAAACCCATTTGCCTTTGAAAAAGTTGCGCGCGAACACAGCCGCGAAGAACTTGTTGGCCTTCTTAATTTACAGCTTGATTTGTTCGACAAATATACAGCTGAAGTGCCACGTAAATATGATCCGCTCAAGCGATTCTTTAAGATCTATATTCGCAACTTTGAAGGCGCCTCAGAACTCCGCGAAGCTCTCATGCATACCAAGACAACCGACGAAGCGCGCACACTTCTAGTTAACCTCTAAAAAGCTAAAACCCCGCCCCCGAAGGAGCGAGGCTCTAACTTCAGGAACGGGGTGTGACGGTGGGGTAGAACTTGGTGTTCCGATCCACCCAGACTTGGAAGTCTGTTTCCCTGACCTTGTCGAATGAAACGATTGCCGACTTGACGACTTTCTGCAGTTGGGAGTTGTTGACGTCGACCTTGCCCTGAACCTCGATGAGCTCGGATTCGTTTATCCGAATACACCGGGCGATCGAAACCTTCTCCTCCTGCTTCAGCCGTTCGATTACTTCCATGAGATCGAGATCCCACTTCAGCAACCTGATATGCAGCGTCACGGTGCGTCTCCTTCGTATTCGCTTGCACCAACGTACTCGGTATCGAGCAGCTCAGCAGACCGATACATCCAGCGATCCATCAGGCGACGAGCGACGACAGATTCGACGCGAGTGCCAATCGCCGCGTGACCCAACAGGCCAAGCTCGTGCTTGACGTCCATCGGCTTGTCGAGGAAAATGACTCGCTGCGCCTTGCGATCAGACGACTCCATGTTGAAGAGCACACCCAGGACAACCGGCACGTTCGCAGCGAGCGCAATGTAGATAACGCCAGGCTTCGCACGGTGGATAAAGCGATCGCGTCGATGACGGGTCGCTTCTGGATAGACGATCAGGTTGCGACCTTCTTCCAATGCCGCAACAGCTTGCGGGAACGATGCCATACCTCGGCCATTCTGGCGTTCGACCGGAATCAACCCACAGGCCATCAGTAGGCGCCTGGAGTACCACTTGAACAGGTTGGACTTCACCAGAATGGCGAACTCCCACTTGTGCAAGAATGCCGGCACGATGAACGTCTCTTTCGCACTCTTGTGAGGAGTGACTATCAGGATGAACGGCGTGTCGGGGAGATGTTGGTCTCCAATGATCGTTGTGGGATAACGGAGGCGAACAGGCAGCCCAAGGACCAGCTTGCGCAAGATCCAGTTAAGATTCTTCTTCATTTCACCCCTCTCAGGGTCTTGGTATGTCAAGGGCACAGCAGGAAAACCCTGGCAGTGCATACACCAATAGTACTCCCGCTAAAACAGGGGTGCAATCATAAGCTATACCAAATTATTGACGACGTCGACGTCGGTGGAGGTTTGCAACTTGCAAACGAACAGTATGGCGGTCAACAAGCTGTCGCGCCTTTTCAAGTTCGACTTGGTCTTTCGCGTTATCGCGAAGTTTCAAGGCACGCTCAAGCGCGGCTTGAGATTCAGCTTCGATAATATCTTCACCGTGATCAGCTTCATCAACAAGGACGCGAATTGACGCGGGATTAATTTCAAGAATACCGCCACTAATGGCGAAGTATTCGATGTCCTTATCGGCGTCGCCTTTTTCGTGACGCACCGCAAGCGCACCGGGAACAGCCATCGTCACCAGTGGCTCGTGTCCAGGGAATACGGCAATTTCACCGGCAGATGTCGGCGCCATGAGCTCGTAAATATCCTTATCAACACGAACACCACTGAGAGTAATTAGCTGAAGATGCATGGGTTAGGCTTTCTTTGATTCTTTCTTAACTTTGTCCGCAAGCGTTCCGTTTACCATGTAGAACCAGTCTTCAGATTGGCTGTCGTACTTACCAGCAAGAATGTCAGCAAAGTCACGAATCGTATCTTCGAGCTTGACGTAGGTGCCTGGGTTTCCAGTAAACTTTTCGGCAACGTGGAATGGCTGTGAAAGGTATCGTTGGATACGACGAGCACGCGCAACTGTTTGCTTTTGGTCGTCAGAAAGTTCTTCCATACCAAGAATCGCAATGATGTCTTGTAGTTCTTTGTACTGCTGAAGGACACGTTGGACCTCACGAGCGACACGGTAGTGCTCGGCACCAACGACTTCAGGGTCGAGGCTTGTCGAGCTACTGGCGAGGACGTCAACAGCAGGATAGATACCAATTTCTGTCAGCGCACGGTTCATAACGATTGTTGCATCAAGGTGGGCGAAGGTTGCGGCAGGCGCAGGGTCAGTAAGGTCGTCGGCAGGGACGAAGACTGCTTGCACAGACGTAATTGAACCCTTCTTTGTAGAAGTAATACGCTCTTGCAGGCTTCCCATTTCTTCTTGAAGGTTTGGTTGATATCCCACAGCAGAAGGAAGACGACCCAATAGGGCAGATACTTCAGCACCGGCTTGGGTGAATCGGAAGATATTATCGATAAAGAGAAGGACATCTTTTCCAGAGTCACGGAACGCTTCAGCCATCGCAAGTCCTGAAAGGGCAACACGAAGACGAGCTCCAGGTGGTTCGTTCATCTGTCCGAAGACAAGACTTGTCTTGCTCAAAACACCAGCTTCTTCCATTTCGTAGTAAAGGTCATTTCCTTCACGAGTACGTTCACCAACACCAGCAAAGACAGAGTTTCCGCTGTGGAATTTTGCGATGTTGTTAATCAGCTCGGTAATAAGGACGGTTTTACCGACACCGGCACCGGCGAAGAGTCCGGCTTTTCCACCTTTAATTAGTGGGGCAATAAGGTCGACGACTTTAATTCCAGTTTCAAGTACTTCAGACTTGTTTGATTGTTCATCAAGTGGCGGAGCTTTGCGGTGAATAGGCGCGAGCTTGGCGTTAGTGGGTTGTGGTTGGCCATCGATAGCTTCACCAACAACGTTGAACATACGACCTTGAGTTTCATCGCCGACAGGCACGCTAATCGGTGCACCGGTTGCGATAACTTCAGTCCCACGACGAAGCCCGTCGGTACTTGAAAGGGCAATCGCTCGTACGGTTTTTTCATCAAGGTGCTGCGCAACCTCAAGGGTGACTGTTCGTTTTGCTTCTTTAATCAGTAGCGCATCGTACATTGCTGGCAAATTGCCATCAAACTCAACGTCGATAACGACTCCCACAATTTGTATAATTTTTCCTGTATTCTTAGCCATCTTGTTCTCCTTATTCACTTAAAGCCTCGACACCGCCGGATATTTCAGCAAGTTCTTGGGTAATTGCACCTTGGCGTGCCTTATTCATTTCGAGGGTCAAATCATCTACCAAGTCTGATGCATTGTCGGTTGCGTTCTTCATCGCCATCATTCGCATACTGTGTTCGCTCGCGCGTGAATCAAGTAATGCCTGATAAATTTGCGCGCTCACGAGGCGATAGGCGACTCCGTCAACAACTTCTTCGGTACTCGGTTCATACGTTACATCGGTAGCGACATTCGCTTCCGTTGTCGGTTCAAATCCCGCAGGCAATACACGCATTACTTTTGCCTCTTGGTTAATGCTGCTGACGAAATCAGTATAAATAACGTCAACGGCATCAACTTCACCGGAGGTAAAGAGCGTACGTGCGCTGTCGAGGATTGCTCGAAGCTCGCTGCCTTCAGGTTTGTCCGGCAACTCTTCGTAGGCACCAAGCACCTGTGTGTCTTTAATACGGGCAACGAACTGGGCGGCTTTGCGACCGATAGTAATCGTCGTATTCTTAATACCCACCTTGTCATCAGCCAGTAATTCATTCGCATAAATACGAACGATATTACTGTTATACGCACCGGCGAGCCCCTTGTCAGATGCGATAACGATAAGGAGGCGCGTCTTTACGGGACGACTCACGAAGAGTGGGTGATTCTTCACAGAAGTATGTGTTGAAAGAGCGGTCAACAGTTGGCGCGCAGCTAAAGTATATGGCGCAGATGCTTTTGTCGCATCCTGCGCACGTCGCATTTTGCTCGCAGCAACAAGTTGCATCGCCTTAGTAATCTGGCGAGTGCTTTTGACGCTACGAATGCGTGACTTTAATAGTTGCGTGGAAGCCATTACTTTTCTTCAAATCCCTTTGCAACTGTTCGCGCAGTTTTTTCAATGAGCTTGCTTGTTTCTTCGGTTGGTTTCCCACCCTTATCAAGCTCGTTCATTTCTTTTGTGTGATCAGCCTTAATCTTTGAAAGTAGGGCAGCCTGTGCGTCCTTGATATGTGCGGCAGGGACGGTATCGAAGTAACCGTTTGTCACAGCCGAGATACTGACAACTTGTTGCCAGACACTCATTGGAGCGTATTGAACTTGCTTCAATAGTTCAGTCAACCGTTGACCACGATCAATTTGTTGCTTGGTTGAAGCATCAAGGTCGCTTCCGAACTGCGCAAAGCTTGCGAGTTCACGGAATTGAGACAAACCGAGTTTCAGGTTTCCTGATACTGATTTCACTGCTGAAGTCTGCGCAGCACCACCAACACGAGAGACGGAAAGTCCCGCAGAAATCGCCGGTCGAATACCTTGGTAGAAAAGGTCTGTTTCAAGGAAGATCTGACCGTCGGTAATAGAAATCACGTTAGTTGGAATGTAGGCGCTGATGTCACCGGCCTGTGTTTCGATAATAGGAAGGGCTGTCAAAGATCCGCCACCAAGTTCGTCAGAAAGTTTCGCTGATCGCTCAAGCAAACGAGAGTGAAGGTAGAAAACGTCACCCGGGTAGGCTTCACGTCCTGGTGGGCGACGAAGGAGGAGTGACATCTGGCGATACGCAACAGCGTGCTTTGTAAGATCATCGTAGATCATCAATGCATGACCACTGTTATCGCGGAAGTATTCACCCATAGCAGTCCCGGCGTATGGCGCGAGGTAGAGTAGTGATGCAGGGTCAGACGGACTCGTCGCAACAACAATAGTTTGCTCCATCACACCTTCTTGCTTCAAACGTTCAACCAGGCGAGCTACTTTTGAAAGCTTTTGACCGATGGCAACGTAGACGTTTACAACACCAGTTTTTTGCTTTGCTTGGTTGATCATCGTGTCGATAGTAAGGGCTGTTTTACCAGTTTGGCGGTCACCAATGATAAGTTCACGTTGGCCGCGTCCGATAGGGAACATTGCATCGATCGCAACGATACCAGTCATGAGCGGTTCGTGGACTGACTTACGACCCATAACGCCAATAGCTTCGCGTTCAACGAGACCTTTTTGCTTTGTCTTGATTGCAGGTCCGCCGTCAATCGCTTGACCGAGTGGGTTAACGACACGCCCAAGGAGTTCAGGACCAACCGGTACTTCAAGGACACTGCCTTTAAGGCGAACTGATTGTCCGGCTTTTACTTTTGAGTCAGCGCCAAGCAGCACTGCACCAATTTCATCTTCGAGAAGGTTAAGGGCAAATGCTTCAACAACTCCGTCTTCTGTTTCAATTTGAAGGACTTCACTGTAGCCTGCGTTGCGGAGTCCGTGGATCCATACAACACCGTCACCGACGCGCATAACAACACCAACTTCATCAAGCTTTGTACCTGACTCGAGTTTATCGATAGCGCTGCGGAGATCTTTTGATAGTTCTGTGATTGATAGTTCGCTCATTAGTGCTTCCTTTATGCTTTCTTGTATCTAGTTTTTAGGACGTTCAGTTTGTGGGTAATCGTGTTATCAAGTTCGTAGCCTGATAAGCTGATCTTCACCCCGCCGATGACGGACGGATCGATCAACGTATCAATGGATACCTGCGAACTGTTTCGTTCTTTCTTAATAAATTGCTCGATAGCTTTCTTCGTTTCAGCCGTCAGATCAAAGGCGGAGGTGACTGTCGCGTTGACAATTCCTACTTCGGAAAGATAGAAATTAACATCGCGGATAATCAACTCCAGTTCCTTTGTTCGTCGTGATTCAACAAGGTAAGCGGCAAGCTGCTTAATAATCGTCGTGTTGCTGTTTTCAAGCACCAACTGACTGGCGACGTACATCGCAAGGCTTCGACGAGAGAGCTTTCGCGCCACTACTTGCTCTCCTTGACTGCCTTGGCGATAAGATCGTTGTCAGTGTTCTGAGAAAGTTTTACGCCGATGATCTTTTCAGTCGCAAGACCGACAAGTTCAAGAGTTTCGTTGTGAAGTTCTTTCTTAACATTGGCAACATCTTTTTCAATTTGTGCGTGCGCTTCACTGACAATCTGCTCTGCTGCTTTTTTGGCTTTTACTTCACCAGCTGCGGCAATTTCGGCAGATTCCAGTTTTGCGGTATCAACGATTTCAGATGCTTCCTTACGTGCTTCAGCAAGCAGGGCGGCAACTTTTTCGTGATTCTTCTCGGCAGCTTTTTGCGCTTCAGCTGCGGCTTTGGTTGCGGCCTCAATTGAATCCTGTCGTTCATCGACAGACTTCATCAGCCATGGGTACACAAATTTTCCAAGAAGGAACACGAGGATCAAAAAAGCGACAATCTGCAGAATAAGCAGACGCCAATCAATACCTAAAGCAGTGAAAATATCACTTTTCACTTCTGTAGTTTCAGCCGCAAATTGATCCAAGAAATTCATGCGTATTTCCTACAAGAACTTCGCGATGATCGCAACGATAATACCGATGATTGCGAGTGAGTCGGCAAAGACAATCGCTGTAATCATAAGTGTACGAATATCACTTAATTTTTCTGGGTTACGTCCAAATGCGTTCAACGCACCGTTTCCGATAAGACCGATACCAAGTGCTGCACCAAGTGCTGGCAATGCGTAGGCAAGTCCAAATGCTAATTCTTCCATATATTCTCCTTAATTACGTGCTTAATTATATCATCCCTTTGCAAGGGCCTTTTTCTTAGGCTTAGCAGGTGAGTGATCAGGTGAAGGGCCGTGGTGAGCAACGGCGAGTGCGGTAAAAATGAGCGTCAGAACAAAGAAGACGTATGCCTGGATAAAGCCGATGAACAATTCGAAGGCCATAAAGAATGGCAGCGTCACTGCGGCAAAGTAACTGGTAAGAACGGCGATAACAATCAAGAGGACTTCACCCGCAAAGGCGTTTCCGAACAAACGAAGCGCCAAGGCTGTTGCACGAGATACTTCACCGATCAATTCAAGAATACCTTCAAACGCACCAATCGGATCTTTGATTGGGTTACGGAAATAACGCTCAGCATTACCGAATGCACCGAGGTGTTTAATCGCATAGATCTGGACAGTTACTACTGTAATTAATGCCAGACCGAGCGTAAAGTTAAGATCAGCCGTCAAACTTCGCAGTACCGGGACGCCATCAAGTTTAATCGAATCAAGTCCTGGGATCACACTCAACCAGTAGTTTATAAGAACGACAAAGAAGATAGTGACGGCAAGCGGAGTAATCTTTCGGGCAAGTTTGCGATCAGGAATCACATCATCAACTTGTTTCAACAAACCTTCAAATACCCATTGCACTAGCCCAACAAAGCGGTTGTATTTTGCACGCTTGACTCGTCCTGCAACATACACAAGGATGGCAACAGTGATAAGCGTTCCAACAATTCCCGTAAGAAGTGCGTTGGTAATAGGGAAGCCATAAAAATCAAAAAGCTTTTCAGACGAAATAGAGATATGGAGATCCATTGCAGCAAAAAACATTACTTAGATTTCCTGACACCACGAATCTGAAGGGTAATAAGAAGTGCACTCAATGCAGCACCGACAATCATACAGACGATCGTTCCGACTGGTGCGATGTTGAACTGGTGATCAATACCGATACCTAAGAATGTTCCACCGATGGTCGGCAAGAATGCCCTCCAGGTGGTATCAAGTGCGGTAGCCAGTAACAACATCGACGCTGATTGCTGTCGTTTTGTCGTCTGGCTTTCTTTTGTAGTAAGTCGAGGCGACTGGGTCATATATGTGACTATTCTATCAGCTTTATGAGGGTATGTATAGGCTAGGGGATGGATATGACAGTAAAGACGCCGCTTGTTCTAAATGTGTGAATAGTCTGATTGCCGGCAGTTGAAATTTCACCACCAGTTGCAAACAAAGTTCCGGTTGTATAGGAGATAGCAATAATTCCCGAACCACCTGCGCCACCACCGGCGTTTCCGCTACCACCGCCACCGCCACCGGTATTCGCCTGTCCGGCAGTACCACCTGCTGGTGTTGCTCCACCAGTAC
>Ga0247808_10000568_pt1 | contig 17781 bp, 46 predicted proteins | sample UWRJL089202R1_FD_179914 | JGI IMG/M metagenome (GOLD analysis project Ga0247808, IMG submission 179914) | Plant litter microbial communities from Arlington Agricultural Research Station in Wisconsin, United States - UWRJ-L089-202R-1 | ecosystem: Environmental > Terrestrial > Plant litter >... | reverse complement strand
TAAGTCTTTGCCTAAAATATATTCTTCTTTTGCTTTGTTTAACTCAGTTATTAAAGCTTCTCTGTGTTGTGGTTCTAGTGTCATACTATTAGTTATTAAATAAATCAAACCATTGTTTATTGGTGAATAGTCCAAATTTATCTCTACACTCATCTAATGACATACTAAATCTTATAGATGCAATATTAAGATATTTAGAGTAATTTGCTACGCTTGGGAGATACTTATTAATTTCCATAATTATATGTTTTTAAATATAAAATTGTTAATTATCGTTTAATTATATGTTATTGTATATCGCAATATACGATATTTGTGTGATTTTACATAGCAAATCGGTTTATTTCCGATTATCTGTTGATTATTTCGCGGAAAAAAGAAATTAAACCAAGCTTTTAAAAACAGTTATTACCTCTCTCAAAGAAAAATGATTACCAATACAATCAAAACCATTCTCTAATATAATATATCTATTAGTATTTAAGTCGTGCAGATAGTAATTAACAATCTCGTAATTGCCTATTTTCTTACTGTAAATTTTCATGATAATAAGTATTAGTATTAATGTTTGGTTTAAATCTCAACCCCAAAAGGAATATCGATATTTTCTTTATTCAAAAACTCCCATATTTCCAAATAACGGCTCTTTTCTTCATCCGTTAAAACTTCGTCATTATATTGCTTTTGAGTCAAAGCATATAATTCATCTAATAACCTTTGAGAAAGTGTCTCTTTTAAAGCGTCCGTGAAGTTCATAATAATATGATTTAATGATTAATAATTTCTGGTAAAAAAATAAACTAAACAGAAGTATTTTAACCTCTCCACTCTCTATATTCATTAACAGAACTTAACGTATCATCTATAAAACTTTCTATATTTTGATAATTTAAATCTGTTATCTTAAAATAAAACTCAAACGGTGATTTTAGATAAGCTAAATTAGTAATTAAAGTCTTTCTGCTGTTAAAACAACCTCCATTTTTACTAAATCTTTCTTTTGGCGCGAAGTGTCCTTGCGGGAATTTATGAAGACTAAAACGGCTCTCCATTACTTCAAGGTTTTTATTTCCTTCTTTACACGCATCTTCAAAAGAATCAAACACGCCTATAGTAATTGTCTTATTATTGCAGTTCGTATCTGTTTTATCTTTGTTTACGCTTGTAAATCTAAATTCTAATGTAACTAAATATTTTGTGTCCATAATGGTATTATTTAAAAATTAGTTAATAGCTTCAAATCTAGTAATAGGTAGATTTAAATGTTCTGCGTGGTATTTTAACTCGAATGGCCCTACATATTCTATAAACCCATCTTTAATAAATACGATCTGATTGAATGAATCAGATTCTTTATAGTAGTTTATTATTATTTCTGTATACATAATTTATATTTTTAATGCCTTAAACAGGCTGTTATTAGTGTTAAATCAATTGTTTTCTATGCTGTTTGTTGTTAGTTGGCGGGAAAAGAAAAACTAAGAAAACATTTTACCTGTAGACAAAAACTCATAATCATTACTAATAAGAGTTTCTTTAATATACTCGTCACTATTAAAATATTCAATTTCAGCATATCCTATTTTTTCCAGTTCTTTACATAAGTCTAAATAATAGTTTTCAATTCGTTCTCTTACTTTTGATACAACCTCGTTACAATTATCTGTATTATAATGGTTATAATCTTCTAAATCGAAACCAATATCGCTTGCACTTGAAAAAGCATAACGCCCTGTAACTTTAATACTGAAGTCTAAATTATCTATTAATACTTGTATTTGTTTTTCCTTATTTTCTCCCATAATTTCGGCGAAAAAAGAAACTAAAACAGAATTTTCTAAACCACTAGAATTAAAACTTAATCCATCACCTTGTGAGTAACTTAAACTATACCGTAAATCAGCATCTTTAAATCCTTTTTCTTTAATAGTGTTTAAACAATCCTCTTCAAACATATCTAAACTGACATGCTCATAATTATCATTTCTAAATCTTCTTATTGCAGTTTCTTGTCCTTCTTTGTTTAATTCATTAAAAGTATAAACCTTTGTTCTTATTGTTCTCATTTGTGTCACGCCTTTTTAATCTGAAGCGTCTAACAGTATTAAATTATTGTTTTAGTGGCTTAAATCAGCTAAAAATAGCTTTAAATTGTTTGTTGTGGGTAGATTGTAGTTAATATTCGGCGGAAAAGAAATAAAAGAACAGTTAAATAACTTCCAAATCATACCCAATAGATAACAACTCTTTATATAAATCGTTATACTCTTCTTTAGTAGCTGTTCTAACAGTATGTTTACCTACCTTACCATCTTTAAGAAAGTCCTCATGTATTTCTGTGTGTTGTCCTATATGAGCATAACCAAGATAATGTTTTTGTCCGTTTACAACTCCTTGTACTTCATTTGGGAAGATTGCATTTACTTCCACTATATTAGGTTCACTCTCATTAAAGAAAGATATTGTTTTGAATATTACTTTTGTTTTCATGTTAAAAATTGTTAAGGTTTAAATTTAAGTATTCTCCTATATAAGTTCGAAGCCTGACCGAGCGGTCATATTTTTACTATTTTAGAAGGAATAAATGTTTGTGGGTGGGGTTGTCCTCACCTTTAGACACCTCTAAATATCTTTTTAGCTTTGACAAACATCAATGATAGCGAGGTCTTGTCTGATTTCCTCTAGTAATGCTATTGCATCTTTATAGTCTTTGTTTTGTATTGCTTCTATAGATAGGTTTATATCTTCTATTAGTTCTTTTAGGTCTAGTTTGTACATAATTAAACTGTTTTTAATTCTTTTTTCCGCCGTTCTCAAACTTATCAATAGTAAACATTATTATCACAGGGACTAAGATAGCCCACAATTGCCAGTCAAGCACTGTAAGATGTGCAAATACGTTTAAACTAAATCCTAAATAAGATGATGCTATGTAACCTATATATTTTTTCATAATTCTATGTTTTTAAATTTTCCTATTTCTGTTACTGATTCTAAACTTGTTTTAAGTTCTTTGTCTAGTCTGTTGTTTACTTCTGTTTGTATTTCTTTGAACAGTTGTATAGCTTGTTTAGGTGTTTTTTCGTCGAATATTGAAGTAACTATTTTGTTTACTTTTATTTCGTTGTCTTTTTTAACTGTTTCTATTTTCTTTTTGCGCAAATAAGCTTGGCACTTTTTAATTAATTTTTCCATACTAACTATTAAATAATTGTTTTACTTCGTTTCTATTCGCAAACAAACCATATAAAATTAAATCCTCTGCTTTATCTCTATCTCCTATTAAGATTGTCTTACTATCTTTTACTCTTTTTATGAAGTATTGTTTAGTGCTGTTTTTCTTTATTAGTTTGAATGATTTTGTTGATTGGACAGAAAGAACTGTTATTTCTTTGTTTTTATTTTTTTCCGCGAAATCTAATTTGTCTAAATATTCTTTAAGTTTCATAATTAAATAGTTTTCATCAGTTCTAAAATATCTTTCTCAGTACTTTCAATATTATACGATTGAAATACTATTCCGCCCCCATATTGTTTGTTATGGAACTTTTTACCGCCTATCTTCTTTGCTCTATATAAGGCTAAACTATAATCGCTTTTTTCGTCTGCTGTTATGAAGTTTAAGAAGTGACAAACGTATCTAGGATTGCCGTTTGTATCGTTGTTTACTCTTGTAAAGTCTATTAGTGTGCTCATGTCTTTAGTATTTAAATAAGTTTTTATTATTCCCGCATAAAAAATTTGAAATAGAATCGTACTTTACATACAATACTACAATGATAATAAATAAAGTAATCATAATGTTATAGTTTAGAAGTTAAATAATTTAATATACACTCTGTTACTGGAATTGCTACAACTATAAAGATAACTAAACCTATTAGTAACAACATACCTTGTCTTTCGTTTGATAGTTTCATAACTGTTTGTTTTTATTTTTGTTCCGCGAAAAAATAATAATCCGCCCCATAATCATAGTATATCTCAATACTGTTAATAGTGTCTATATAATTAAAACGAATAGGGAAAAAGTATGTTTCTTCATCTTCTGAAAAGTCGTAACTTTGTGCAAAACTAATTGCATTATCCTCAGTTGCTTCACTACCTTGTAATATTGTGCTATATGTTTTCATAAATATTTTATTTTAAGTTTTTTATTCACCCGACAACACTATAATAACTTCAATTTCATCCAATGAACCGTTATTTAAGTTAAGTTGTATACATTCTCTCATTAATTGAGTCGTTTCTTTTATATTTGGGCAGTCATTAAAGCTACTCATAACTACATGAGGTAATTGCTCTAATATACTAATACAACCAAAGTAAGATAATTGTGATACGTTTTTATTTAGTTTCATAGCTACTTATTTATAAGTTTATATTCCTTTAATGTTATTGAATTGCCCTCACAATCAAAGTAAATAGTATAACGATTGTCTGCACAATAATTCTTTTTAACTAAATAATGGGCTTTCGCACTCTTATTGTCATTAATAATTAACTTAACATAATAAAGTGTAATGTAATTGTTAAACATTTGGATTCTGTAACCGTAATCTTTTTTAGTTACTTTGGTTACTCTAGTGCCTTGTGTTTCTATTGGTTCTACTGTTAATAATTGGCTGTAGTTCATAGCTGTAAGTTTTAAATTGTTTTATTTTTTGTTCCGGCCTAAATTATACATAAAAATAATTTGGGTGTCTTTCTGAATCTTTATCGATTTTTGCCCAACCAGAACTATTAACTTTTACTAAATCTTTTTCTAAATCAAAAACGATCATTTGATAATCTGTGTTTAAATCCTCATCATTAAATTGATTTGTAAAATAACTTTGTTGCATTCCAAATTCTGACGTGTAAGTAATTAAAAATCTTTTCATGTTTATTTATATTAAATGAATATTTGTTTTAGTGCCGTTCCTATTCTCGCTATAGGTTGCTAGTCATTAACTATCAAACGGCTTTGTTTTCTTTTCCCGCATTTCGCCGACAAAAAAGAATAATAAGTAAATATATTGTCTCTAATAAATAGAGTAAATGTAATCTCGATAAATTAAGCGTGTACCTTTGTTCGCACCCTGCAATCACTGTCTAAATTAATAGTAGCTTTATATGATACTTGTAACACCGCTTGTCAATATGTCAAATAACTTGTAATCCTTAATTCTTTTGTAAAGATAAAACAAAAATAATTAAAAATAAATTTGTTTATTAAAAATCTTTTACTTATAAAGAACTTTCGTTTAGTTGGTTAGTAACTCACTACCCTTTCAACACTACAAATATAAGTCACATGTTTAGAATAAAAAAATATAAATCACTAGGATATTAAAAAAGAATTTCGTATTACGTGCGCACGTTCATTATATAAGAGTGTTCATTTAAACTGAACGCCAACAGATTTGGCGCAAAAAACAGTTAAAAACAAAAACCGCAATTAAATTGATTTTCAAAAACACATATTATTATATAGAATAAAGACAGACAAAGAAAGTAACAAAATAAATATTCTATAGAAACAAGTGTAAATAAGAAATATAAGAATAGATGACAAGCTAAAAACACAAAGAAAAAACTTGAAAAACTAAAACCGATTTTAAGGCTCTCTAAGAAACTTGAATCGAAATTGTATAGAATGATGGGCGGCTAGGGAGAAATGAAAATCCTGGTACGTCACTTTATCTTAGGTCTAAGTACGGAGAGACGCGAACGAAGTAAATCTATTTTTACCTCCATTCCCACTATAAATTCCAAAACATAAAAAATCCCCCACTATCAAAATCTCAAACTAAATTGAAATATGAAGGCGGGGGTCTTTCTGACAATTATTATTTTTATATGGCTATATAGGGGGGTACAATTTTTAAGGCTATCTTATATGCTTGTTTATAGTGATATGTTCCTAATGAAGCATAAGATACATTAAACATTTTTTGATGTTGATCTCTTATTGTTTCTATTTGTTTTTCCCATTCTTTATTTAAAGCTTTATAATATTTATATTCTTTTGTTTTAGAATCAAATTTATTTATTATTTTTTCTTTCCCGCCGAATATCCACACACCACCCCACTCTCTATTTGGATTATAGTCAACATACTCTATTCTTATGTCACTATTCTCTTCTGCTGAGACGTAATAGATTTTTTCTTTACCTCTGTATTTTACTGTTGCGTAATAATTTGTTTTTGTCCATCCATTACAAATTGCTTCTCTTTGACTTTCTTCCATTTTTATTTATACTAATTATTTCTTTTTCGCGCGATTAATTAAACCCCTCTTCAAATAATTCACTATCATCTCTGTCGCACCAGCATCTGGAACAATACCAATCTTTTGAATATGTTTCGGCATTACACTCTGAACAGTATTCTATTTTCTCTGATCTAAAACTAGAATGTAATTTATGATGAACGCAAATATCTTTTCTATGCACCTCTTTCTCTCTAGGATATAAAGAACATATAAAAATTGTATTTTCTGAACTTCTATTGTTACTGTCTGTATAGAGATATTTACCATTTTTGTCGTTAACAACCCAAGGTAATTTTCTTTTTGCATATTTGCAAGATGAGCAACTTAATTTTAATTCCATTTATTTCTGTGGCATTTTGGTGCTTTTAAATAAACACTATCATTTATAAAATAAGTGGGCTGACCTTTTACCATTTCTTTAATACAATGGCAGTGTATACATGCTACAGCACCGTTCTTCAATTTACCTGTCCACTTATGTCTCATAACTTTACTAATTCTCCATTACACAAAACAGTTAAATAAAAGAATTCGTCCCAAGCAATATCTTCATGTCTTTTATATTCTTTTCCGCAAACTTCACAAATACATTCTCCTCCAGCTCTATACCAATTTTCATTGTATACTTTTTCTAGTTGTTCTGTTGTAAACTGTTTCTTTATTTTCATTCTTTTTCCGCCGATTTTATATATCAAAGGTTTCAATTCATCTTCTATATTTTTCCTTTCTTTTAAAAGAAACGTGTGATCCTTATGCCCATAATACCTTCGTTCAGATATCATATTATCAATTAACCAGATCCTTCTTTTCAAACTTCTTATTAAATGATCGTTTTTATATTTTATACATAATAATAAAACTAAAATAAACAAAATCAGAATCATTATACTAATTTCTATCATTGTTATAAGTATTTAAAATATCTTCAGCTCTCATTCTTAAATTCATGCCTAAATCGTGAAATGTTTCCTGGTAACTTATTGCTGGATTTATCACTGTTGTATTATCCATATACCATTCTATTGCTTGTTTCATTTCGATTATTAAGTCCTTTGTTAAATCTTTTTTCGGCGAAATTTTAAAAGCTTCTTCTGGAGTTAAAGGGTATAGCTCTGATCTATATTTGTCAACCGTCTTTTTAATTCTGGCATCTCTATCAGTAATTAATTTACTTAGTTTTTCTTTGGCTTCTTCCGAAGGTTCCTCTTTTGGTATAAATTTTATTCCTTTCATACAGTTCTTTTTATTTTAAATTCTTTTTCATACCAATCAATAAATATAGTTGCTTGCTTGACATGTTCCATATCTTCCGCAACTATATCTGTAGTCATTATATCTTCCAGTGTATCTCTTACTGTTAAACACACGTGATATGCCGAGTCTAAAGCTCTCTTTAATTCTATTACTTCTTCCATTTTTCACTAATACTCGTTATATTCAACTCCCCACTTATTACCTATGACAGTAACATAATTTTCTTTTTTATTGTATCGCGGATGATTTAAACCCGAAGAAAAAGATCCATATTTATCTCCTTCATCTGAATATCCCATCCAACCCACTGTAGTCTGTCTTAACCAATATTTAGTTTCTGATTTTCCTCTAGTAAAAATGTCGCCATCATATACGTAAATTCCTTTTGAATCTTTTTCTCCCGTCCAAAACTCAATAATATATCTGTCTCCTGGTATGTGCCATTTATCATTTTCAGAATTGTAAAGTTTACCCGATCTTGATAGCATCCATCTCCAGTCTGGTTCTTCACAATATTCTTTTTCTTCTTTATCGTATATTCTGTATTTTTTCATATTTTTTAATTTTTTATTCCGCGAATTCTATATCATTTAAATAAATTTTTATTACTTTATAAAAATTATCCCAAGATACTGGTTTAAAACTTTTATCTGTTGCAGAATCATATCTGTAAGAAATTTTATCTTCGTTCATTTCACTAATTAGTATACATAATTTTTTATCTGAATAAGGTAAAATCTTTAACCCCTTAGGTTTAGATTCTAATAAAGCTTTTTTAACCTCTTCAGAACTAAATATTTGTTTTTTATAAGCGATTTCTGGTGTTATTGCATATAATGTTTTCATTTTTACATTTCTTCTATTAAGTCGTTATCTATTAGTAACTGTTCGTAATTTTCTATAGTTTTCATTGCTTCTTTAACTTTTATCGCCGAATCTTTATCTAAGAATTTTTCTGGTTTAAGATAACCGCCTATAAATAAATCATAGTAAAAGTCGTCTGTTGCTACTGATTCTAAATTTCCATTTTTTAATTTCATCTATAAATTTCTGTAAATTTTTCTGGAAAGTTAATATTTAAATGTCTTCTTAATGTATTATAATCTTCATCGTAAATTTCATAATCATAGTCTTTATCTGGGTAATATTCTAGTCTTATGAGATATCTTTCATTTACTATTTCTAATTTAAGAAAATTTTTTATTTCTTTTTTTGTTAAATTTTTAGTGGGGACTCTTTCTAAAGTCTCTGTTGAATTTTTATCAACTAACTCAAAATATTTTTTCATAATTTCATTTTACTAATTCATCAAATATTAAATCAAAAACAGTTTGTAATAGTTCTCTGTTCTTGTGATTGTTTCTATGCGCTTTAATTCTTATTTCAATCCCTAAATCTTCGTGTTTACCTATCACTGTTGAAGGCATAATCCCACATTGTTGTCCTCCTGTATATTTATGAGGTTCTACAGATATTTGAAACTGTTGTTTTAGTTCTTGTATTCTTTCTTCTAGTGGTTTCATTTATTCTTTTTTCGCCGAAATTAAAAATTCATGCAACTTTTTGTTCCATCTAGCATCATAGATAGCAGAATGCTCATTTTCTTGTTTTGGATAGTCCTTATGTCTTTTAAAAATATCACTTTTTGTGTAGTCAACTTTCATATAATTTAATGGAGCGTAAACATCATGTGACATAAAACCTTCACCAAATTCAAAGTCTGTTAACTCTTTAGTTGTAAATGTATCAGCAGTTTCATCAAAAACTTGTTTTAAATCACGGCAATACATAGGGAAACCTTTAGGTAAATTAATCATGTTCCCGAACAACCAACAGAAAACAACCCAATCGTAGTCTGCATAATAAGCATAGAATTCTGGCCTTATTTGATCATCTTTTGAAATAACATCAAAATATTCATCCGAAGTTCCTAAATGCCAATTATAAAATTCATCATTAGGATCTAAAGTAAATTTTAATACTTCTGATTTTATCTGATTATTAGTTTTACCGTAACATTTTAAAAGGTACTTCATAGATTTATAAGAGAACGGTTCTGATAGTCCCCAATGGTATGTTTTTTCATAAACTCCTCGTCTTTTTAAAAGTTCAGAGTAAATAGGTTCTAAAACGTTTGCTCTGATCCATTCTCTATTCCAAGCCTCCTTTAAATTAAAATCTTTAGATATTAAATATAATTCTCGGCCATCTTCACAAACTATTCCAATTGAAATCAAATCAATTGTATTTGGTGTTTCTTTTCTGAATAAACTAATTGGAAATCTTTCTTTTTGTTTTCCTTCTAGGAATTCCGTATCTAAGTAGTATTTCATATATTTCTTTTTCTTTTAAAACTGGCTCTTACTAAATTGAAATCATATTTGTAAAATATTTGTTGTCTAAATATAGTACATAGTAAGCAGCTTATTATTAGGTTTAAGTTTTCTATTTTTCTCATTTACTTGCTTTTTATTCTTTTTTCGCGAAAAATTAAACAATTGTCGGTGTTTTATAGTATTTATTTTTATACTCGTATCCACACGAAGTATCTTTACTCTCTTCTTTAGATACTTCTTCTACTTCAAGAGTGAAAATTGAACCCACCATCATAACTTGTTTTACTTTTACAAAAACTTTAGTAGTTGTCTCTTCATACCCTCTAGTATTATCATAATATTTATAATCATCCTGAACTTTTTCAGTGTAATAAGGATTGGATGAGAAAACAGTTTTATAACTTTCACTTTTTACATTTAAAGAAATAAATTTTGTTTCTGTATTTGTCTGAGCCATTACGCCTGAAGCTTCTACATTTGTTTCAGAGTGATTATTTACCTCTTGCATTGTAGTTCTTCTGTCTACTATTGTATTGTTAAACATTGTTTTTAGTTTTTTAATTCTGCGAAAATAATTCCTTGCATAATCTTTTTAAGAGAAGCTATTGCATTATCTCTGCCAGCTTCTGAGCTATAGTCTTCACTGTAAACTACTATTTGGCCATTTTGTGCTTTTACTACAAAATAATACATTCCGTTTTTTCTTTGTTTGCTTTCTATCATATTATTTATTTCCTTTATATAGGTCATTAATTGTAATGCCTTTATTATTTTCTAAACCTAATAGATCAGCAACTGTCTTAAAGTCTTCAGAATGAAATTTTCCTTGATTATACAATTTATCTAAACAATATTTCATTTGAGAAGCCAAAACAATTAAATTAAAATCTCTAGAAACCTCTTCTTCTCTTTCATCTTGGTTTTCCTCAGTTGTATCTCCATCATCAATTGATTTTGTACAGATTAGTCTGCCGTCTTGATTGTAGATTGAAGTGTCTGACCAACTATGTTCTACTATCTCCCATTTTTCTTTCATATTTATAATTTTATTTAAGCAAATTTAATACTTATTTTTGAATTGACAAAATGTTTTCTTATTTATTTTTCTTTTTTTCGCGAAATAAAAATTCATATAATAAAAAACCTCAGTAAATTAATAATGAGGTTAGTTTTAAGCGTTTTAATTAATTATTATTTGTTTTTGATACTTGTGTATACTTTGCTAATTTTAGTCCCTTAAAAAGCTTATTATTTCATCAAACAGCCACCCAACTAAATAAGCCTCATGCTCATCATACTTAGTGCTTAATTTCATAGCACAATCAGAATAAATTAGATTTTTAATATGTATTATTTCATGAGCAATATTACTCAGGTGTTCAGGATCTGTAAAAGCTACATAATAGTGTCGATACTCTTTCTTGTCTTTATCTACCGCCGAACCATAATTTTTTAAAGACCTGCTTTTAAACTTAGTCTCCATGAAAGATAAATCTTCATCTAATATCATTGTAAGTTTAGCACAGTATATTGGGATTTCTATTGTATTTTTCTTCATTACCAAAAACAGTCTTTTTTAATTTTTTGCATTTTCTTTTCATATTTTATAAACTTCCAAAGAAATCCGTAGTCATGGCAAACAAATTTATTTCCAATCCAGCCCCAGTTATCTCTTTTTAAATCTGTAAAAAATACTGGAACTTCTATTGGTCTTTCTAGTTTTTTATTCTTTGGGTATTCAAAAGTTTTCTCCATTACAAGTATTTTACCATTCGGAGACATCCATTTTACAGGTGCAAACCACTCTTTAACCCACTCTAAATCACCGCATAATCCTCTTATTTCGTCCCACAATAAATACTCACTTATGTTAGAATCTGTTGCATTTGGTTCAATTTTTATAACATATTTATCATCTAAGTTATAATTATAAACTGATCTATAAACACCTGATCCTAATTTTTGTCCTAATAAAGATAAAATTAAATCAGTATTAACATCTTGTAATCTACTTATTGTAGAGACCTCTTCTATTGAGTTTAAATTGTTTTCTAATCTTTTTAGTCTAGTATCTTCTATCAATTCTAAAGTATTTTATTAATTGCTTCCTCTATTGTATTTGATTTTATAAAAAACTCTTGTAATTGTGCCGCAGAGTGAGTTTCATTGTAATTTTCTAGTTCTTTCTTTTCGCCGAAAAACAATTCTAACATTCCTTCAACATCTTCTTTTTTAGGATTTCCAAAATTAACTCGCTTATCTACACGGCCACATCTTATTAAAGCAGGATCTAAATTTTCTGGATGATTAGTTGTAAAGAAAATACAAATACCTTCTTGACTGGAAATGCCATCAACTACATTAAGCAGTTCGCTGAAATTTATCTTGTCATTTATTTTTTCTCTGCCATTCACCATACAATCAGCATCTTCGACAAGAATAAAACTGTTTTCTTTTACTCCTTGAAACGCTAGTCTTAATTGGGTTCCATCAGTAAGAGAAGTTAAGTTTAAAGAATATACATCCTTTTTTAGGTATTGAGCTAAAGCAATTATTGTACTTGTCTTACCATTTCCTGGTGACCCTTCACATAAATAACCTCTTTTAAAAGTAGTACCTCTGTGCGCATATAAAGCTTTTGAAGAAAAGAACTGTTGGAGGTCTTCTAGTAGCTCATTTTTTTCAGAGTTAAATATTTTTTCAAATGTTTTTCCGCCAAGATTATTAACTTTCCGCCATCCGTCGAAGTTGTGGTATTGCATTAAATGACTTGTAGTTTTTTCTTTTAGAGTTAAATTATATTCAGCAACTACTTCAGTTATAAGATTTTTTAAAGTTTGTTTATTAAAATAAGTTGTTAAAGTATAACTGTCAATATGCGCTCCATCTACATAATGTGCCCCGTCTAATTTTTCTCTGGTTGATTCTAGAAACACTGGAGTTCTATTTTGCCAAAAATAAAAAGCAGATTCAAAATTATTTTCTTTTAGTTTGTATTCTTTGACTTCATCTTCTTTATACTTATTTTCGCACTCAACACTTATCAAAACTTTTTTATATTTGTCAGAATGATTTTTCTGTAACCACCAATTGAATATAAAATAAATATCTGTCTTAGATTCAATACGCATTGTATAAGAAAACTGCCTTTTAATTCTCCCCCAAATCCACGGGAAAAAAGATTTAAGCCAAAAACCTAATGCTGATAAAACAGCTATAGCAGCGCCACCTTTGAAAAATTCATTATTATGCAATTGTTCTACTACAAACTGTTTTACTTGTTCTATCATTTAATTTCCTATTTTTGTTCCTAGCCAAAACCCAACTCCAACACTCACAGGAATTAAAGCTTTTTCTAGCCAACTTTTAGTTTTTAATTTACTGTTTTCTTTTTCTAGCCCGTTATTTAAATTTGTTTGCAAAATATTCAATTCTTTATATGAATCTAAACTTTTCTCCGTAGCTTTTAAACTAATATCTTTGTCTCTAAGTTGCTGGTCTTTCAAATTAACAACACTGTCTTTAGAAGAAAGTTGTACATCTTTTTCTTTTATAATATCTTGCGCCGTATTAGCGTCAGCGATAGTTTCAAGAATTTGATAAGTCATTGGAGGTTTAACATCAACAGAATTATTTGTGGCTGTAGCGTCTTTAGAACTATAATTTTCATTTAGTGTTTCGGCCACTTCAACTAAATTTTTATTTCTAATTACTTCTTTCTGTTTTTTATTAAACTCCCGTAAAGCTAAAACTTTTTTCTCACTGTCTTTTGCTTTTTTTTGGAATTCGTTAATCAACCGTTCTTTTTTCTCGTTTTCCTGGCGAATAGAATCTATCAGTATTATTAAAGCCTCATTCATAACTTTAACACCATCTTCCAGCTTCTTAGCTTGTTCTTTTGTTGCTTCGTTTTTACCAGCCTGGAATTTCTGCTGATTATTTACACAACTTTTTACCCCGAAAAAAATTAGAACCAGCACTACACCTAATGCTGGCCATCTATACTTATTTACTATTTCTTTCACTTTTAATTTTGTTAGAATTCTTTTTACTGAATAATCTAGACCCTTTAGGAAATCTAGCATTTAAAATTTGTCTTAATGTAATAATCTCTTTCATGTCTATGTTTTTTATAATTCCCACCTTAATATTTGTGATTCTGCTATATATACTTCTCCATCTCTTTCCATTAGCCCGCCAACAACTAAAATATCATCAACTTTAACTGGTGTTTCTGTAAGTCCTTCTCCAATGGCAATAACTTTAACTCTATTTTTGAAAACACCTATTTTATCCATAACTGTCTCTTTATGCATAACTTTTTCAACTAAAATAAGCTCTCCGAAAACTCTATATTTCTTCTTGTCCATTTACTTCAACGTTTTTAATTGTATTTTCATAAAGGTCTCTAAACCATTTTATGTCTTCTGAATAGTTTCCAGTAGCTTCAGGATTCATTTCATAAATGTCACCGTTTTCTAGAAACATGTTATACGTCGATTTCATTTGTGTCATAACTTTTGGTGTTTAGTATTTGAAATAAATCATTGAATTCATTTACTCCAATATCTTCTAATTTGCAATTAATCTGTATTCTAACTCTGTCTTTGCCCATTTTAGCTTTGAAAAATAGTTTTTCTTTAACCGTTTCAAAAGCTAGAAAGGTACATTGCGATCCTAGCTTTTTCTTGGTATTAACTATTTCTTGCTTTAAATATTCGGCTTGAAATCGGCTTCTATTCATTCGGTACAACTTCTAACTTTGATTTCTGAGCTTCTTCCATTTCAGCAATAAGTGTATCCATATGAACTGCCTTACCTGCTTCTATTCCACGATCATGGATAATAAATCTGTTTTTAAGGGCTTTCATTACAATTGCTGTAGGATCTCCCACATAAGCCTCAACTAAATTATTGGCAGCCATAAAACCTACAGGATCAAAAACTTTAGTTACTTTACCAGAATCAATATCTTCTTGTTTTGGTGATAGAACGATATCATCTCCTTGCCAATAGCGATATTTTAATGGCCTAACCATTTTTACATTTTCATTAAACAGTCTCTCTACTGATGCAGCCATAATTGCAAATTCCTCTCCAGTTATTTCTATTTTCTGATCAGACCGGAACCCTGAGTTGTATTGCGTTAATTCTTCTTTTTCTTCGTTCATTATTCTTTTTAATTTATTCTTATTATAGTTTCAAATATATCTTCGGTTAATAACCCCTCATTACAAGGGTTAGGATCGTGATGAAGTTTTCCATTTTGATAAATACACACATGATTTGCTCCTCTATTTGTCTTTCCAATCACCATATAAAATGAATTATCATGCAAATGCCCTGGAATAGTTCCCCAAACCCAACCTCTTTCTTTTAACCAATTCTGTAATTGAATATTCCAATCTGATTCTTTAAATTTCTCCTGAATTTGAATTACATCTTCAGGAGAATCTAAGTCTAAAAAACAAGCTATTACAGTTGGAAAACAATTACCTAAAACTTCTGGGGGATTGTGCAACCTTGTCTGTGTTAACTTATTCATAATTAATTGTTAACTAAATGGTAAATCATCTGGTTCAGTGACTTTAATATTTGTTGCTGGTGCAAATGCTTCCTCAGCTGGGGTCGCTTTTGGTTTTTCACTAGGAGTAGATGAAGCTGTTCCTGGTTTAAAATGCTTTAGAAATTCTGTATAAAGGAAGTCTAACCTATTGTCTCTACTCGTAGACATTTTACCTTGAACTTTTACTTGCTCTGTATTTGGCAGAGGAGATTTATCATTCTTAGATTTGTCTTGGTATTTTGGTTCAACCTTTGTACCCGCAATTTTTAATGACACACCTTGAGTATAGAAACTTTTTGTACTCCCGTCAAATTCAGCGGTGTTTGGAATGGCATACGGGAAGAATGTAATTTCTTTACTTGTATCTGCATTCAATAACCTATTTAAGATATTTTCGTTATATTTAGAATAGAATTTAATTTGAATAATACTAGTGTCACCATCGGTATCTAAAACAGTTAGGTTTAAACTGGTCCCTTTGTCGTTCTCAAACTTTTCCTGTTCTAAAATAGTCCCTGTAATTGAATCATAGAAAATCTTATAAGGGTAGTCTCCAGTCCCTTTATTTAAGTACTTTTTTCTTAAATCGATTTGTTCAACTGCCTGGGTTTTAGATTTTAAATCTGCTTCGGTGATCTCTGTAAATCCTTCTGGGATATCTTTAACGCTTGTTGATAATTTACCATACGCTACCCCGTAATAATTCTTCCTTCCTGTACTTTCGCTGCCTGTGTTTGCTGCCATCTTTAAATTTATTTAATTATTAATTTATTGTATACAAATATAGTGATTCTATTTGACAAATCCTAATTTTCTTCTATATTTTCTGCGAAATTTTTTATTTTAATTATTCCTAGTTTTATCTTAATTCGGCGGATAAAATAATTAAAATTAGCTTTTATATGATCAAACTTTGTCATCTCTAAATAGTCGATATATGAATCAATTTCATCTACCGTTTCTGTAACTGTTATTGTTAAATCGTCATTAAGAAATACAGTTGTTAATCCTCTATCTGTAACGGCTAATTTAATGTCATCTAGATAAACCATTATTTCAGTATAGATCTCTTCGAAATCTTCATCTTCTACTTCGAAAGCTTTTTCCCTGTCTTTTAACTCCTGGGGTATCCTATCTTCACCTACATTTAAATCTTCGTAAAACTCTCTAGTATGCCCTGCATCACATCTTGGAACAGCATTTTCTTGATTTTCTAATCTTTTTTCGGCGGACTCTTTTAGAATTTCTCCAAATCCTGTGAGGAATAGTCTTTTTCTTTTCATCTATTTTCTTTCTATTTGGTCTAATATAATACTCATATTCGTAGCTACAGCGGCTAAATGATCCTTATAAGTTTCAGTGTCTGCTTCAATAGGTTTAATCATTTTTCTAATATGTCTGAAAGCCGCCCACAAAATTTCATTCTGATCTATTTCTTTAAGCGTATTTCCTTTAGGATATTTTACTTTATTATCCATAAATCTTTTGGCCATTAAATCTAGAAGATTAAAATTAATTTCTGAATAATCTAGTTTTCCTTCTGTCTCTTTTTTGCCCACCGTTACTTCTGAAAATACTTTATTTATTTCTTTTTGATCTTCAATCTCCTTATGTCTTGTACTATGTCCTACAATAGCCTTATAAGCTTCGAGTGAGTCTTGAATATTAAAACCAATTGGGGGTATTTCTACAGACTTAATATTTTTTATATCAACAACATAAAAAGGATCAATATTTTTATTTGGTATAGTTGAATCCTGAACTTTTTCAAAAACTGTTCCTCCTGTGTGTGACGTGTTTTTTAAATGTTCTAGTAGCTCTTTTTCATCTTCGGCTAACATAATTTTTGTTATGTCTTCAATACTATTGTATGATTTAAAATTCAATATATTATTTCTTAATTTTTCTAAACTTTCTTTCTCTTCCATTTTTTTCGCGGAACTTTTAAACCAATATGGTATTTCAACTACTTCATCCAAGAAAAATGGCTCTTTATATTTTATAGTGCCTTCAACTCCATTAAAAACTTGCCTATTAAATTCCTCTTCTGTTACTTCTTTACCGTTTATTTTATATTTTGCCATTTATTTTTGTTTATTATTTCCACTTCGTATTCGCGCGATAAAAAATTAAAAATCCCATAAAAACAGTAAACACTAACTGCTACCTTTCGATTGCTTGCTATCTGCTATGCGTGTCATTCTCTCACAGAATCTCTAATAAGCGGGAACTTAAATTGAACTAAAAGCAGATCTTACGGTATGCAAATTAAGTACTTTAAAAAACACATGTTAGTGGGCGAACTTTACCTCACACACTATAAAAACCTCTTCTTATTTGTTACCTTTCGAACGGTGGTGGTTAACGA
>Ga0247808_10000566_pt1 | contig 17802 bp, 15 predicted proteins | sample UWRJL089202R1_FD_179914 | JGI IMG/M metagenome (GOLD analysis project Ga0247808, IMG submission 179914) | Plant litter microbial communities from Arlington Agricultural Research Station in Wisconsin, United States - UWRJ-L089-202R-1 | ecosystem: Environmental > Terrestrial > Plant litter >... | reverse complement strand
TTTGAACCAATGAATCTCTTAATGGCTCTCGGCATCACCGTTTTCGTTAGCGCAGTAGCTGGCGGAATTCCGAATGGTGGCTATATCGGTGAAATGTTGATGATTTCGGTTTACAAAATCCCGCCCGATGTTGTTCCGGCGGTTATTATTATCGGGACTTTGGTAGATCCTTTGGCGACGGTTCTGAATTCCGTTGGGAATATTCTTGCGAGTATGATTGTCTCGAAGTTTGTTAAAACTTAAACTTATTAAAATTTCATATGATTTCTTTCTATAAAAATATTGGTCTTTACGAAAGTGTCTTTTTCAACCTTGAAATGAACAAAGCTGATTTTGTAGAATATTTAAATAAGATAACTTATAAAACGAATACTACTTTTATATCATTTGTTCCTGATTATGGAATTCCCACAAGGTTTGAATATCGCGGCAATGTGAATACGGATAATTTTACAATTAAACGAAGATTACACTTATTTGACTTTAATATTTTTCATTCCATTATAAAAGCACATATTACCGATAATAATAATACAATAGAAATTAAAATGGAATTCGCACCTTTCATTCTACATTTTCTGACTCTTATTTTTGGATCTCTGTTTAGTCTATTTATAGTATTTCAAATCATCAAAAATGAAAATAATTATCTTATTATTACTATTCCAATAATTATGGTGATCATTCAATATTTCGTTTTAAAAAGATCATTAAAAAGAGACAAATATGATTTTATAAGAGAATTAAATCTCATTTCTACAAAAAATAATCAGTTTAAGAACCTTAAATAAGGTTATTCACTCCTTTTCACAGGTTCTAAGTTTTCCAATTCCTCCGCTGTGAAAAGTCTGTAATGAACTTTGAAGGTTTTTCCCAAAGGCGTTTCCAGAGAAAAGCCACCAGGTCCCCAACCGTCAAGAACGTCCAGCGTAAAATGAGAATACTTCCAATATTCGAAAAGGTCGCGGTCTATCCAGAATTCAAAACCGTTGATGGTGCCTATCATTGCATCATTCATCCTTGGAAAATAACCGCCTTTCTCGAAACATTGCGGTTGTGTGCCTTCGCAACAGCCACCCGCCTGATAGAACATCAGTTCGCCGTGTTTTTTCTCAAGTTCCCAGACAACTTCCATTGCAGCATCTGTCACAGAAAGTCTTGAGATTTTATCTTTAGTTTCCATCTTTTTTATTTAAAGTTAAACAAAACCCGGCGAAAAATTCTACCGGGTTCAGAGTATTTACAGGTCTATATACTTTAATTAAAACAACATTATCTTAGAAGAAGCCTAATTTGTTCTTGTTGTAAGAGATTAGCATATTTTTGGTCTGACGGTAATGATCCAGCATCATTTTATGATTTTCTCTGCCGATTCCAGACTGTTTGTAACCTCCAAAAGGCGCACCAGCAGGATAAGCGTGGTATTGATTTACCCAAACTCTACCCGCTTCCACGTGTCTCGGGATGTTATATAATTGATGCGCATCACGCGTCCAAACGCCCGCTCCAAGACCATAAATCGTGTCATTGGCAATTTCCAAAGCTTCTGCTTCATCTTTGAAAGTCGTGAAAGCCACAACCGGACCGAAGATTTCCTCCTGGAAAATTCTCATTCTGTTGTTCCCTTTGAAGATAGTTGGTTTGATATAATAACCTTCTTCCAAGCCTTCAACAGTGTTCACCTCGCCACCTGTAAGCACTTCTGCGCCTTCTTCTTTACCCAATTTCAGGTAACCCATAATTTTATCTTTCTGTATTTTCGAAGCCTGCGCGCCCATCATTACGGTTTTGTCTAATGGATTTCCGATTTTCATAGCCTCAGTTCTTTCAATCACTTTTGCAATGAAAGCGTCTGCGATATCTTCCTGTACCAATAATCTTGAAGGACAAGTACAAATCTCGCCTTGGTTAAGGGCAAACATTACTGCACCTTCAATGGCTTTATCCAGAAATTCATCATCAGCATCCATTACTGAATTAAAGAAAATGTTAGGCGATTTACCTCCCAGTTCCAAAGTTACCGGGATGATATTTTCTGTCGCATATTGCATCACCATTCGTCCAGTTACAGTAGAACCTGTGAAGGCTGCCTTATTGACTTTCGGATTCGTAACCAATGCTCTTCCTAATTCCGCTCCGAAACCATTGACGATGTTCACGACTCCTGCTGGAAGCAAGTCGCCAATCAATTCCATTAAAATAATAATAGAAACCGGTGTACTTTCTGCTGGTTTCAAAACCACGCAATTACCTGCGGCCAAAGCTGGAGCGAGTTTCCAAACCGCCATTAGGATTGGGAAGTTCCAGGGAATAATTTGTGCGATAACGCCAAGCGGTTCGTGAACAATTAATGAAACAGTATCTTTATCCAACTCGTTGTGAGAACCCTCTTCTGCTCTGATTACGGAAGCGAAATATCTGAAATGGTCAATCGCCAAAGGAATATCGGCAGCCAGAGTTTCTCTTACGGCTTTACCATTATCAATTGTTTCAACTGTTGCGATATATTCCAAATTCTCTTCTATTCTGTCAGCGATTTTATTTAGAATGATGCTTCGCTCTGTTGCAGAGGTAAGTTTCCAAGTTTTGAAAGCCTCTGCCGCAGCATTGACGGCATTCTCTAAATCTTCCTTGTTGGAATGTACAGCTTGTGTAAAAACTTGTCCGTTAATCGGAGAAATAACATCGAAATACTGTCCGCCTACAGACGGCACAAATTTTCCGCCGATGTAATTATCATATTTCGCTTTGAATTCCGGCCAGGCCAAAGTGGTTGAGTTTTGTGTTTGTTCTGCTGTTGTACTCATAATAATATTTGATTTTATTAATACTGAATTAATATTTGATTAAGGCTAAGTTAATCCCATACCCAACAAAAATTATAGCACAATCGTCTAAAAAAACAGTAAAATCCTATTTTTATAATACTTTATTGTTCCTTAACAAAAATTGTGACTGAGATTAATTTTAAAATATTATATTTGATAAACAAGAAGTTATAAATCTTGAATCTATGAATTCAAATCATTTTCAACTTAACAAACCCAGCCTGACACACGAAAACCGACTGAATACTTTGGTGGAAAACCAAACCAAATTCAGTTTAAATAATTGTGAATTCAGTATCTATGAAACGCACAAGGCGGCTTACGATGTGAAACTGCATTTCGAGCATTTGGCGTTTACAGGAATGTTAAGAGGAAGAAAATGGATGAAGCTTCAGGACAAAAGCAATTACTTTGAATATCTTCCAGGAGAAAGCGTTTTAGTTGCACCAGGCGAAACAATGGTCATCGATTTTCCGGATGCCGACGAGCAACCTTCACAATGTGTTTCTTTAACTTTGAATCCTGAATTCGTGAAAGAATCTCTGGAAAATTTAAATTTCACTTCCACTAAAATCGATGATTCTTCACAATGGAACATTTCGCTTGACGAGTTTTATTTGCTTAATAATAGAGCTCTTGCTTCAGCGACGAACAACATTATGAGAATTGCAATGGACGATAATTCTCATAAAGATGTGATTGCAGATTTTGCTTTGAAGGAATTATTAATCCGATTGATGCAGACGCAAGCGAGAAACTTGGTTGAGAAAAATACGTTGAAAAATCAATCGAGAATTGGGTTTGTAGCAGATTTCATCAAGAAGAATCTTCATCAGAAATTATCGATTGATGCGATTGCGAAGATGGCTTACGTCAGCAAATCGAATTTCTTCAAGATGTTCAAACAGGAATTGGGACTTTCTCCTAATGAGTTTATCATCCACGAGAGAATCAAAAAAGCGAAGGAGTTGTTGAGCCAGCAGAATTCGGTGAGTGAAACGGCTTTCAGTACTGGATTTTCTGATACGAATTATTTCATTCGGGTTTTTAAACAAGTGGAAGGTGTGACGCCGAAAATCTTTCAGAACAAAAAATTAATTTGAAGTTAGTAGTTAGTTATAGATATTTTCAAAAGAGAACGAGCAGAAATTTCTGCTCGTTTTCGATTTTATATTGATGTTTGATTCTGTCATAGGGTTTCACCCTACGCTACTCAAAGTAAACCACTTTGTAGTTTTGTGGATTTATTTTTGATAACTGTAATATCTAGCACCTTTCAGAACTGGACTTTCTTTTTCGATTCTTGTCAATCCGAATCCTTTATAGTTTTCATTAACCGATGAATCTAATTGTTTGCGATGTAGCTTTTCGTAAGTCTCGAAATCGATTGGTAATCTGTTTTTCAGTTCCTCGAAAAGATTCCACTTTTCAACGACGGATTTCCATTCTGGGGAAACTTTGCCGACGAAGACTTTTGATTTGGAGCCACTTCCGTAAGCTAAGAATCCAATTTCTTTTTCTGCCAAATCTTCATTTTCATTAAGCGAAGTTTGAAACGCTGACAGCAACGCCATAAAGATTGAAGCCGTGTACATATTTCCAATCTCAGAAGATGCGCGTTGAGATTTCTCTATTTTTTCATTAATGAAATTGATATAATCTTCGGATTTTGCGATGGCTTTTTGTTTCTCTGCATCAGAATAATCCAGATGATTTTCTAAACTATAAATTTCGGTGAAAACTCTTTTTCCGTGGAAAGCGTAAGGCAAATGGAAAATCAAATAGCGCCAATTCTCATAAGGTCGTACGGTGAAAGTCTGCTCTTTGTAATGCTCATAGGCTTCACGAATTCTGTCCTGATAACAAACATTTGAATATTGACCATCAAAAACAGGTTCGTCTGTGAACACTTCAATTTTGTCAGGGAAATTTTCCGGAGCAGATGGGAAATCGGCTTTGGAAAAATGACGTCTCGGTTTGAAGAAATCGAAAACACTTTCTGTGGCGACGCCCCAATTGTTATCAATCTCGATTAATTTCGGATTGGCGGAAACCAATAAGGCAACAGCGCCACCGCCTTGCGTATATTCTCCTGACGAAGCCAATTCATATTTTGCGTAATCGCTTGCAATGACGACTGCTTTTTTAGTTGGATTTGCTCTTACGAAATCCAAAGCATTATGCAAAGCATCCACAGCTCCAATACAAGCAAACGTCATATCAACAACGTCACAATTTTTGAAAACCCTTTCACCAAATTCTTCGGTTAAGAATTCTTCCACCATTTGAACCGCATATGTTGCAGTTGGTTTTGCAGCATCCAAGGCACTTTCCGTTCCGAGATAAACTCTGGATATTTCTTTGGGATTAAGATTATAATCTTGAATTAATTTGAGTAAAGCTTCAGCAGCAAACGTTGCCGCATCTTCGTGAACATCTGGCAAAGCCATTTTGTGGAGCCCCAGACCTTTCTCCAATTTTGCTGGTTCGATTCCTCTTTTCTCTGCAAGGTCTTTGATTTCTAAATATAAAGAAGGCACATAAAAACTGGCCGCATCAACTCCGAATCTCGTCATTTTAAAAATTTTAAGACACGAATTTAGAGATTTTTCGGCGGATTTTGGGTGTGTTTTAGGGAGAAATTTTGGATCAGTTGACAAATATTGAACTCTGCGAAGCGCAGCCCGACTTGAACGGAAATCCTTTTTTGCATCGTACTCGAGTTATATTGAACTGAAATTTCCTGCAAAAAAGATTGGGAGTGGAAGGCGGAAAAGCTGCCCAAAAAATTGATATGAAAAAACCTCACTTACAATTAAGCGAGGTTTTCTTCATATCAAAATCAAAAATGCATTACTGCATTAATTATGCAAAACTTTCATCGTGTTGGGAAAGATCCAACCCGATATCTTCGGAATCCTCAGCGACTCTTAATGGGATGATCATATCGGTTAATTTATATAATACTAATGAGCCTAAGAATGTAAATGCGGAAACTAATACCAAAGCCATCATGTGATGCGCAAACACACCAAAACCGCCGTGAAGCAGACTTGCATTCTCGCCTTGAGCCAAAATTGCTGTCAAAATCATTCCCATAATTCCGCCAACGCCGTGACAAGCGAAGACATCCAAGGTATCGTCCACTTTTTTCAGACGTTTCCAGTTACACATTAGATTTGAAACAATCGCTGAAATAAATCCTATAAAAATAGCGTGAGGAAGCGTCACAAAACCTGCAGCCGGCGTAATAGCGACTAAACCTACAACGGCTCCGATACAAGCGCCTAAAGCGGAAACTTTTCTTCCATTAACTCTGTCAAAAAATATCCATGATAACATTGCTGTTCCGGACGCAATCGTCGTTGTTCCGAAAGCCATCGCAGCAGTTGCATTGGCCGCCAAAGCTGAACCTGCATTGAAACCAAACCAGCCAAACCAAAGCATTCCGGTTCCAAGAATCACAAATGGAATATTAGACGGTTCGTGGTGTGGATTTTTTCTTTTGCCGATCATCATTGCTCCTGCTAAAGCCGCAAATCCTGCACTCATGTGAACCACTGTTCCACCTGCGAAATCCTTTACGCCAAAATATTTATTCAATAATCCGTCCGGGTGCCAAACCATATGACACAATGGTGTGTAAATGATTATACTGAATAAAACCATAAATAATAAATAGGAAATAAATCTTACACGTTCTGCAAAAGAACCCGTGATCAAAGCTGGTGTTATCACTGCAAATTTCATTTGAAATAATGCGAAAAGCACAAATGGAATTGTTGAAGCCATTTTGCTGTGAGGCAAAACGCCAACGTTGTTGAAAAACATGTAAGTTGTTGGATTCCCTATCAATCCGTAATGTTCGCCATTGATTGTGATTCCAATAGATTCTCCAAATGATAAACTGAATCCTACGACTACCCAAACGATACTGATTACACCCAAAGCAATAAAACTCTGGAGCATTGTAGAGATCATATTCTTCTTCCCGACCATTCCGCCATAGAAAAAGGAAAGTCCAGGCGTCATCAGTAAAACCAAACCGGAAGAGGCCAAAATCCATGCAACGTCTGCTCCTACAATACTATCTTCTCCAAGAAAAGTTCCAGGTAAGGGTGAAGAAATCTGCTCCGGCCAGAAAAGTGCTGCGATGGAAATGATACTGATAATTACAAAAGAAATGATCCAGCGTTTCTCGATTTTCATTTTTAAAATTTTAACCCTGCAAATATATGGGGTTAATTTCGAAAATCATATATATAAATAGTAAAACCCTTATAATTTTTATAGATAATAATTAATATTATTAAAATTATTTAAATAATAATCAGGCACTGGATTTGCAATACACTAAAAAAAATCAAGCTATGAGATCAGACATTCCAAAAACAGACAGCGAAACCAACAAAGGTCCTATGATTGCAATTATAGTAGTTGTAGCATTATTTCTTTTAGGATATTTCGCTTATATGATGTTCATCCCGCAACAAGTGGAGAATATGAACAAAACCGAAAATATACAACCTGTAGAACAAAAAGTAAAAGACTCCATATAGGAGTCTTTTTTTATTTTAAATCTGATTTAAATATTAGTGAATATGCTTCTCAGCGTGATAGGAACTTCTTACCAAAGGCGAACTTTCCACGTGGCGGAAACCTAAATTTCTTGCAAAATCACCATACTCGTCAAATTGTTCCGGCGTGATAAAACTTTTCACAGGAAGATGTTTTTTGGTCGGCTGAAGATATTGTCCAATCGTAATGACGTCAACATTGGCGTTTCTTATATCTTCAATTGTTTGGAAAACTTCATCTCTGGTTTCTCCCAAACCAAGCATTACTCCAGTTTTGGTTCTGTTTTGTCCGGCTTCTTTCAAATATCTTAAAACTTCAAGGCTTCGTTCGTACTTCGCCTGGATTCTCACTTCTCTCGTCAGACGTTTTACCGTTTCCATATTGTGAGAAATTACTTCTGGCGCCACTTCTACCATTCTGTCAAGGTGTTTTGTAATGCCTTGAAAATCCGGAATCAAAGTTTCCATTGTTGTTCCCGGAGAAATTCTTCTAACTGCGTTCACCGTTTCACCCCAAAGGATTGAACCCATATCTTTCAAATCATCACGATCAACCGAAGTTAGAACAGCGTGTTTGATTTTCATTAATTTGATAGAACGTGCTACTTTTTCCGGTTCATCCCAATTCACATCCAAAGGTTTTCCGGTTTTTACACCACAAAATCCACAGCTTCTGGTACAGATGTTTCCGAGAATCATAAAAGTTGCTGTTCCCTCGCCCCAACATTCACCCATATTTGGGCAGCTTCCACTTTGGCAGATGGTATTCAGCTTATATTTATCTACCAAATGTCTCAGCTCGCGGTAGTTTTTACCAGTCGGCAATTTTACGCGGATCCATTTTGGTTTTTGAATGGCTGTATCTTGTTGAATTAAATCCTCCATTTTGATCTTAAATTTAAAAATCGGTTTCGTCTTCTTTTAATAATTCGGCCAAGATTTTTTTGGCGCGCATTATTCTCACTTTTGTATTGGCAACAGAAAGATTAAGTTCTTCTGCTATTTCTTTGATGCTTTTTTCCTCAAAAAACCGGAGACGGATAATATCCTGATTTTTAGCATCCATTGTTTCTATAATTTTGATGATCTTCTGCTGATCTTCTTCAGATATTAATAATTCTTCAGGAGATCTTGCAAATTCGTTTTTTACGTCCTGCAGATTGGCGTTCGGATCTTCGTTTTCCCGGCTTCTCTTTCTCCAGAAATCGATGATCGTATTTTGTGCAATCGTCAGAATCCAGGTTTTAAACTGAAAACTGGGATCGAAAAGGTCTAACTTGTTCAATACTTTTGAAAATACCGAAACGGTGATCTCGTCTGCATCATTTTCGTCCTTCACTTTGTTCATCACAAAAGAGAAGACATCTACCCAAAAAGAATTAATGAGTTGTGTCTGAGCCTTTTGATCTTTATCTCTGGCTTTTAGGATGAGTGCGAGTAACTGATCTTCTTTCATTTTTTCGACGAACAAAGATAGTTATAATAATTAAAAAAAATTGATATTGAAAGATTGAGAAATTCTATAATTCATTGGCATTTTAGATTTAATTTAAATAACATTTATCAAGATGAGGTTGTCTTTAAAATAAGTAATTTTACGGGCTTAATTTTTGCAAAAGAAAAATAATTAAAAGATTAATATTCAGAAATTTAAAATGAATCAACATATAAAATTTTACAAATACCAAGGAACAGGAAACGATTTTGTAATGATCGACAACAGAGATCTGGAATTTCCCAAAAGCACAGAACTCATAGAGAAGCTCTGCGACAGACGTTTCGGAATTGGCGGAGACGGTTTGATCCTACTCGAAAATGATGAGAAATCAGACTTCAAAATGGTGTATTATAATTCTGATGGGAACGAAAGTACAATGTGCGGAAACGGAGGACGTTGTATTGTTGCATTTGCTCACTTCCTTGATATTTTCGAAGATAAAACGACGTTTGACGCGATTGACGGACTTCACAAAGCGGAGATCAAAAACGGAATTGTGAAACTTAAAATGATCGATGTAATTAACATCACTACTGACAGAGAAGACTTTGTCCTTAATACTGGTTCGCCACATTATGTGAAATATGTGGAAATGTTAAATAATTATAATGTTTTCAAAAACGGTAACGAAATCCGGAATTCTGAAACTTATAAGAAAGAAGGAATCAATGTCAATTTCATAGAGCCAATCTCCGAAAAGGAAATCTTTGTGAGAACTTATGAACGCGGCGTGGAAGATGAAACTTACAGTTGCGGAACAGGAGTTACTGCTGCGGCTTTAACTTTTATGAATAAAAATAATCAAACATCTGTTGCAGTCAAGGTTTTGGGTGGACAACTGAAAGTTTATGCTGAGAAAAACGGCGAGGGATTTTCTGATATTTGGTTGGAAGGCCCAGCAAATCAGGTTTTTAAAGGAGATATTAATTTATAGAAATCTGATTTTATTTTAAGTTATGAAAAAAGTAATTCTTATCATTTTTGTTGTTGTCATTTTAATTCTGGGATTTTTCGGGATTAGATTTTACAATAAGTATGTCGGAAATAATGTGGAAAAAGATGGATTTGTTCTGATTCCTCACAATGCAAAACCTCAGCAAATATTAGATTCGATTTCACCATATATTAAGAATAAAGATCATTTCACGAGCATTGCTGAAGACAAAAAGCTTGGAGAAAATTTCAAACCTGGTCGTTATGAACTGAAATCCGGAATGAATAACCGGGAAATCGTCAATATGATTCTGGCAGGAAATCAAACACCGAATTCATTTAGAATTAAAGACTTCGATGACGTTTATCAAATGATCGGCAGAGTTTCTAAGAAGACAGAAATCGATTCTACGAAATTTGCTAATCAATTAAATGAAATTGCTGTCAGCAAAGGTTATAAAAATGCAGAAGATTTAAAAAAATATTTCTTCAATAATACCTATGACTTTTTCTGGACCGTGACACCGAAAGAATTCTTTGAGAAATTCGATAATGACTATAAGGATTTTTGGACCGCTGGCAGAATTGCAAAAGAAAAACAATCCGGATTAACAAGAGATCAGATCTATGCTTTAGCTTCCATTGTTTACAAAGAATCCGGCGGAAAACCAGATGAGCAGAAAACGATCGCAGGACTTTATCTGAATCGTTATAAAAAAGGAATGAAACTGCAAAGTGACCCAACTGTGATCTACGCTGTAAAGCAGGCGAGCAACTTTCATAAAGTCATCAAAAGGGTTTATTACAAAGATCTGAAAACGCCATCTGCTTACAATACTTATGCAAATAAGGGAATTCCGCCGGGGCCAATCTGTATTGTGGATAAGAATTCTCTGAATGCGGTTTTGGATGCAGAAAGCAACAATTACATTTTTATGTGCGCCGATCCTGCGAGATTTGGCTATCATAAATTTACCGATAATGATGCGGAACATGCCATCAATGCGAAAGCCTACCAAGACTGGCTGAACAAAAAAGATATAAAATAAATGGAGCAACCGCTCAAAAATAAATAGAATGAAAAGAACGGAAATTGTAAGTGTATTTCAAAAGAGAGCTTTTGGTCTCGCCCTCACGATAGGAGCAGCCAGTTTTGTGATGGCACAGCAAAAAGTAAATATTACAGGGAATGTGAAAGATGCAAATGGCACAATCGGCTATGCCTCTGTAACTTTCAAAAACCAACAAAATTCACAATTAAGCGATGCGGCACTGGCAGATGCAGATGGAAATTACAAACTCGAACTGGCGCCCGGAAGCTATGATGTAACGATCGAGGCTGTAGACTACAAAAAATTCACACAAACAATCCGAGTAGAAAAAGCCGGACCAATTGCACCTTTCGTGATTGTTTCCAATGGAAAAGCCAACCTGAACAACACCACGGAAATCCAGGGAGTTGTAATCACTGCTGCTTCTACAAAACCTTATAAAGTTGAGCTGGATAAGAAAACCTATGATGTAAAAAGTGATCTTACAGCTGTTGGAGGCAATCTGCAGGATGTTTTGCAAAATGTACCTTCAGTTTCTGTAGATACTGACGGAACGGTTTCTATGAGAGGTAGTTCAAATGTGAGATTTTTGATCAATGGAAAACCTTCCGCTCTACTTGGAATAGATGATGGGGCCAACGCATTACAGGCGATTCCTGCAGATCAAATCGACAGAATAGAAGTAATTACCAATCCTTCTGCAAAGTATGATGCTTCTGGAACTGCGGGTATCCTTAATATTATTCTTAAGAAAACAACCAAGCTGGGTTTTAATGGAAGTGTAATTGGAACTTTAGGTTATTTACCAAAAACCAATCTTAATACCAACCTAAGCTGGAAAAAAGGAAATTGGAGCTGGTTCCTAAATGGCGGCGGTGGATATCAGGAAAATAAAAATACAAACAGATCAACCACAAATTACACTTCCGGAGATTTATTATCTTTTAACCAAAACAGTATTAGCGAGTCCAAAAACAATAATTATAATGCAAATCTGGGAGTTGTATATGATGTTTCACCGAATACATCTATCAACTTAAGCGGTAATATCAGAACTTTTGAAAATGAAAGTACTAATCCAATAAATTATATCAATTATAACAGAGACGGAAGTGTAGATTTTACAACTAGAAATGCAGTCGGTAGAAACACAAATACCGGAATGCAGGGTGATTTCGGGCTTGATCACAAATTTGATGACAAGGGCCAAAACATTTCAGTTTCATTGAGTCTTCAAAGCAATCAATCAAGTAACGATTCTAATATAACAGCTACTGATAATAACATTTTCAGCTCACTAACAACTTCTAAAACCAAGACAGAAAATAAATCTGTAATTGCTAAATTGGATTATGAGTTGCCAATTGGAGAACATTCATTATTCAATGCTGGTTACAGGCTAGATCATAATAATAATGACTACGATTTCTTTACACAAAGACAACTTGCCGACGAATCGAATCCATCTGTTTTAGGAAGATTTACCGGTCCTTCAAACTACACCGAAACCTTCAATGCGTTTTATCTTCAGTTCAAAAGTAAAATTGGTGCATTTTCATATCAGGTTGGTTTAAGAGACGAACTTTCAAACGTTAGTTTTAACTACCCTACCAGGAATCTCCTGCAGCCAGATCTTGATACAGGACTGACTACCGACAAAAAGAAAAATTATAACAATCTTTTTCCAAGTGTTTTCTTCAGTTATGATTTTTCAAAGAATAATCAGATTTTGCTGAACTATTCCAGAAGAATAGATAGACCGAGATCGTTTTTCTTGATTCCTATTTCTTCTCCAAATGATGTAAGAAACGTTTTTCAGGGAAATCCTGATCTGAATCCTTCATACATCGATTCATTTGAATTTGGATATAATCTTTCTAAAAGTAAATTCACTATTAATCCTACTTTATATTATCGAAAGGAAAAAGACAATATTCAATTTGCAATTATTCAAGATATAACAGATCCAGGAGCTTTTACTTTGGGACCTAACAATGTTGGAGGTGAAGACCGTTACGGTTTGGATTTCAATGGAACTTATGACCCTTTCCCTTGGTGGAAAATGATGGGAAATATTGATTTATTCGGATACAGAACACGAGGAGATCTTTTTATCAATAACGTGTTCGTACAGTCGTACAATGGTGATGGTTTTTCTTCCAGAGCAAGATTAGCCAATACTTTTAAATTTGATAAAACTTTCAGCGTCCAGATTCAATCTAATTTTAGAGGTGGACAAAAGAATGCAAGTCAAAATCAGAAATCTATTTATTTCTTTAATCTTGGTGCTACAAAGACAATCTGGAATGGGAACGGAACTTTGGCTTTCAATATTCAGGATATTTTTAATACCAGAGCAAGAGAAGCTACCAATTACGGTCCGAATTATACAAGAGATATGTATATGCAATGGAATCCAAGACAGTTTTCTCTTTCATTAACTTATCGTTTCAAACAAGGCGACAAAGTGGAACAGCCAAAGCGTAAGCAGGACATCAACTCCAACAGCAACGGTGGTGATGATATGCCGCCAATGTAATGCTTAGAATAATAATTAAAATGCTGCAAATAATCTTGCAGCATTTTTTTTGAGATCTATTCAACATAATTTATTATTTTTAAAACAAAAAAATGAAACTAATAACAATGTATTTTGCTGCTGTAATTTTCAGCATTTGTATGATCTCTTGCGGGAGCTCAATCTCAACTTTGCCAAATGGAAAACAGATTGATCCTAGATTAGCCGGAGAATGGGTGGGTTCCGAAACAGATAATCAAATGGAAGGAATGAAGAAAGAATGGATCATGACAAGGAAAAATGACGGTACTTTTATACTTGATTTCACCTTTACAAAAGATGGCGAGTCACATAAAAATGTTGAAGAAGGAACTTGGTGGATCAAGGATGGAAAGTTCCATGAAAATCACGAAGATTCTGGGATGACAGATATTTACACTTATGAAGTCCTAGATAAAAACCATATCAAATTCAAATCTGTCGAGATAAGTATTGATATGAATAAAGAGTCTTACGAGTTCATAGATACAAGAAAAGCATCTGCAAAAGAAGGCAGTCCTGCCAGAGACGGATCATCTTACGAAAAAGCCATCAAAGTAAAAAATGTTGCTGATGAGTATAAATACGTGAAAGATCATTGTGAAGGATGCCAAATGGAAAGTCAATCTTTATCAGAATATAAAGGTAAAATGTATGATGTCCTGCATCTCAAAAAAAGTAATGGTTCTGATGTTTCTTATTATTTTGACATTAATTCTTTTTATGGTAAATGGTAAATCCTAATCAATAAAAATCCGTCTCGCTATGAATACGAGACGGATCTTTTTAACAATTATAATTTAAAGGTCTATTTCTTTTTGTCTTTCAACTCTTCTTTGTCTTTATCAGAAGGATTCCAGACTTTTACTTCAGCATTTTTATCGATTCCGGAAAGGATCTGAACGTTGATTCCGTCACTTGAACCTAACTTCACATACACTTTTTTGAAGCTTCCATTCGGCTGTTTCACTTCTACAAAAGATTTGTCTTTTCCGCCAGCTGCTTTTTCATACTGAATAAGCGACTCATCCAAAAGTAAGGCATTTTTCTGAGAACTCAACAAGATCTCACCATTTGCACTGAATCCCGCGCGGATATATTCTCCGGTTTTGTTGTAAACATCACCTTCTACAGCGAATTTTATTGTACCACTCTCTTCCGTTCCTTTTGGAGCAATCAAAGTTAATTTTCCAGGGAAAGTTTTGTTCTGCAAAGCACCGATTACAACATTCATATCCATTCCTTGTTTCAGTTTTCCGGCTTGAGCTTCGTCAATATCGCCTTTGAAAATTAATGAATTAAGATCTGCAATAGAACAAATCGTTGTTCCGGCATTGAATGAGTTAGCTTCGATTACCTGACTACCAACTTTCACAGGAATTTCCAAAACCGTTCCTGCCGCTTTTGCACGGATCTGCGTGGTTGCCATACTTTGAAGTTCCGGTGTTGCTCCGGTTCTCACAATCTGTAATTGTTTTTGTGCTGCATTCAGACTTTGAACTGCCAATTTCTGTTGTTGGATTGTTGTTTGCAACTGTTGTTCAGCCGTGATATATTCCTGTTTGGAAATCACGCCTTGCTTGTACAGCTTCGACTGCATTTCGTACTGCTTCTGCTGATTTTGAACATTCACTTTTGCATTAGTCAATTGAATCTGTGAATTGCTGACCTGCATTGTTGCATTATTCACCTCCGTGATATTCGGTACAATTCTGATGGTTGCGATCAATTGTCCGGCCTGCACTTTATCGCCTTCGTCCACATTGATAGTCTGGATGATTCCGGCGATATTTGGTTTGATTTCGATCTCTTCGCGAGGTTCGATTTTTCCGGTTGCCATTACTTTGTCATCCAGATTCTGGATCGTTGCTTTTCTTGTGAGAAACACTTCATTTTCCCCGGAATTGGATTTGATGAGATAGCCGATTCCGCCAACCAGAGCTGCAACGAAGAGCAATCCCAAAAATATGGACAGTGCTTTTTTGAATGTAAATTTCTTTTTTTCCTTTTCCATTATGTAGAAATATAGTTTGTTTTTGTTTTAATATTAAAAATTAAATGATTAAAAGATTATTTATTACTAATCATTTTTAATCAATAATTTATTCTGATCTCAATGCTTCGATTGGTCGTATTTTCACCGCTCTTTGTGCTGGAATCAATCCAATGATTAATCCAAGGAAAATCATAATTCCCATTGCAGAAAATACGTTTCCATAATCTACCGTTGGATTAGAGAAAGGAAAAGCATCGTTGTTCATCGTCAGTATATTAAGAATAATGAGCAGGAAAATTCCCGAGAGAAATCCTAACAATCCTGATGATAAAGTAATCACAACGCTTTCCAGCAAAATCTGATTCCGTACTTCTGCCGGCTTTGCGCCCAATGCTCTTCTGATTCCTATTTCTTTTGTTCTTTCTTTTACTGTAATCAATAAGATATTCGAAATGGCGATGACACCTGCTAAAATCGTCAACGTTCCAACTGTGATCGTCAGCAACTGCATTCCCGTAAGAAATCCTGTCACTTTTTTGAATTCCTTAGCGAGATTAAAACTCCCAAACGCATTCGTATCTTCCGGAGAAACGTGATTGATTTTTTTGAGTTCATCTTTCACTTTTGTTTCTACAACCGCCGCTTCTGCATTAGGTTTACCAACGATGGCAAAAAAACCAACTTTATCGCCTTCATTATACATTCCGGAATAGGTTGAAAACGGGATATAAGCCGATTGGTCATTCTCCATTCCGCCACCTCTTGGAACACGGAAAACGCCTATTACATTAAAAAATATACCTTTCAGGTTTACCGATTTCCCAATCGGATTTTCATTTTTCTTGGCATCGAAAAGGTTTTTATAAATCTCCTCTCCTATTACGATTACATTCTTTTTGGATTGAATATCAGCATCATTAATATACCTTCCGAACAATAATTTTTTCTTGGAAATCTTATTACCAACCGGAAAATCGCCTGTAATCATATAGGTGTTTTTCTTTCCGTTTCGTGAAATCTGATCGCCAGGTGTTCCGAAATTTCCTCTCACACTTTGAGGCGATATATAATCAACTTCAGGTATTTTCTTGGTTATATATTCGATATCTTTTAAGTGAAGATCCATTTTTCTCCCTTTCGCAAAGCCTTCATAAGGAATATTGGTACTTTGTGGCCAAAGAAAAATCGAGTTGGTTGCGAAACCTGAAAATAATTTATTAAATCCATTTTCCATTCCATTCGCAGCGCCTAACAAACTCACATATAAAAACATACCCCACCCTACGCCTATCATCGTAAGAAACGTTCTGAGCTTATTATTCCGAAGAGAATAATAAATCTCCTGCCAGGTATCTCTTTTGAAAATTATATTCATTACAATAGTTGTTGGTTGATAGTTGTCAGCTGATGGCTAGTTTGGTTTAATAAAAATCTTTTTTTAATCTGTTCTTAAGGCTTCAATAGGTTTTATTTTCGAAGCTTTGTAAGCCGGAACAAATCCCGCAATCGCACCTGAAAAAACCAGACAGAAAAATGCAGCAGCAATCAATCCCCAACCTACGGAAGGTTCTGTGATGAAGTAATCTTCAAGGTTATTTCCTATCAGTTTTAAAGCTAAAACGCCAAGTCCGACACCAACGAATCCGGAAATTACTGTAATTACAATACTTTCCTGAAGAATTAGAGCAACAATTCCTCTTGGTTTTGCACCAATTGCTTTTCTCACACCTATTTCCTTGGTTCTTTCCTTGATGATGTAAACCATTATATTACTGATTCCAATAATTCCCGCCAGCAATGTCCCAAGTCCGATGAATCCTACAACTGCTGTAATTACAAACAGGAAAGCAAAAGAATCCTCCGTATTTTTAGCATTGTTATTGACTCTTATTCCCTGCTGATCGTCCGGCGATATTTTGTGTCTTGCCCTGATATTTTTTTCTAATTCATTTCCATATTTTACACCTTCTGCGGGCGTCATCTTTGGGTTATAGGAAAGCATTACGCTGCTGATGGTATCAGAACTTTTCTTCATCTGCTGAAGTGTAGACAATGGAATCGAAACATGCCGTTCGTCCCAATCGCCGCCCGGATCCGAAAAAACACCCACAACTTTGAACATCGTTCCGTTGATTTCCAGATCTTTTCCAATCGGACTTCCGTCGCGGATCATATCGCGCCAAACCATTCTTCCGATGGAGGCTACGTTTTGTTTCAGTTCATTATCTCTTTCTGTGATGTATCGGCCATCGATCATTGTTCGGTTCTCAAGGAATTTTTCATCGCCCAAGACCCCGTTTACCTGATAAGTTCCGCTTTCTTTACCATATTTGATCATCAAAGAGGTTTGATACCTCGGTG
>Ga0247808_10000565_pt1 | contig 17821 bp, 13 predicted proteins | sample UWRJL089202R1_FD_179914 | JGI IMG/M metagenome (GOLD analysis project Ga0247808, IMG submission 179914) | Plant litter microbial communities from Arlington Agricultural Research Station in Wisconsin, United States - UWRJ-L089-202R-1 | ecosystem: Environmental > Terrestrial > Plant litter >... | reverse complement strand
TTTTTTTATTCAGATACTTTATACCTTAACGCATTCCATAAATAATTCTTCTTTAAAATAGAAGAAGCCGCTAGTACACCGGAGAATAATGCACCACCTACACCTACTGTCACCAGATCCTGTCCTGTCAGGTATAGATTTTTAACAGGGGTATGTACTCTTAGTTCTCTTATTCTGAATCTGGCTGGCGTATGTTCCAAACCATAAATCTCTCCAGTAGGATGATTCGAAAAATGTTTAGTGGAAAGAGGAGTTGAGATCTCACTGATGACCACATGACCTTTAATTTGCGGTACTACGCTATATAGCTTTTCCAGCAAACGATCTTCTAAACGTTTTTTAAAGGCATCATATTCGTCGCCGCGCTTTTGCCAGCGGGTATCTTCCCATTGTTTCACCCAATCGTAAGAGGCCGCACAAATGACTTGTATGGTGGCCTTACCCGGTTTATCCTTGGCCCACTGAGGATCTTTGGCAGAAGGGAAAGAGATATATGCCAATGGGGGTTCTGATTCTGGTTCGTTGATGAAGGCTTTGAACCCTTTATCAAACTCATAGCTGTTGTACAACCAGATGTTATGTTTGGGCAAGTTCAATTCTTCGTCAGACTTATTCAATCCAACATACAGGCAAATATGAGCAACAGACGCTTTAGTGTCTTGTAATTTTTTCGAAAAAGAATCTGAAAGCTTTACCGAAGGAGGAATGAGTTTTTTAAAGGTATTGCTGGCTCCAGCATCGCTTACAATAACACGGGCAAACAACTCGTCTCCATTTGTCAACCGCACGCCAATGGCTTTGCCTTTCTTGATGATGACTTCTGCCACCTCTGCTTTTAAAGCTAATTCACCACCATTTTTCTTCAGACTATTGATGATTGTTTTGTGTATTGCAGCTGAGCCTCCAACAGGATAATTGCCACCATCCATGTAATGCTCTGCAATCATTGCCTGCATCGCAAAACTACTTTGCTGGGGAGGCAGGCCATAGTTACCGCATTGAGCACATAAAGCAGATATTAATTTTTGATTGGAGGTTAGTTTACTTAATGCTTCATACGTCGTTTGATCTGAAAAACGATTGAACTTACGTCGAAGGAAAAAGCCAAACAGGTTACTGACAAAAGCGGGCATGCTTCGTTCTCCGAAAAACATAGCCGTTGCTGTTCCCATGCTTCCTACCAGGGTATAGTATTTTCTAATGGCTTCTTCCTCTTCAGGAAAGTGAAGAACAAAAGCTGCAATTTGATTTTCAATACCACAAACAAAAGAATATTCGTCATTTGCGATAATGGCTTTATCATATACCTCGCCCATAGAGGTCCATTTCAATTGACCTTCCGTGACGTAGTCAAACACTTTACGCATCATCGCCTTTTCTTTATTCATCTGTCCTACGTAATGAACGCCAACATCCCAAATAAAATCTTTGCGTTTAAAGGTATGAGTGAAGCCTCCTGGTTCGTAATGTTTTTCCAATACCAACACCTTCTTTTTACTCTTGGCAAAAAGAGCGGCAGTTGTGATCCCTCCAAGTCCGGAACCAATCACGATGGCGTCGTATGTATTATTCTTTAGTCGAGGATGGTACAGGTCTTCCATAAATCAATAAAATAACAAAACAGCGTAAGCTTTTTTTTACCCCATGTCATGCTAACAAATAAAGATGACTTTTGTTTACGGTAATCAAAAAATGCTACGTCCAACAGTAGGGCTTACGAAGAAGATTGCTGTTTTTTTAAGAAGGAGCCTTATTCTGCAGCTTTAAAATTATGGAATAATTGCCTGCTAACCAAAAAACAATCCTTCAAAAAATACCAGAAGCCGTTACTCGGCTTCTGGATTTTTAATTACCTGAACAACATGTATTCTACATTAAAGTAATACATGCTGTTGGTCATTCTATTCAAATTACCCCCCAGATTCATCCGGTAAGCAAGCTCCGTAGTAAATCTGGAAGAGAAAATGAATTGTAGTCCCAATCCCAAATCATGATTTATAGCATATGAAGCCGTTAAATCAGCATTGGTCTGGAGTCCTAGGTTTTGTTGTCCTAAGTATTCTGCATAGAGATTTACATTCACCTGCTTATAACTTTTATACTGCATAGGAAAAGTAAGCAGCCCGGATGAAATCTGCCATTGCAGCCATTCGCCGTTTGTCACATAACCATCGGGACTATATCCTCCGGTAAAGGGTTTGATGAAATTGACCTTACCGGATATGGCAAGTTTATGGATGAGTTGAGTATAAATTAACCCAGCTGAGACCAGTGATGTATTTCCTTCTTCCAGCATGTATTGCATAGACAGAGGCTGAAAAGAATAAATAACTTTACCCGTTACTGCCAATCGTTTGTGCTTATGGAGATCATCTTTACTGAAGAACCGGTATTTAAAATTCACCCCAACGCCGTCCATCGTACCGCTTTGCAAGGCCCAATTGGAATAGAACCCTTCCACATGTCCCATTAAATTTTTAGCCAGGCCAAATCCTAATTCAGGATTAAGTTTATAATAATATCCTGATGCATCAACATAATGACGACTATTCATTCTGAACATAACGGCTTTCTTTGGCATTGTACTCGCCGGTTCGGAAAAGATGAATAGTTCCTGAGCAACCATCACGGATGGTATGCCCAGGAAAAATACCAGAAGTTTATACCACATGGCTATAAACTTAAATGGTAAATCACTTTTGATGATTCCATGCCCACACAGCAATCATCCGTCATGCCTGTTTTGTAACAAGTGTAATGCCCCAAGCTTTTTTGCAGCGCATTGAATTCTTTGTTTGAAACAAATTTTTTGTCTTTGATTTCAACCGTCCAATTCTCCATTGTCGGAGGAGAAGACAGTACATGGAAATAAAAATCGCCATAAGACAAGTGATCATTTTTTACCAATTGCACATCGATCGGTTGGAAAAACAAACGCAGTTTACCAACTGAGAAGCCCGCTCCTTCAACCTGTTTTCTCAGCACAGCGGGATCAAGGTATGCTCCGGATTTAAGGATCAAGGTATATACAGAACTATTAAGTTGTGTTTTTATACTGTCGATGAAGCTTACATTCTCCAATGCTTTGTACACAGAGAGGTTACACATAGAGCAGGTCAATCCATTGACCTGAAGTTCTGCCTTCACTACTGTTAAAGCAGGAGTTTGAGTTTGTGCTTTCAAACCGGATATTTGAAGCAAAAGCACAGAGAAGAGAATAACGAATATGGTTTTCATATAGTTTTTTTGAGTTTAGAATAAATACATACCGAACCAGCCCTAAATAGAGATGGCAAATTGTCCAATAGAAAAGATGGGATGTATTAAATGGTAAACACACAGAGACGCGATTGGGTATCGGTACTGCTGCTGAAAAAAGAAATGAATGTATGATCACCTTGAGTGCCTACTGATTTGTCGGTGCTACTGTCTAAAGGAATGAAATAGGGTATAGTAACAACAAAAGAAGGAAGGTATTGAATAGTGAACGAAGTTTTCTGAAATTGAAAATCATCGTATTGGAAAAGTGTACTTTGTTCTGAACAACAAGATTTGTCATCGGAACCGGGGGCACAAGATTTACAACCCTTGTGCTGATTGAGGTCCATGGAGATACCACTGATCTTACCGGCACAATAGTGCAATGTACCAGACACGCCTAAGCTTGCGATACAAAAAACTACAGTGAGCACTATGATCTTGACTCTATTCATTATACAAACTAACCGAGATGAATAAAAAAAAGTTCAGCGGAAAACCCACTGAACTTTTTATAAGGAGTAAAGAAGACTATTTGTCTTTTCTCATGAAGATTTTAGTGATCATACCTGTTTTGTCGCCCAAACCTGAACCGATATGAGAGATAGAGTATCCTTTAGCAACCAATTCATTGACTTTGTTAACGATGATTTGACCGTTGTCATCATGGTTGTGAGCATCCATTTTCTTGAAAGGAACATACTCACTTGTATTGTCAGCGTAGTGAATATGAAGACCTGGATCTTGGTAGCCTGGAACTTCGTAAACATCAATCAAGATATATGTGCCCAAATCATTAGCCTTAGACTCTGTATTTTTGAATGATGACAAATTAAAAAGTACCGCTAACAAAGCGACCGTCAGGAAAGAAAAGGCGAAAAACTTTTTCATGTTATATTAGGTTAAACGTTAATTTAGGTCAAAAGCTAGCTATTTTAAATCAATATTTCAAATAATAAACAGGGCACTTTACAGTCTTTTTTATAGATTTGTCTAATGGAGTTTGGGAATCCTTTAGCACTTTGGGGTTTACTGGGGCTTAGTCTTCCGGTAATTATACATTTAGTGAGCCTTCAAAAGGCTAAAAAAATCTATTTTTCGAGTACAGCATTTCTTCGTCAGCTTACAGTAGAGAGCAGTTCAAAGAGAAAGCTTAAGGAATGGTTGATTTTAGCCTCAAGAGTGCTGGCTTTGTTATTTTTAGTCTTTGCTTTTTCTATGCCTTATCGAAAAGATCTGAGCCATTGGAATACAGAGCAGGAAGGGCTTGCCTTTCAGGTTTATGTCGATAATTCATACAGCATGGAACGTAATCCCGGACAGGGAACTCTATTGGATCAGTCCTTGCTTCATGTACAATCCTTATTAAAATCAGGAAGTCCCAGTACACGCTATCAATTTCTGGACAATGACTTTCGTTCCGGAGACCTTCAGTCTGTATCTGCGCAGGTATTGAGCCGACGAACGACAGAAGAAAACTTCACCGTACGTTCCAGAACATTAAAAGAACTTGTGCACCGTTTTGCATCGGCTGATCAGTTAGGCAAGCGCAATAAGCATTGTTTTATTTTTTCTGATTTTCAAAAAAGCACTTTAGGTAATTTCCCTGTGTCTTTTGATTCTACAAGTAACTATTATTTGATTCCTGTACAGAACACAGCAAGCTCCAACGTATACATTGATTCCATCTGGTTTGACAGACCGGTCGTGAAAAAAGGTGATCGATTGAAAGTCTTTTACAAAGCCTTCAACAGTGGAGAGACAGAAGTAAAGGAACAATTGTTTAAGTTGTTCATTAACCAAAAACAGTCAGCGATTTCCTATGTTGACCTGCCTGTTCAATCCAGTGCCGTCGGTTCCTTTGAATACATTGTTTCCGAAAGCGGAGAATTGAAGGGTTCCATTGTATTGGAAGATGGAGATCTGTCATTTGATAATGCTTTTTACTTTACACTCAATGCCAGTGCAGCCATTAAGGTGGCTTCTCTATCAGACAACATCAATCCTCCTCAAAACCTTATCTTTACAGAGGAAGAAGATTTTTCTCTCTATGCCAGTAATGGTCAGCAGTTGAATTATTCTATACTGGATGAGGCTGATTTTATATTGATAGAAGGTTGGAATCAGTTGCCGCAAGGTGTCATCAAACGTATTCCAATTTGGCTCAATGCCGGTAAAAGTATTTTATTCATACCAGGCGCCAGCGACCGCAGCATTCATCCTGATATAGCCCAAGCCTTGGTGATCCCAACCTTGACTTTTAAGAAAACAGATACTACTGGCCAGGCTTCGCAAGGCAGTATTGAGTTTCCGGATGTAAATAATCCTTTTTTTGCAGATTTCTTTGAAGAGAAAAGCAACCGCGTGACCATGCCGCTGGCTAATCCCGTGTTGGCTTCCGTTCCGGGTTATACGGCATTGCTTTCCACGCATGGAGGAGAAACAGCAGTGAGCCGCTCCTCGGTGGGCAGTGCTTTTAAGGGAACATCTTATTTTATTCATTTTCCTTTGATCGAAAAGAACAGTAATCTGGCTCAGCATTCTTTCTTCGTTCCTTTGTTACTGAAAATGGCTTTATTGAGCAAAGAAAATGCGGAGAAGATCTATTTTAGACAAAGTGATGACATTATACAACTCTCTATAAACCAAGAGACAAACAAGGATTTAATAGAAATAAAAGATGATAAGGGAGCATTGGTTATTCCTTCTCAGCGTTTGAATGGCACTGTTTTAACCTTTGATTTACCGGAACAAATCTCTAAGCCTGGTTTTTATGAGCTGGCTTATAAGAACAAGACGCTTAGAACGTTTGCTCTAAATACGGCTAAAACTGAGTCTAAGACTGTCTTCTACAATTCCGAAGAGTTGAGAAGTATATTAAAAGACTTACCCAACGTGAAGGTCCTGGATAACATTTCAGAGGTAGCCTTTGAAGACCAATTGAAGGAATTGACAAAAGGTGTTCCCCTTTGGAAATATTGCTTATTTTTGTCGCTGTTATTCTTCCTCATTGAAATTGTATTGATTCGCTGGTTTAAATAAATAATGAACAACATACTCATTAAGCAGGCCGAAATTATTCACCCACATTCCGAATGGAATGGAAAGCGGGTAAATCTTTTGATACAGGATGGTATCATTCAAAAAATAGGAGATAAAAATGTTGAGGCTGCTCAAGTCATCGAAGGCAAAGACCTCAAGGTAAGCATGGGCTGGTGCGATCTGCGTTCCTTCTCGGGTGATCCTGGTTTTGAATCCAAAGAGAACATGACTTCTTTTGCTGCTGCTGCGGCGATGGGCGGTTATACGGCAGTAGCGTGTATGCCGAATACTCATCCCAGTCTGGATAACAAAGAAAGCATTATGTATGTGTTGGGAACAGCACGGAATTTTCTAACCAAAATATTGCCTGTCGGTTCGCTCACTGCTAAGAACAAAGGAGAAGAACTGACTGAAATTCTGGATATGCATCATGCCGGTGCCGTAGCCTTTTCTGATGGCAACATGCCGGTATGGCACTCAGATGTTTTATTGAGAGGACTCTTGTACCTCAAGCCATTCAACGGTTTGCTGATGGTACATGCGGAGGATAAATACCTCAGTGTGCAGGGGCAGATGAATGAAAGCAAAACCAGCACAACATTAGGACTGAAAGGTATTCCTAAATTGGCGGAAGAAGTGATGGTGCAGCGTGACATCAGTATCCTGGAATATACCGGTGGTAGAATTCACTTTAGTCATGTGTCCAGTCCGAAATCTTTGGACATGATCAAAGACGCAAAGAAAAAAGGATTGTCTGTAACCTGTGACATTGCTGCCTATCAATTGATATTGGACGAAAGTTACATGACCACTTTTGATACTTTCTACAAAGTCAATCCTCCGTTGCGCAGTAAAAAAGATATCGATGCATTTTGGAAATACCTTGGAGATGGCACGATTGACGCGATTGTTAGCGATCATCAGCCGCAAGATACAGAGTGTAAAAACCTGGAGTTCGATTTGGCGGATTTTGGTATATCCAATATAGAAACAGCTTTTGCATCGGTGCATACCGCCAATCAAAAAATAAGTTTAGCTGATTTGATTGATAAGTTTACTGTACAGCCTCGCAAAGTATTGAATCTTTCCATACCGGAAATCAAAGTAGGAGCTTCTGCAGAGCTTACGGTATTTGATGCTGCAGAAACCTGGACTCCGGTTGCCAAAGAATTGAAATCAAAATCAAAAAATAATCCATTTATAGGAAAACCATTGAAAGGCAGAGTTAAAGCAGTATTCAATGGCTCTCAACACCAATTATTTTAGTCATGAGTACTACGCCTCAAATTTCTGTTGTCATTCCGTTATACAACGAAGACGAATCTCTTACTGAGTTAGAGGCTTGGATCCGCAGTGTCATGCAAGCCCATGCATTTACTTATGAGATAGTATTGGTCGATGACGGCAGCAAAGACAATTCCTGGAAAATCGTAGAAGAGTTGTCTCGTTTGAATCCCTTTGTGAAAGGTATTCGCTTCAGAAGAAATTATGGTAAGTCTGCCGCTTTGCACATGGGCTTTTTGCATTGCAAAGGTGATGTAGTGATTACGATGGATGCCGATATGCAGGATAGTCCGGATGAAATTCCAGGTTTGTATAAGATGATCAAAGAAGAAGGGTATGATCTGGTATCCGGCTGGAAAAAGAAGCGTCACGATCCATTAAGCAAAACCATTCCTACCAAACTATTCAACGGTATGACTCGTTTGTTATCGGGTATTCAATTGAATGATTTCAACTGTGGTTTGAAAGCTTATAAAAGCGATGTCGTGAAAACGATAGAAGTATACGGAGAGATGCACCGTTACATTCCGGTCATTGCGAAGTGGAACGGTTTTTCCAAAATAGGAGAGAAAGTAGTTGTACATCGCCCCCGTAAGTATGGTGTTACCAAATTTGGATTGGAGCGATTTGTTTATGGCTTCCTGGATTTATTGTCCATTACATTTGTCTCTAAGTTCAGCAAGCGTCCTATGCATTTTTTCGGTGCACTGGGTACTTTGTTTTTCCTTGGAGGGTTTGGCATAGCGGCTTACCTGATCAGCATGAAACTCTATTACATTGCCAATGGTATCGTGCATAGAGATGTGGTGAACAATACCTGGTTCTATCTCGGATTAGCCTTCGGTATTATAGGCGTACAGCTCTTCATGGCTGGTTTCTTGGGAGAGATGGTGACGATGAATTCGTCTAAGAAAAATGACTATACCGTTTCAGATACGTTAGGAATTAACTAGTTGTTAGTTGTTAGTTGTTAGTTGTTAGTTATAAAAACAAAAGACCCGGATATTTAATTACCCGGGTCTTTTGTTTTTATAGTGCGTTTTGTTGCGCGAACTAACAACTAGTTTTATCTTCTATTCATATTACCCCCGGCCGCTTTGCCACCGATTTTATAAAGTGAATAGGTCTGATTTTTTGAGTTGTAAAAGCCTAATAAGTAGTTCTTGCCTTGCATACAAACGGCTGGTGCTACGTTGTTCAATGGATCTCTATAGAACAGATCCAGCGATTCATCCAAGGCGGGTACATCTTCAGGAAGTGCTTTGGATAAGTTTCCTGTTTCTGCATCCAATGTCCAATAAGTATAGACCCAAATCTCTTTCTTGAATTTCTGCAATGCATTCTGATCGGTAGTATAAGAAGGTAAATGCAAATCCGGATAATTTCTTTCCATGATCATGTTTACACTCAAGCCTCCTTTTTGTTCGGTATCACTATTTTCCAGAACAGGATCAGAGATGTTGTTTTTATTGGTTAAGCCGGCAACCAACAGTAGTTTACCGTTGCTGCTTTCTAATAGTCCCAGTCCCGCCAGATCTGAACGGTTAAACGACTTGATTAAATCCGTTTCGGTTGCAGCTTTTCTTTCGCGGTTGTAGCCGATTCTGCCAGAGTAAGAACTTTCCAAATAAAAATCAGGTACTGCCGGGGATTCTCCTGTAGAGGATAAATCAGAGAGCTTCGTACCTTTTACTAAAATGCCTTTTGCAGAAACAGTCAATTGGTACAATTTGTCATTGTATAAAATGGATTTGAATACACTCTTTTTCTCTGTCGCCTGTTCAGATTTTACCACGACAATCTTAGGGTTTTCGTCCAGTACTTTTAATACTCTTGTTTCACCTTCCGAAGCATCGTATGTCAAAATTAAATGATCAATGTCGTGATACGCTTTTACAGCTTGTGCTGTTTGTGTAAAGTGCGCAGATTTATTCAAGGGCAATGCAGCGATTTGCTCCAGCGCTTTATTGGTATTGATAGAAAGCGTTTTGTATAAATCAGCATCCTGTGTTTTAATTTTGATTGTTTTCGGATCTGAAGGTGAAGTGTATTTGTAAACGGTCAATTCATTTTTAGCATCACCCGATGCTGTCACAACGTAGAGATAGCCGGCTCCTGCACCGACAAACAGTATGGGAGATGCATCACTTGGCAAAGGGAAAGGAGTATAGGTTATTTTTTTGCTTGTCAGATCAGCTTGAAGAACCATGATCTTTTTATTGCCTTGTGTGAAGTAGCAAAAAAAACTTCCGCTTAAAGTTCCTACTCCGGCACGTTTTAAACTACTATAGTTTAAAGGCATATTTTGTTTTAAATCTTCTACCAGCGCACCATTCTCATCCAGTTTAATGAAATGTACTACGCTGTTATCAGAAAGGAAGATACCCGTTTCGTCATTTTCATCGGTAACAAATACAGCTTCTCTGTCGTCGTACTCTGCTTTATCGATGGCAACAGGAAAAGAAGAGTATGTTTGTTGTGCAGACAGGAGTGTGCAGGTAATTAAGACTAGCAGGGAGGAGTATACTAATTTCATAACAGGCTATTTTTTACTTTTATCTTTTTTCTTGTCTTTATCCTTCTTCTTTTTCTTCTTATCCTTTTTGGATTTTTCAGGTTGGATGCCCATGGCTCTGCGCATATCTTTTCCGTATGAAACCAAAATTTCAGAACCTGGTTTTATTTTGCGTAGCGCGATGATGTTGATTGTGCCGTTATCGTCTTCATACTGTACATTCTTTTTGTGCTCAGATCCATACGCATCGCATACGTAACGGCCCAATCCGGAAGATGTTTTGCGAGCATCAATGACTTTCTTTGCACCCAGCGTCATACCATATTCTCCGTATCCGCAGTCCGAATAACGTTCGTTGTATTGTTTTGTCGTGATGATTTCACCGCCGTACTCTACAACCGTCTCACCTTTTTTGTATTTACGATCGGTAAACAAGCCTAAGCCTGCGTTAGGCACAGTCGATTGAGCGATCCAAAATCCTAATTCACTGCGTGTATGTTCTTCGCAGTAAGGATGAGTCATGACAGTAATATGCTTGCAACGCTGTCCTTTCTCGTTCTTGTAAGCACAACGCGCTTTAACTTTGATGGTGTGATTCAGTTCGGCCATGGAATTAGTCTGTGATTTGGATTAAAAAGTATTCTTTTTTTCCTTTCTGTAACAAAAGGTATTTGTTTTGTAATAAGTTAAATTCTTTCGATAATTGATCAGGTGCCGTTACTTTGGTCTTATTGATGCTGACACCACCGCCCTGGATCATTTTTCTCGCTTCTCCTTTTGATGGGAAAATGTTAAACTCCGAAATCGTTGATATCAATTCTAATACGACAGGATTACTTTCCCAGTGACTCTTCGTGATTTTTATTTGAGGTAATCCTTCGAATACAGATAGTAAAAGATTTTCATCAATTTTTTCCAAGATCTCGACAGAAGATTTACCAAATAAAACTTCTGTAGCATGGATAGCATTGTTATAATCTGCTTCAGAATGCACACGAATCGTAATATCTTTTGCCAAGGCTTTCTGTAGGATGCGTTCATGCATTGCTGGCTCGTGTTGTTTCTCCAACGCTTCTATTTCTTCCTTAGATAGGAGAGTGAAAATACGAATCCATTTGGCAGCATCTTCATCCGAAGCTTTTAACCAAAACTGGTAAAACTTATAAGGGGAAGTAAGAGTAGGATCAAGCCAGATGTTACCTCCTTCGGACTTACCGAATTTCGTTCCGTCTGCTTTGGTGATCAGCGGACAAGTCAAAGCAAAGGCTTCAGACTTCTCATCAGACATCCGGCGAATCAATTCTGTACCGGCAGTAATATTTCCCCATTGATCAGAACCACCCATTTGCAGGCGACAATTCTTTTCTTTGTACAAATGATAGTAATCGTAACCCTGGATCAATTGGTAAGAGAATTCTGTATATGAAATACCGGTCTCCAGTCTTTTCTTTACAGAATCTTTCGCCATCATATAATTCACTGTTAAGTGCTTTCCGGCTTCGCGTAGGAATTGCAGAAAACCCATGCCTTTAAACCAATCGTAATTATTGACCAACTCAGCAGGATTATCCTTTGTATCGAAGTCCAGAAATTTCGACAACTGTTTCTTAATGCATTCCTGATTGTGACGTAATGTTTCTTCAGACAAAAATTTACGTTCCTCTGATTTACCTGAAGGATCGCCAATCATTCCTGTGGCACCGCCTACAAGAGCTACCGGTTTATGACCCGCCTTCTGGAAGTGTACGAGCAACATGATTGTTACAAGATTTCCTATGGTAAGAGAAGAAGCTGTAGGATCAAATCCTACATATCCTGCTGTAATTTCTTTATTTAATTGTTCTTCCGTTCCTGGCATGATGTCATGTATCATACCTCTCCATTTCAATTCTTCAACAAAATTTTTCATGCGTTGTAAGCCAGATGGCTCATTCAAAAAGGGTTGTTAAGGGAGTAAATATAACAATTGTTCATTCCTTATTCAGAAAAATAGCGTTAAAAATCCAGCTATTTTTTATCTTGCACCAACATTAAATCCTGATCATTTATGCCTGTTATAGAATCTGATAAACTTCTGGCCGATATACAAGCAGGTAAATTTGCTCCCGTCTATTTCCTCCATGGAGAAGAAGAATACTATATAGACCTGATTGCATCGGCTATAGAGCACGGAGCCTTACAGCCGCAGGAGAAGGACTTTAACCAGCATATTTTGTTTGGTAAAGACCATAGCATGGCCTCTATTTTACAAACCGCGCGTAAGTTTCCTATGTTTGCCGAACGCCAACTGGTCATCGTAAAAGAGGCACAGGAGTTAAAGGACTTGACGAAAGAAGTGGGTGAGAAGCTGATGTTGAACTATTTAGACTCTCCATTGCCTTCTACCATATTGGTGTTTTGCCATAAGAATAAATCATTGGACAAACGTAAAGCCTTGTACAAGGCTCTGGACAAAAAAGCACTATTGCTCAATTCCGCGCCGATAGCGGATTACAAATTGGGTAAGTGGGTACAAACAGAGATTGAACGCGAAGGTTATAAAGTAAAACCAGAAGTAGCCCAGCTCATGGCCGAATTCATAGGCAATGACCTGCACAGGATCGTTAATGAGTTGAAGAAAATCAAAGAGAATCTTCCTAAAAAAGGTGAGACGATCACAGAGGAGCTGGTGGAGAAATACGTAGGGGTAAGCCGTGAGTATAATGTCTTTGAATTGAATAAGGCCATTGGTTTTAAAGATGCTGAAAAGACGTATCGCATCGTCAACTATTTTGATTCCAACTCCAAGAATCACCCCTTGGTAGTGACCGTAAGCAGTCTCTTTAATTATTTTGTTAAAGTCATCAAAACCCACGCCAACAGGGACAAAGGAGAGGGGCAACTGGCGGCTTTATTGGGTGTCAATCCGTTTTTTGTAAAAGAATATACGGCAGCAGCTAAAATGTATCCTTATCCCAAATGTGTACGCATCATAGAATACATCAGACAGACTGATCTGGCGAGTAAAGGCATCGGTTCACCGAGTGTCGATGACGGTTACATTTTGAAAGAGCTTGTGCATAAAATCTTTCATGCATAGAGCGGCAAGCCTCATTTTTTTAGTACATTTGGTTTGACTGTTTTTTGACAAAATATACTTTGGCAAAAAAACAGACGTTACTATTCGAACTACGTTAGACCAATCCGATCGCATGAATAAAATCGTTCATATACTGCTGGTACTTCTATGGGTAGTGACCTTGCAGGTATCCCATGCACAGCAGACTCTGAAGCATCGTGATCCTGTGCAAAAATACCAGACCGGCCAGGAGTTATTTTCGAAATCACTCTATGGAGGAGCCAGAGAGCAATTTGAAGCTTTCGTTCAAGAATGCCCCAACCATCTTTTGGCGGTGAATGCCCAATATTATGTTGGACTATGCGCCTTATACCAAGGGCAGCCTGACGCAGAACACTTGATTTCCTCATTTGTTGAAACTCATCCCGAACATACCAAAACAGGGGAGGCAAACCTGGAAATGGGGACGTATTACTACAATTCCAAGAACTACGACAAAGCCATTGAATTCTTTGATAAAGTGGATTGGAGTTCGCTTTCCAAGGCAAAACAATTGGAAGGGAAATTCAGAATAGGTTATTCTTATTTTTCCAAGAAAGATTTTACAAAGGCTTTGACTTATTTTAATGACAGTAAGAAAAGCGATAACAGGTACCAATATGCTTCTACCTATTATGCCGCTTATATAGAATTTAAAAACGGTTTATACGATGAGGCTTTGGCTGATTTAGACAAAGCAGAAACCAATGATGAATTCAAAGCGCTTGTTCCCCAATTAAAGACCAACGTATTGTACCGCAAAGGAGACTATGATCAATTGATCAAGTACGCCAAACCTGTTGCAGATGGATCGGATAAAGTATTGGGACAATATGAAATCACCTTGCTCTTGGCGGAAGGCTATTTCCAGCAGGAAAAATATACCGATGCTTATACTTATTTTCAAAAGGCCGAAAAGCTTCAATCCGGTACGCTGTCCAGAGACATCTCTTACCGTTACGGTTTTTCCAGTTATAAGTCTAAGATGTGGGACAATGCCACCAAGCAATTCAAGCCTATTGCCGGAAACAAAGACACCATCGGACAAGCAGCAGCATATTACCTCGGCTTGAGTTATTTGGTCATGGAACAAAAAGAAGCGGCTTTACTTTCATTTACACAAGCCAGTTCTTCTACTTTTTTGCCTAACATCAAAGAAGAATCTGATTTCCTGATTGGTAAAATCAGTTTTGATTTGCAGCAATATACACAAGCTACAAAGCAGCTTAAATCATTCATTGAAACCTATCCTAAATCAAAGCATCAGGAAGAGGCGGCCGGTTTATTGGGAGAAGCGTTTTTAAATGGTAAAGATTATGTAGCAGCCATTGAATACCTGGAAAAGCTAAAGCATAAGAGTGTACGGGTCAATACTGCTTATCAAAAACTGGCTTTCTACAGAGGTGTTGAATTGTACAATCAATCGAAGTTCAGCGAAGCCATTACTTCTTTCGAACGTTCCAATGCCAACCCATTCTCTAAAGAAATTTTATTGGAGTCGTGGTACTGGATGGGAGAAAGTTATTCCGTCCTAAAAGAATACAACTCCGCCATTGAAGCTTATACACAAGTATTGAAAGGGGGGACGGATATACAAAGTTACAAGGCCCGTTACGGTATTGCTTATGCTTATTACAATACACAAGCGTATGATAAAGCGATTCCTCATTTTAAAATCTATACCGATCAATGGGTAGAAGGAGAGAATCTTAATTTTTACAAGGATGCGCTCGTACGCTTGGCGGATTTGTACTATGTGACCAAAAAGTACAGTCAGGCGATCACGTATTATGACAAAGCTTTATCGGTGCGTTATGCGGAAGCAGATTACATTATTTTCCAAAAAGGGATAGTATACAATCTTTCCAACCAAAGTGCTAAGGCCACTGAAAATTTCCAGTTGATCATTACCAAGTACCCCAAGTCTGTTTATTATGACCATGCGCTATTCCAACAGGCACAATTGTTCATGGAAGGCAGTGAGTATGAAAAAGCCATCAAAGCTTACAGTATTATTATCACGAGAAATGATCCCAACGGTTATATTCCTTATGCTTTACAAAAAAGAGCGTTGGCTAATTTCAACCTAAAGAAATATAACGAAGCCAAAGAGGATTATAAAACGATATTAAGTCGCTATGCACAACATCCGGTGGGCGAGAGCGCATTGATTGGTTTACAGGATATCTTGGCCCTGGAAGGATCTTCCGATCAGTTTGATACTTATCTGAGCGAATACAAAACAGCTAATCCTGATCAGAAAGGTTTGAAAGAGATAGAGTACAACAATGCGCTTGCTCAGTACAGCAATCAACGTTATGAACAGTCTGCCAAAAACTTCGATCAATTCGTTACACGTTATCCGGATCATCCACAAGTAGGAGATGCCACTTACTATTTGGGGGAGAGTTATTATAAACTAAAGAAATATCCGGAAGCAGATGCTGCTTACCAAAAGGTATTAATTAACAAAGATAAGTACTACAACAAATCCTTATCTCGTCTGGCAGATATGGCCAATACACAGGGTAATTCATTGAAAGCCGTAGAATATTATAGCTTACTGAATCAATTTGCAACCGGTAAAAAAGACCAGTACGTAGCCTGGACCGGCTTGATGGAAAATTATTTTAAGCTCAAACAGCTCGATTCTACTGAACGCTATGCTGATCAGATTATATCCAACGGTAATCCGGTGTTGGACGCACAGAACAAAGCCTTGTTATACAAAGCGAAAGTGTATCAGCAACGCGCGAAATATGTAGAAGCAACAGATTACCTTGTGCAATTGGTGAATAGCAACAAGGATGTATACGCTGCGGAAGCCAATTACATGCTGGCGGACATTCAGTATACCAAAAAGGAATACCAACAATCTTTGGAAACCTTGTACTCTCTCAATGAGAACTTCGCCACTTATACCGATTGGGTCAACAAAGCATTCCTCCTGATTGCTGAAAATCTTGTTGCGACCAATGAAACATTCCAGGCCAAGGCTACTTTGCAATCGATCATCGATCACTGTAAAGATCCTGCCATTGTTGAAAAAGCGAAAGCCAGATTAGAACAATTAAAATAATTGCACCTCATGAGCATATCGAATTTCTTACATAAAGCCTCGCTATTTATCCTTCATGCAGCCATTATTACGGCTTGCCTGTCTTCGCATGTCATGGCACAAACCGGCGGTGAAGTACAAAGTGAAACAATAGTTATTGAAAAAGATAAAAAACTGGAATTGCCTCCGGCAAACCGTGAATTTGAAAAAGTGCCGGATCCACAGCCGCAAGCTGCTCCTACCAACAGTAAATACCAAACGCAGGATATTGGTATCATACTTCCTCAGTTTGACACGAAAGTGAAAGTGCCCACCACTAAAACAGATGATCCGGTAGAGATTCATAACCATTATGTAAAAGCCGGATTCGGTAATTATACAACACCTTACCTGGAAGCTTTTTTGCATACCGGCAAGCAGAAAAACTATTCAGCAGGGGCTAGAATAAAACACCTTTCTTCTACCAACGGACCTTACAAAGGAGTAAAAAATAGTCTTAATGAAATAGAGCTGCAAGGAAAATACTGGTTCGATAAGCAATGGGTCAATGCTTCCATTGGAGTAGGACGTGAGCGTTATACCTGGTATGGAGTCAGCAACCATGACAACATCGACGATTGGGATGACGATGCTCATAAAATCATTTTTACCAAAGTGAATGCTGAAGTCTCAACCGGAAGTATGGGAACCGGAAAATGGAGTTATAATACGGGTGTTAAGTTTGGATATCAGTCTGGCAACCATAACAATAAAGAATCTAATATAGACGGTTTACTGAAGCTTAATTACCAAAAGGAAAGCCATGTTGCCCTTGGAGCGGATCTGTTTATAGGAAGCAGTAACTATACTGATTCAGTGTCCAGTTTATCCAGAGCATTGGTGGGATTGACTCCCAAATACACAATGACCGGAGACAAATGGAAAGCCACATTCGGACTTAATTATACCTACAGCGGAGATACATTGGAGGGAAGTAAAGGCTCTCATTTGTATCCGATGATTGAAGGTAGTTACACTTTGGTACCGAACAAATGGATAGTGGAAGCAGGATTTAAAGGCGGTATGGAAAAAAATACGTGGAGCTCTTTAACTGCTCAGAATCCTTATTTAGCCAATCGTAATACATTGGCTCACACCAATAATAAGGTCAATTTATACGCAGGCATTAAGGGGAACCTGGGTAAGAGTATCAATGTAAAAGCAGGTGCGGCATACCTTTTATACCGCAACTTGTCCTACATGACGAACTCGGCCACTGACAGCTCTCAGTTCAGTATCTTGTATAGCAATGCCAACACCTCCGCCTTTAACCTGAACGGAGAGTTGACTTATGACGCTCATCCGTTCCAGACGGGGTTAAAACTGGATTATTATTCGTACAGTAAACCAGGGGACGATAGTTTAAGAACTGCCTGGCATAGACCCTCTTTTGTAGGATCTTTCTTCGCCGCTTATACTATTCATAAAAAAATAGTATTAAAAACAGATATTTATTATATTAGTGGGATCAGTGGACTTAATATGGTAACTAACCAAGAGACGAAACTGGATGATATATTTGACGTGA
>Ga0247808_10000564_pt1 | contig 17847 bp, 16 predicted proteins | sample UWRJL089202R1_FD_179914 | JGI IMG/M metagenome (GOLD analysis project Ga0247808, IMG submission 179914) | Plant litter microbial communities from Arlington Agricultural Research Station in Wisconsin, United States - UWRJ-L089-202R-1 | ecosystem: Environmental > Terrestrial > Plant litter >... | reverse complement strand
ATAGGCTGGATAGTTGCCGGACTACTGATCAGCTTTGTATTCCATTGGGATTCTGCTGAGGGCATCAAATCAGGTTTTATGAAAAACACCTTTATGATGGCTGGTATCGGCTCGCTGATTCTGGGCTTATTTAGTTTCGTCCTTCCTGCCACTCCTCCAAAAGTGTCGAAAGAAAAAATTAAAGTATCCGAAATACTCGGACTAGACGCCTTGAAATTATTAAAGGATAAAAACTTCGCCATTTTCTTTGTTTCCTCCATCCTGATCTGTATCCCTTTAGCTTTCTATTACCAGAATGCGAATCCATTTTTATCCAATATCGGTGTAGACAACCCGACCGGCAAAATGACCATCGGACAAATGTCGGAAGTGCTGTTCCTGCTCCTACTGCCAGTTTTCTTCAGTCGCTTTGGCTTCAAAAAAACTATTTTGGTAGGTATGCTAGCCTGGGCCATAAGATACGCACTCTTTGCCTATGGCAACGCCACGGATCTGAGCTTTATGCTAATTGTAGGTATTGCACTCCACGGTGTGTGCTACGACTTTTTCTTTGTATCAGGTCAGATCTACACCAATTCGAAAGCCGGCGTACAATATAAAAGTGCTGCTCAGGGACTCATTACATTAGCAACCTATGGTATAGGCATGTTAATTGGCTTCGAAGTTGCGGGTGCTATTACTGACAGCTATAAAGTAGGCGAAGGTTTTGACTGGAAAATGATCTGGATCATCCCTGCAGGTATCGCAGCAGTGGTATTTCTATTGTTTGCTGTATTGTTCAATGACAAGGAAAAAGTAAAAGTAGAAGGAGTTTAACCAACATGGAACAGAAAAAAGGACGCAGAGCTGCTATCAAAAACATGGCCCTGGCCACAATGGCGATGGGACTGCCGATTACCCTCGAGAGTTTCAGCGCAACTGCGGCTACACCATTTGCGGATCTGAAAGGCAATGTGAACCATTCCGTTTGCCGCTGGTGCTTCTCTGATATTGAATTGGATACCTTATGTGCAGCAGCAAAGAAAATAGGCATCAAGGCGATTGATCTCGTCGGCCCAAAGGAATGGCCAACACTCAAGAAACACGGGCTGGATTCAGCGATGTGCAATGGCGCTGAAATCAACCTTGTTGATGGCTGGAATGACCCGTCCTTTCATGATACACTGATCAAAAACTATACGGCAATGATCCCCCTGGTTGCTCAGGCGGGATATAAAAACCTCATCTGCTTTAGCGGCAATAGGCGTGGAAAAGACGATGAGACGGGATGGAAAAACTGTGTTGATGGTCTTAAAAAAATACTGCCCCTGGCAGAAAAACATGGGGTTGTTCTAGTGATGGAATTACTCAACAGTAAGGTTAACCATAAAGATTATCAGTGTGACCGCACCTGGTGGGGCGCCGAACTCTGCAAAAGACTGGGCTCTGAAAATTTTAAATTATTGTACGACATCTACCATATGCAGATTGATGAAGGTGATGTGATCCGCAACATCCAAACCTTCCACCCTTACATTGCCCACTACCATACTGCAGGTGTACCCGGCAGACATGAAATAGACGAAACACAGGAATTATACTATCCTGCTATCGTTAAAGCTATACTTGCGACAGGCTTTAAAGGCTATATCGCACAGGAATTTATTCCATTACAACCAGACAAATTACAGTCACTGACAAAGGCTGTACAAATTTGCGACATATAACACAACACACAATGATGAATTCAAGAAGAACCTTTATCAAACAAACCGGAATGGCTGCCGCAGCAGCATTGCTGTTGCCCTCTTTCACCTATGCCAAATCACCCAAAGTGCTTGGCTTGCAGTTGTACACCTTAAGAGCACAGTTACCTGCCGATGTACGTGGTGTAATAGCTAAAGTTGCCGCTGCAGGATACAAAGAAGTAGAAACCTTTGGCTACTCCGTGAAAAATAAATACTGGGGTCTGGATCCCATGGCGTTTAAAAATCTATTAATCGAGAACGGGTTAAAGGCACCGAGCGGACACTATTCTGTTGATGAACTGATGACTAAGGGTGCTACTGACGATCTGAAAGCCTTCATAGAAGCAGCCAGTGCGATTGGCAGTGAATACCTGACTGTACCTTACCTGGCTGAACCCTGGAGACAGAATGCAGACGACTATAAAAAAATCGCGGCCAAATTGAACATGGCAGCAGAAATGTGCAAAGCCTCGGGCTTGAAACTGGCTTACCATAACCATGATTTTGAATTTAAACCATGGGGTGATACAACGGGTTATGAGATTTTGCTTAAAGAAACTGACAAAAAACTTGTTCACTTTGAACTTGACCTCTATTGGGCAGTCCGCTCGGGGAATGATCCTGCTAAATTATTTGCTGCAAATCCCGGCCGCTTCCCAATGTGGCATGTAAAAGACATGGACAAAGCGAATAATAAGATCAATACAGAAGTTGGATCAGGTACGATTGATTTCAAAGCAATATTCAAATCGGCCAAGGTCGCCGGACTTAAACATGCCATTATGGAACAGGAAAACTTCTCCCTGGATCCCTATGTAAGTATCAAACAGAGCGCAGACTATATTAAAGCACAATTGCTTTAAGAATTCTGTACATTTTTTCCCATATTTGTTGAAATAGACCCACAATACAGTGGGTCTTAAAATTTTATTGCATAAATGAAAGTCGCAGTTGTAGGTGCCACCGGTTTGGTCGGCACTGTTATGTTGAAAGTATTAGAGGAGCGTAATTTTCCGTTAACTGAGTTAATTCCCGTAGCCTCTGAAAAGAGTGTAGGTAAGAAGATCAGTTTTAAGGGTAAGGAATTCGCTGTCGTAAATATGGACACAGCAATTGCCATGAGACCTGATATTGCCTTGTTCTCTGCTGGTGGAAATACTTCCCTGGAACATGCACCACGTTTTGCAGAAGCCGGAACTACCGTGATCGATAACTCTTCGGCATGGCGTATGGATCCTTCAAAAAAACTGATCGTTCCTGAAGTGAATGCCTATGAGCTTTCTATTGATGATAAAATCATTGCCAATCCCAATTGCTCTACCATTCAAATGGTGGTTGCCCTGAAACCCCTGCATGATAAATACCGCATCAAACGCGTTGTGGTATCTACCTATCAGTCGGTAACAGGAACAGGGGTGAAAGCTGTTGAACAAATGATGAACGAACGTAAAGGTATCACCGACGGCCCGATGGCATATCCATATGCGATCGACTTGAATGTAATTCCTCAGATCGATGTGTTCACTGAAAACGGTTACACCAAGGAAGAGATGAAAATGATTAAGGAAACCCGTAAAATCATGGGCGACGACAACATCAGGATCACCGCTACTACGGTACGTATCCCAGTTATGGGTGGACACTCGGAGTCAGTAAATCTGGAATTTGAAAATGAATTCGATCTTGACGAAGTTAGAAGCATCCTGGAAAAAACGGAAGGGATCATCGTTGTTGATGATATCGCCAACCTGAAATACCCGATGCCTAAAGATGCACATGAGAAAGATGAGGTATTCGTGGGTCGTCTTAGACGCGATGAATCAATGCCTAATTCACTAAACATGTGGATCGTTGCAGATAATTTACGTAAAGGTGCCGCAACTAATGCCGTACAGATCGCTGAATTCTTAGTGAAAAAAGAACTGATTTAAATTTTAATATTATAAACCAGGTGATGCCGGAATCGTTGTACTACTTTTCCAGCATCACCTTTTTTTATGACATCTATGTTCAGAAAAAACATCCCGCTCATCCTGCTACTGCTTTGTCAGGGTTTCGCTTTCGCGCAAAGTCCTGCTCAAAAACTTGAACGTGCCTACAACAACCTCACTGCAGACAGCCAGGCAAAGTATGCGACAACGGCATTGGTTGTGCTGGATGCAGCAACTGGAAAAGTAATCTTTGGCAGGAATGAAAATCTGGGTGTGTCTACAGCGTCTACGCTAAAAACGATCACCTCTGCCACGGCGTTTAGCATTCTGGGCAAAGACTTCAGGTATCAGACTACCCTGGCTTATAGCGGAACATTAACAGCCGATGGAACTTTGAAAGGTGATTTGATCATTATTGGAGGCGGCGACCCTACCCTCGGATCCTGGAGATATGAACAAACGAAAGAAGGCTATATCTTAAATGAGTGGGTAAAAGCCATTAAGGCCGCGGGCATCAAAAAAATTGAAGGCAGCGTAATCGGCGACGATAGTATCTGGGGTACACAATCAACTCCCGAAGGCTGGGTATGGCAAGACATTGGCAACTATTATGGTGCCGGGCCATCTGCACTAACCTGGAGAGAAAACCAGTTTGACCTGCATCTTAAAGCAACCAGCAGTCCGAGAAACCAGGTCACCGTACTAAAATCAGTACCAACAATGCCTTACCTGAAGATCGTTAACGAGCTGAGCGCCGGCGCCGAAGGTACCGGAGACCGCGCCTATGCTTTCCTTCCACCCTTATCAGAAATTGCCTATCTGAGAGGCAGCTGGGCACGAGGCATTTCAAAATCAGGCATTTCGCTTGCCTTGCCAGATCCGGCATTTGATGCTGCCTACCGACTGCAGGATACGCTCATGCGTGCTGGAATTTCAGCAAGTCTGCCCGCCACAACGGCAAGAAAGCTCAGCTCAGAACAGAAAGCCATGCCGGCGGTAACGAAGCAACTCATCACATTGAACTCTCCTACGCTTAGTCAGATCATCTACTGGTTCCAAAAGAAAAGCGTGAATCTGTACGGAGAGCACCTGATCCGGACACTGGCCTGGAAATCCGGAAAAGAAGCCACGACCAGGAACGGTGTACAGGTAGAACTCAATTACTGGGCAGGCAAAGGACTGGACAAGAATGCGATGAACATTATTGACGGTAGCGGGCTATCTCCGGCAACCCGCGTAACACCAATGGCCATGGCAACGGTATTATTTCAGGCGCAGAAGGAACCCTGGTTTAAAGACTACACAAATTCCTTCCCGGAGAATAATGGTATGACCCTCAAAAGCGGGACAATTAATGATGTATCAGCCTATGCAGGCTACTACACATCCGCCAATGGACAGAAATACATCATCGTGATCGACATTAACAACTATTCGGGTAGTGGCATTTCAAGGAAACTCTTCACTGTCCTTGATGCGCTTAAATAAGTTTTTAATAAATTGCAGTCTTTTAGATACTGTATTAAAGGATAATTAATGAAACATCTATTTCAATTATTGTGCATTCTAGGTCTGTCATCAGCAGCATTTGCCCAGGAAAACACCCTTGTCACCACTATTCAACCCGCAGAGGGCGGCGTAGTTATGCCACTTCCGGAGATTGCAATCATCCCAGAGCCTGTTTCCCTGATTAAACATACCGGGACATTTACCCTGCCAGAAAATGTCATTATCCAGGCAGACAAAACACCTGAAGCCAAGCTCGTAGTAGATTACCTACAGATGCACCTGTCTATCCCGACAGGTAGTTTTGTTTCTGTATACACAACCGCCAGCAGTCCTGCTACCATTAAACTGATCACCAATGAAAAGGAAAATCCGGCCTTGGGAAAGGAAGGGTACCAGCTTATCGTCAGCCCCCGTCTAATCACCATTAGGGCAAACCAGGCTGCGGGGCTTTTTTACGGCGTGCAAACCCTGCTGCAACTCTTCCCTAAGGAAATAGAAACCAGGGAACTGGTTAAAAATATCAAATGGACAATCCCCTGTGTTGATATCACAGATTATCCCCGCCTGGGCTGGAGAGGGTTGATGTTCGACGTAGCCCGTCACTTCTTTACTAAAGAAGAAGTTAAACAGTTTGTCGACAATATGGTGCGCTACAAATACAACCTCCTGCACCTGCACCTTGCAGATGATGAAGGATGGCGCATTGAGATCAAGGGTTTACCAAAGCTCACACAGGTAGGATCCTGGAGTGTTAAAAAGACAGGAACCTTTGGCATGTTTGTCCCCCCTACGCCTGATGAGCCCCGTAATTATGGTGGATTCTATACCCAGGAAGACATCAAGGAAATTATCCAGTACGCAAAGGATCGTTTTGTAGATATCCTTCCGGAGATTGATGTACCCGGCCATAGTCTGGCAGCAATCGCTTCTTACCCTGAACTTTCCTGCACGCCAGGTGCAGAAAATTATAAAGTCCGTTCCGGCGAACAAATCATGGACTGGTCTAAAGGTGCTCCACCGAGAGCACTGGTCGACAATACGCTTTGCCCGGCAAATGAAAAAGTCTATGTATTCCTAGACTCCGTAATCACACAGGTGGCCGCCTTATTTCCCTTCGGATATATCCACATGGGAGGTGATGAAGCACCGATCAATTACTGGCAGAACAACGATGCTGTAAAAGCCTTGATGCAGCGCGAAGGATTAAAAACCATGCAACAGGTGCAGGGGTATTTTGAAAAGCGCGTACAAAAAATCGTAGAGTCCAAAGGCAAGAAATTTATGGGATGGGATGAAATACTCGATGGAGACATGCCTAACAGTGTTGCCGTAATGAGCTGGAGAGGCATGCAATACGGTACTGAAGCAGCAAAAAAAGGCCATGAAGTGGTGATGAGTCCAACCCAGTTTGCGTATCTGGATTATATGCAGGCAGACCAGGTCACCGAGCCTAAAGTATATGAATCTTTACGCCTGAATAAGACCTACCAGTTCAATCCAGTTCCTGATGGCGTAGATCCTAAATTTATCATCGGTGCTCAGGCCAATCTTTGGACAGAACAGATTTACAATATCCGTCAGGTAGAATATATGCTCTGGCCGAGAGCCTTTGCCATTTCAGAATCCGTATGGTCACCAAAAGAAAAGAAAAACTGGCCAAACTTCGTCAGCAGAACTGAGCAGCACTTCAAAAGACTTGATCTTGCTGAGACAAAATATTCTCCGGCAATGTATGACCCGATCTTCAAAGTATCCCGCGCAGCGGATAAGTCACTGTTGATAGACCTGAGTACTGAAATTGACGGACTGGATATCTATTACAGTTTTGATAATTCCTCACCAGACCGTTTTTATCCTAAGTATACCGAGAAGCTTACACCGCCAAAAGATGCCAGTATGATGCGGGTAGTTACCTACCGTGGCAAGCAACAAATCGGCCGGCTGATCAGCATGCCTATTGATGAGTTGAACAGAAGATCACCACGCCGATAATGCGTTATTTTGTCCATATTGGCTATAATGGTCTGAATTACGGAGGCTGGCAGAAGCAGCCAGGTGTATCCAATGTACAGGGTGTGCTTGAAAAAGCACTCAGCAAAATACTTAAGACAACTGTATTTATTAACGGTTGCGGACGTACAGATGCACAGGTTCATGCCAGCCAGTTCTTTTTTCATATGGATGTAGAAAGGGAATGGGATTTTGATCTCCTGTTCCGCATGAACAAGCTCCTGCCGGCGAATATTGCCGTATTCGACATCATCCCTATGGACGGACAGCAGCATGCCCGATTTGATGCGGTGAAACGTTCTTACGACTATTTCCTGCATACCTATAAAAGCCCATTTTTAAATGGACTCAGCTCTTTCTATTTGCTTGATCAGCTCGATTTTGCTGAAATGAAACGTGCTGCCAATCTACTGCCGAAATACAAAGATTACCGCTGTTTCTGTACCAGTCCAGACAAATATGAGCATACGATCTGCAATGTGATGTCTGCAGATCTCTTTACAGATCAGAAAGGCGACAAACTTCGCTTTCAAATTTCCGCCAATCGTTTTTTAAGTAAAATGATCCGCATTATCATGGGTCAGCTACTCAAGGTTGGCCGGGGGCTGCAAAGTGTAGATGAGTTTGAGCATTACCTGATCAGCCTGGAAACACCGGCCCTGATTACCCCTGCTCATCCGCAGGGGCTATACCTTTCCAAAGTAACCTACCCCTATCTTAACCTACCACCAAGGGAAGAGTTCACAGCATTTTTACAAGCCGGGGCCATAGAAAACTGGATCAGCATCTAAGGAACATCCTAATTCTTCCTATCTTGGCGGTATAACCCAACGTGATGAAACGACTGCTTTTTACCGCCCTTCTGCTATCCGGACTGCATGCCGCGGCACAGGATCCTTCCGCTGCCTGGTTCAACTTAACCCGCCCGGCTTTCAATGAAAAGAACGCCTTGTCGACTACCGCCTTCGTCGAGCAACGCTGGAGAGTACCTGGTAATACCGGTTTCAATGAAAGTATTTACAAAATTGAAGAAATCCTGAAACAGGCTGGATATGTACAGCAGAAGAACAGTGAAGCAGAGGCCCCCCTCACGTATCGGCTGGAAAAAAGACCGATGAAGAATAAAGCCTGGGATCCTCTGGATGCCAGTGTACAGATTGAAGGTGAAAAAGAACCTTTACTGAACTTTAAGACCAACAGAAATATGTTGTGTATCAATTCTGCAGCTACTCCTGCAGGTGGTGTGACTGCAGAAGTGGTAATGTTAAACCTTCCACTGCCAAAAACGCTCGAAGGAATGGATCTGAAAGGAAAAATCGTGTTCGCAGAAATGGCCTCCGGCAGATTATTTACTATGGCGATGAATGCCGGAGCAATTGGCGTAATGGGATATAACATGCCTAAGTACACCCAACCCGAAAAATATCAGACCTCTATACAATTCTCTTCGATCGGCAGTAACACAACCGGTGGATGGGCAATCAATACTTCCTATGCCGCAAAGGAACGTCTAAAAACCGCCTTAAAAAAAGGACCGGTAAAACTTCACGTGAACATCAGCACCAAATCCTTTGACTCCGAAGAACTAACCATAGTAGCCACTGTACGGGGAACAGTACGTCCCGATGAACGCCTGGTCTACAGTGCACACGTGCAGGAACCGGGAGCAAATGACAATGCCACAGGTGTTGGAACATTGTCAGAAATGGCGCGTATTACCGCAGGTTTCGTTAAATCTGGTAAGCTTAAACCACAGCGCAGCATGACCTTCCTTTGGGGAAATGAAATTGTGTCTACCGGAAGGTATATTACCGAAGATACAGAACGAGCCAAAGGTATTCTCTGGGGCATGAGCCTGGATATGGTTGGTGAAAATACCGCTGTAACCGGAGGTTCATTTCTGATTGAGAAAATGCCTGATCCTTCGGCGATCTGGACGCGAGGGACCGACAGACATACCGAATGGGGTGCCGGAGATGTTGCTGAGAAAGATCTTTTCCCGCATTATTACAATGATTTTATCATGCAGATTTGCCAAACACAAGGTAAATATGCAAACTGGACTGTCAATTATAACCCTTTTGAAGGAGGAAGTGATCATACACCTTTCCTCAGAAATAAAATACCTGGCCTGCTCATGTGGCATTTCACAGATGTGTTTTACCATACCGATAACGACCGATTAGATAAGGTGTCTGCTACAACCATGAAAAACGTGGGTATCAGTGCGCTTACTGCCGGTCTGACATTGATTAATGCTGATGAACAAACAGCGATGGCTATACTTAGCGATGTAAAGAAAGCCGCTGCTTTGCGCATGAAAACCGAATTTGACCTGAGCAAAAAAGTTGTTGCCGATGGTGGAGATGCAACAAAGGAAAAACACATTTTGAGCACATGGAGCAAATACTACACGGACGCGCTGGCCACGGTCTTAACAGTACCAGTTCCAAAATCAAGCACCCGCATCAGTTCAGCCATCAAGGTTACTACGCTTGAACTGGAAAAACAAACGACTGGCTATCTGGATAGCTTAAAGTAATGGATTAAGCCCGGTGATCTGCTCCTTAAGTACTTCAGCATTCAGGCCAATGCCTGGAATACTAAGCTTTGCCTGGGTATAAAAAGGATTGCGTTCTTCGAGTTTCTGTTCAATAAAATGGATTAGCCCGGGCGTATCCAGACCTTTCAACAGAGGACGCCTGGCTTTGCCTTTTTCCAGCCGCTTGGCTAACGCCTGTGCAGGCATATTGATATATACAGTAAGCCCGTTAGCATTCATCCAGTCGATATTATCAAAATAGCATGGGGTACCACCACCTGTCGCGATTACTGCATGGTTAGGATAATCAAAAGCTTTAATCTTAGTGTTTTCTAATTGGCGAAAAGCAGACTCTCCATGTTCCGTAAAATAAGTGGCAATGGTCTGCCCCAGCTCAGCCTCAATCTGTTGATCGAGGTCAAAAAAAGGACAACCCAGCTTCGCAGCCAGCTTCTTTCCCATGGTGGTCTTCCCACAGCCCATAAATCCTATCAGGAATATTTTCATTCGATTAAGCCAATTTCACCCTTGGATCAACAAAGGCATATAAAACGTCTACTAAAATATTGATTACAACAAACACAAATGCAATGAAAAGTATGGATCCCATAACCACGGGAAAATCAGACATCTCCAGCGCAAACACGGTGATCCTGCCCAGGCCGTTATAACCAAAAATATACTCTACAAAAAAAGATCCGGCAAGCAATGAAGCAAACCAACCAGAAATAGCAGTAATGACTGGGTTCATAGCGTTCTTCAAAGCATGTTTATAAATGATGGCATTGCTGCCTAATCCCTTTGCCCTGGCGGTACGGATGTAATCCTGTGACAACACATCCAACATTGCACTGCGGGTTAACTGAACAATAATAGCCAATGGACGCAGTCCAAGTGTAACCATTGGCAGCCAAAGGTTTTTCCAGGTCATCACCTCCCCCCGAAAAGGATCATAGCTGTAGAGGCTGCCCGACATATTTAATCCGGTATAATCACTTAATACAAAGCCAAATAACCAGGCAATGATAATGCCTGCGAAGAAGGATGGTGCCGAAATGCCCAAAATTGCGAAACCATTCGCGGCCTTGTCTATCCAGGTATCTTTGTGTACAGCAGAAACCACACCGAGGAATACTCCGATTACTGTGGCGAAAATCATAGCCGTCAGCGCCAGGATAAATGTATTTGGAATAGTTTCAGATAATATAGTGGTAACATCCCTTTTAGTCTGATAAGATCTCCTGAGGTATGGGTATTTTAAAGCAACGGCATCTTTGCCAACAGCAAACAATTTCACGTAATGATATTTTTGCTGCTGATCAGCATCAGCGCCATGTAACCCTACGGGCGAAAGGTCATTGAGATAAAGAAAAAACTGCGCAGGCTTGGAGCGATCAAGACCAAACTCCTTCCGTACAGCTTCGAGGGATTGTACATCCGCACGCTGGCCCAGTGTCATCCTCGCCGGATCGCCGGGTAGTACATTAAAAAGTATAAAGACGACACTAACAACCCCCAAGAGGACGGCCAAGCCATATAAAAACTTTTTAAGGATATAACCGAGCATCTTATTTATTGAAATATTGTTTACTGAGCTCCTCAAAAGATGGCATAAGTGTATAGTGCCATTTGTTAATGACCACGCCGTTCTTGAGTAACAACACGCCCGGATTTGCACGCACCATGCTTTTCAATGGAACAGCGTCAGCGTAAAAGATCTCTGCAAATAGCTTCATCCTTTTACTGAATGCATCCGCATCCTGTGCAGAATTGGAGGTCAGCAAAATCGTCCGGATATTAAACTGCTCGGCAGCGTTCAGGGCAACAGCATTCAGTTGGGCAATGGCATCTTCATTAGTATGCGCCAGGTCATAAGCTACAATAACGATACTATAATACGGATTTTCAATCAGTTCAGTGGTATAAGCCGTACCCGAAGCGTCAGTAATGTTCAGGTCCTTTATCTTCACATCATATCCCTTTTTAACCAGTCGTTTTTCAGGTGTGCCCTTAATTTCCCAGTTCACATCCTTCCAGATACCTGTTTTAAGGTATTCCTTATCGCTCATCGATTTCTTCTCGCCAGTCTTCTTATTGACCAGCTGATACATGATCTCAAACTCATCAGGCACAGCTCCTGCAGGGATCTTCATCAGTTCCGGGATGTTTGCGCCTACCTTATAAGGCAGGAAATCTACGATCGGAAGCGCATGGAAGGTATATTGTGAAAACAGCAAAGAAAAGGCAAAGACTCCCGCAAAGATGCCAGTCTGCACATTCTTCGCGGTATATAATGGATTAATCAGATCCCTGTTCAGGAAGAGATATACGATCATCAGCAACAGCACAAGGTCTTTCGAGAACGACTGCCATGGGGTAAGTGGGATAGCATCTCCAAAACAACCACAGGAAGTGACTACCTTAAACGCCGCAGAGACGAAAGTGAGAAAAGTAAAAAAGATAATCGTTGCCAGCAAGGCCACGGTAACCTTTCTGCTCCAGAATCCAAACAGCAGCAAGATACCCAGCACAATCTCCACTGAGCACAAAATCATCGCAATCGCCGTAGCGTAATTACCCAGCACAGGGATATGGAAAACTTCAAAATATTCCTCCAGCTTATAGCCAAAGCCCAGCGTGTCATTCGCCTTGATCAGCCCCGACAAAATGAAGAGCACGCCAACAAATATTCTGGAAAAATTCAATGCAATACGTTTCATGTATCTGTAGTATAATAAAACAATGTCTGAGCGACCTAAAGCCTGCTCTATTTTACATCAAGTTTAATCAGCGCAAAAACAGCATAATTCAACATGTCCTGGTAATTGGCAGCCACACCTTCCGAAGCCAGGGTCTGACCCGCATTGTCCTCAATCTGCTTCACCCTAAGGATCTTCATCAGGATCAGGTCGGTCAGTGAACTGATCCGCATATCACGCCAGGCCTCTCCATAATCGTGGTTCTTCGCAAACATGAGCTCCTTGGTCTGCTGTACTTCCTGGTCAAACAAAGCTGCTACCAGTGCAGGCGGCAGTTCCGTGGGATCTTCAGATCCCAGTTTACCCTGCATTAAAGCAATCACACAATAATTGACAATAGCGATGTACTCAGGTACAATCCCTTCATCAACCATGGAGACTTTTTTATCTTCCAATGTCCGGATCCGCTGCGCTTTGATAAAGAGCTGATCTGTAATAGAAGTCAGCCTGAGAATGCGCCAGGCCGTTCCGTAATCGTTGGTTTTTTTTAAAAAAAGCGATTTGCAAACCGCTATAACTGAATCGAATTCCGCTGTGGTGTTATTGGCCAAAACAATTAAAAAATTTAGTTTAAAGCTATTTTAATACTGTATTTTTGCATTAAATGATGGCTAAAGATACATTTTTAAACCGAAAGACTACACTAAACGTGAAGGGTAAACTAATAGACCTGGAGCGTCCGGCAGTAATGGGTATTTTAAATGTCACACCTGATTCTTTTTATGATCCCAGCCGGATGACTGGTACTGACGCTGCCCTGGCACAGGCAGAAAAGTTTCTGGAAGCCGGCGCCAGATACATTGATATCGGAGCCTATTCTTCCAGACCCGGAGCTGCAGATGTTACGCCGGATGAAGAGCTGAGCAGAATCATTCCTGTGGTGGAAGCCATTCATCAGCAATTTCCTGAGGCTATCCTATCTATTGATACCTTCAGGGCCGTGATCGCCAAAAATAGTATTGAAGCTGGTGCTCATATCATCAATGATATCTCCGGTGGCGGGCTTGATGAAGCCATGTTTCAAACCGTGGCAGATCTGAATGTTCCCTATATCCTGATGCACATGAAGGGCAATCCGCAGAACATGCACCTGGATATCAGCTATACTAATTTCCTGCTGGAGGTGGCCGACTATTTCTCACAAAAAGTGGCAGCTCTCCGCGCACTCGGTGTTAAAGATATTATCCTTGATCCCGGATTTGGCTTTGCTAAAAAAAGACAGCATAGCTATGAATTGTTGAACCATATGGAAGACCTGAAAATCTTCGGCCTCAGCATTCTTGTAGGTGTTTCCAGAAAGTCAATGATCCACAAAGCACTCGATATCAGCCCAGCGGAAGCACTTAACGGCACTTCCGTACTCAACACAATTGCATTACTCAAAGGTGCATCCATTCTTAGGGTTCATGATGTCAAAGAAGCAGTGGAATGTATCAGACTGGTAGAACTCACACAACGCAGCTAATTTATTTTCCCTAACTTAGTCCTGATGAAAGGTTTTGATTTTGATTTTTTAAAGGTTACGCCAACCGATGTTTTAGACATCGTTTTTGTGGCTATACTGATCTACTATATTTATAGCCTGATTAAAAACACACTCGCAGTAAACTTGCTGCTGGGTATGTTCATCATCCTTGTCCTGAATTTCGTTGTGGATGCGCTGCATATGGAATTGCTTTCAACGATCATCAATAAATTTATGAGCGTGGGTATCATTGCCCTGATTGTCATCTTCCAGCCGGAGATCCGGCGCTTTCTACTACTCATTGGCAAGAATACCTTTCTTCAGAAAAACAAAGCCTGGTGGGGATACTTATTTGGCAGCAAGAATATCGAACGCGATAACCTGTCCAGGATCAAACCTATCATTGATGCCTGCAAAAGCATGAAGAAATCGAGAACGGGGGCACTGATTGTCTTTGTTAAATTTTACGATGACCAGCTTTTTGCCAACAGCTGTGAGGTTATTGATTCCAGAATCTCCAAACGCTTACTGGAAAGCATTTTCCAGAAAAACAGCCCCCTGCATGACGGTGCTGTAGTGATCGCAGAAAATAAAATTAAAAGCGCCAGCTGTATTCTGCCGCTTACGGATAACGATAAATTACCACCGCAATTTGGTTTACGCCACCGTGCAGGTATCGGGGTATCTGAAAATACGGATGCTGTAGCGGTGATTGTTTCTGAGGAAACCGGTGAGATTGCCTATGCCAAGCAAGGCCGTGTAAGGATGAACGTATCATTTGGGGAGCTCGAGAAGCTGCTGAATAAAGACTTTTAAAGAAATCCTTTAAACAAAAAATCCGGCACGAGGCCGGATTTCTTGTTTGTACGAATGTGCATTAGCAATACTGCTCGAAAGCACCAATCAGGTTCTCAGCAATCATTTGTGCCGGGCGACCTTCTATCTGATGACGTTCGATCATATGAACTAATTTACCATCTTTAAATAGTGCCATTGATGGAGATGATGGAGGAAAAGGAACCATAAAACCTCTGGCCTTATCTACAGCTTCTTTTTCCATACCTGCAAATACCGTGATCATTTTATCCGGATGTTTCTCATTTGCGGCTGCCATTCTTGCTGCCGGACGGGCGTTAGCTGCTGCGCAGCCACATACCGAATTCACAACAACAAATACAGTACCTTCTGAAGTGATCGCATTTGCAACGTCATCTGCAGTTTTCATTTCTTCAAAACCTACGTTGGTCAATTCAGCACGCATAGGTTCCACTAAATATTCAGGATACATATTATATTTTTTAAATTATTTCTAAGCTAATTAACACAAATGTACTGTACTGTCAGATAGCATCAAAATAGGTGCATCCTCAAGCCCTAGTTTTGACCTTCAAATTACATCAGCCAAAAACTTTAAAATAGCAGCTAGCTATTCCGATGAAACGTTTTTGTCGGGACTATTAAGCGTATTTGCTTCTTCATCTTCGGACTCCTCAAATTCATCCCCTTCGTTGTACTCAGCATTGACAGATAAGATGCTAGCCTCTGTTTCCATATCATCTCCGGATTGATTGAACCACATATCGAACGCATCGTCGAAATCAGTATGGTCAACGATAGTCTGGAAATTGGCATGTAAAAAATCATTCTTGTCAATTCCTTCCTTCAGCTGGACCTGATATGACCAAAAGTCCAGTTCTTCGTCATATTTTTCTGTTACGCTTTCAACGTTTTCCTTATACTCTTCCTGAAAAAATAGTATAAATGTGTGTCTGTCTGTGATATTCGTCTTCATGATTCTTGAGTATTTGAGCAATAGTACTTATTCTCCTTGCAATAACATGCTAATTTAACCTATGTTTTTTCTTACGCTAATTAAACACAACTGATTACATTTTGTAGTAATTTTGCAGTTCACAAAACGAAAACAATATGTCATCAGTAGAGACAACATTCCTTCCTTACAAAGTTAAGGACATTTCACTGGCAGAATGGGGCCGTAAAGAGATTGGTTTAGCTGAAGCAGAGATGCCAGGCCTAATGTCATTACGCGAAGAGTTCGGTCCTTCACAACCCCTTAAAGGTGCGCGCATTGCAGGTTGTCTGCACATGACCATCCAGACTGCAGTTCTGATCGAAACTTTAGTTGCCCTGGGTGCTGAAGTAACCTGGTCATCATGCAACATTTTCTCTACACAGGATCACGCTGCTGCCGCTATCGCTGCTGCAGGTATTCAGGTATATGCATGGAAAGGCCTTAATGAAGCAGATTTCGATTGGTGTATTGAGCAGACTTTACATTTCGGTCCTGAGCAACAACCATTGAACATGATCCTTGATGATGGTGGTGACTTAACTAACATGGTTTTCGATAGGTTCCCTGAACTGATTGCAGACATCAAAGGTTTATCTGAAGAAACAACAACCGGTGTTCACCGTCTGTATGAGCGCATGAAAAATGGAACATTGCACTTACCTGCAATCAACGTGAATGACTCAGTTACCAAATCTAAATTTGACAACAAATATGGTTGCCGTGAGTCATTGGTAGATGCGATCCGTCGTGCTACTGATGTGATGATGGCTGGTAAAGTTGCTGTTGTTGCTGGTTACGGTGATGTAGGTAAAGGTTCTGCAGAATCATTAAGCTCACAAGGTGTGCGTGTAATCGTTTCTGAAATCGACCCTATCTGTGCTTTACAGGCAGCTATGGAAGGTTATGAAGTGAAGAAATTCGCTAATGCCGTTAAAGAAGCTGATATTGTAGTAACAACAACTGGTAACTGTAACATCGTTCGCCCTGAGCATTTCAGAGTGATGAAAGACAAAGTAATCGTTTGTAACATTGGCCACTTTGACAACGAAATTGATGTTGCCTGGTTGAATGACAACTACGGTGATACTAAAGTTGAGATAAAACCTCAGGTTGATAAATATACTATCGATGGTAAAGATGTGATTCTTTTGGCTGAAGGCCGTTTGGTTAACTTAGGCTGCGCTACAGGACACCCTAGTTTTGTAATGTCTGCTTCATTTACCAACCAGACTTTAGCACAACTTGAACTGTGGACTAACCCAGGTCAGTACGAAAACAAAGTGTATACTTTACCTAAATTCCTGGATGAGAAAGTTGCCCGTTTGCACTTGGCTAAAATCGGTGTTGAACTGGATGCGCTTGATCAGGAACAGGCAGATTATATCGGTGTACCCGTTGAAGGTCCCTTCAAAGGAGAAGCTTACCGTTACTAATCTTAATACAAGATGACAAAAAGGGAGATATGAAAATATCTCCCTTTTTTATTGCCTGAATTCGTCTTCTACACTTTCACTCAGGTCATACATCAGCCATTGCCTGTCGGTGATAAATCGCTGCTTCCTTTTCAGCAGGCTGATAAAATCTTTCACACCTACCGGCTCATTGCCATTTCCATGGATCAGCACAATACTACCCGCATTGGGCTGCTGTCCTTTTGCCAGCCAGCCATCACTGCCCACCGGCAGCAAACCATAACTCAACACTTTATCCACTACCTGCTGATCTGATACCAGTCCTGGAAAGCGAAAAAAAACAGAAGGTATCAGACCGTGCTGCAGCATAGCCACTTCTGTACCGAGTATCTCGAAATTCAGATCCGTCCCAGGCTCCAGCAGAAAATTTGTTTTTAAAGGAGCCGTCAGGCTGAAATGGTGGTTATACGTATGGTTAGTCCAGGTAATTTCCAGATCGCCGCTTTTGACCAGCCCCTTGAGCCATTCCAGATCATCCTCATGCGTGAGCATCCACCTGCCGGTAACCGAGAGTGCCACTGGCACAGGCTTTTCAATGGATGCAAAAGTCCTGATCAGCGCACTGAATATCACGCGGTCGAGGGGTTTGTGTGAGGGACAAAGATCTATAGTAAGCGTA
>Ga0247808_10000563_pt1 | contig 17859 bp, 14 predicted proteins | sample UWRJL089202R1_FD_179914 | JGI IMG/M metagenome (GOLD analysis project Ga0247808, IMG submission 179914) | Plant litter microbial communities from Arlington Agricultural Research Station in Wisconsin, United States - UWRJ-L089-202R-1 | ecosystem: Environmental > Terrestrial > Plant litter >... | reverse complement strand
CGGCGAAGAAGGTCGAGCTCCTGGTCAGCATCGAAAGGACCGGCCGCGAGGAGATAGTGGACATCGGGCAGATCGAGTGGCGGTGTGATCGGTTCGATGCTGCGGATCAGAAAACTGTGCTGCGGTGCGGCGGCAAACTGAAATGCCTGTTGCCGGCCGATGGCGAGAAAAACCTTCCGGGCTCCGTCTCCCAGCGCGGATACCGCTTCCGGGATGTCGTCCACCTCGGTCCAGAGATCGCCGGGCATTTTTTCCCAGCAGGGCCGGCGCAGGGCAAACATCTCGACCCCGGCCAGACGCGCCGCCGCTTGGGCATTGATGGAAATCTGCTCGGCAAAGGGATGCGTCGCATCGATCAGCAGGCCGATCTGTTCGACCCGCAAATAGGACGCCAATCCATCGCTGCCGCCAAAGCCCCCCGTGCGCACCGGCACCGGCTGTGCCGCCGGATCCTGCGTTCGTCCCGCCAGCGAAAGAACCACGTCGCAACCACGCTCCGCCAGCAATGCGGCCAGTCGTCTGGCGTCTTGCGTGCCACCGAGAATGAGAATGCGCCGTCGGGTCAATCGGTGCCGGGCCTTTGTCGATTGTCTACGCGCCAGCATTAGACCCCGCTGGCAGCAGCGTCCATCTCTTCATATCCTTCTATGCCTGCGTGAGAGGTCTGTACTTCCCAGCGGGCTTCGATATCATTGCCATGAATTGCAGCGGCAGCGGCAATTTCATGGTTCTCGACAATCTTGTTGCCTGCTTCGTGCGTCTGAAAAATAATTTCATCAAACTGCAATAAGCTTGGGAAGAATGTTGACGGACGCGAAATTTTATCACAACTTGCGAAAATAAATTACGTAAGCATGAGCTTTTGGAGGCACTTCCTGCAATGAGAGTGGGCATTATCGGTCTCGGATTTCGGCTCGGCTACCTCGGTTCCATCTTCACGGAGATCGACCCCAACTTTCAGATCGCCGGCTATGTCGACCCCAATCCTGCCGGCATGGCAATGCTGACCCAAAACGGCATTTCCGCCGGCAAGGCCTATGCCACGCCGGAAGAGCTGATTGCCGGCGAGAAGCTCGATCTGCTGATGATCGGCTCCCCCAACCATCTGCATCTCGATCATATCCGCATTGGGCTCGAAGCCGGATTGCAGATTTTCAGCGAAAAGCCGATCGTCTCGACGCTGGAACAGAGCTTTGAACTCGCCCGCCTGCTCGCCGTTCACGGCCACGACCGCCTGATGGTCGGCCTGGTGTTGCGCTATTCGCCGCTCTATCAGCGCCTGCGTCTGGCACAGACCGACGGCCTTCTGGGCGAAGTCGTCTCGATCGAGGCCTCCGAGCATATCGAACCCTATCACGGCGCCTTCTTCATGCGCGACTGGCGCCGCTACGAGCAATATGCCGGCGGCTTCATGCTGGAGAAATGCTGCCACGATCTTGATCTCTACAACGGCGTCGTCGGCGCCCGCCCGGAACGGGTGGCGAGCTTCGGCGGTCGCAAGAGCTTTATTCCCTCCAATTCCCCGGAAGTGGATGGCATCAACGACATGGAGCTCTATCGCCGCAAGCCGAGTGGCTGGATGGGCAGCGACAAGGTTTTTGACAGCGACGCCAACATCATCGATTTCCAGACGGCGATCGTCGAATATGCCAGCGGCGCGGCGATGACCTTTCACACCAATCTCAACGTGCCTGACCAGTTCCGCCGCTTCTGCGTGATCGGCTCGAAGGGCATGGCCGAAGGCGATTTCGTCCGCGGCTTCCTGGATGTCCACGATGCCCGCACCGGCGAAAAACGGGTCGAGCAGAAATTCCAGGCACCCTCCGCGACGTCGCATCACTATGGCGCCGACGAACAGATGGCGGCCGACGTCATTGCCTATGTCAATTCCGGTGCCAAACTGCCGGTTTCGGCGCTCGACGCATTGGAAGCCGGCATCCTGGCGATCTCGATCGACGAGGCGCGGCGCACCAAAACGGTGTTCGACCTGCGGCCGATCTGGGATCGTTATGACGAGGCCCTCTGGGCCAAAGCGGCATAGGAAGGACAGCGCATGAGCATGAACCGCAGCGCCGTCATCTTCGCCTGGTTGCTTCTGGCACCGGCACTCCTCTACGTCGCGGTCATCGTCGCCTATCCGCTGGTCGATACCTTCATCCTCTCCTTCACCGACGCCTCGCTGAAAAAGACCACCGAGTGGGTCGGATGGGTCAACTACGAAAAAATCTTCAACGCCACCTTTGCCGAAGTCATCATCCGCACCTTCGTGTGGACCTTCTTCTCGGTGGCCATCAAGATGATCATCGGCACCTTCGGCGCAGCGATGCTGAATACGGCGGTTCCGGGTCGCGCCCTCTTCCGTGTGCTGACCATGCCGCCCTGGATCGTTCCGATGGCGATCGGCATCTTCATGTGGGGCTGGATGTACAATGGCCAGTTCGGCATGATTTCCGGCATGCTGCAGCGCTTCGGCCTGGTGGACAGCCCGATCGCCTTCCTTGCACAGGGATCGACGGCTTTCTGGGCCACCATCATCACCGATGTCTGGATCGGCGTACCGATGGTGACGCTGTACATGCTGGCTGCCATGCAGGCCGTGCCGCAGGATCTGTACGAAGCCGCCTGGACGGATGGTGCCGGCCGGCTTTACCGCTTCCGCCGCATCACCCTGCCACTGCTGGTGCCGGCGATGATTACCATGTCGATGCTGTCGCTGATCGCGACCTTCAATTCCTTCGACATAATCTGGATTTTGACGCAAGGTGGACCGAACGGCGAAACCACGACGATGATCATCGATACCTATCGCACGGCGATCGGCTCGAAGAAATACGGCGAGGGGGCGGCACGCGCCGTGCTGATCTGCATCTTCCTGTCGATCTTCTGCCTCTGCTACTTCCGCGTCACCAGCAGACTGTCTCCGGGAGAAAAGCGATGAAAACCCCTGCTCCCCTGATCAACCGCTACAAGTGGTACGAGATGATCGGCATCTATTGCGGCATCTTCGTCTTCCTGTGCTTCGTGCTGGCGCCCTTCGTCGAAGGGTTTTTGGTGTCGCTGAAGCCGCTCAGCCAGCTGTTCTCCTCGCCCTACCGGTTCATCCCTGAAAATGGATCGTTCGAGGCCTACCGCACCATGTGGGTGAGCGTGCCCGGCTTTGGCCGCTACATCTTCAATTCCTTCTTCATCTCCTCCATCGTCACCATCGTCGTGCTGATCATGGTCGTGCCGGCCGCCTATGCCTTTGCCCGCTTTGAATTCAAGGGGCGGGGCCTGCTGCTGGCCGCCTTCCTTGCGGTCAACATGTTCTCCGGTGCGGTGCTGCTGATCCCGCTGTTTCGCCTGATGCGCACGCTTGGCGTGCTGAACACCTATTTCGCGATGATCGTGCCCGGCGTCGCCTTCCTCATCCCGTCGGCGATCTGGCTGTTGCGCACCTACATGATGCGCATCCCCAAGGAACTGCACGAGGCCGCCTATGTGGATGGCGCCAGCCACTTCTACACGCTGCGGCGGGTGATCCTGCCGATTGCCATGCCCGGCATCACGGTGGTCGCCATCACCACCTTCATCGGCTCCTACGCGCAGCAGTTCATCTTTGCGCTGACCTTCAATGCCAAGTCGGAATACATGCCATTGCCGGTGGGCCTCTATGCCTATTTCGGCCGGCAGGAAGTGGTCTGGAACGAGCTGATGGCGGCGAGCTTCGTCGGCATCGCGCCGGCCATGATCGTGATCTTCTTCCTGCAACGCTATCTCGTCAGCGGCCTGACCGCAGGCGCGGTGAAACAGTAAGACAACAACAAGAACGGGAGCATCAACATGACACTATCGATCAAGACTGGGATCTATGCAGCCGCGCTCGTCGGCACCACCATGCTGAGCGCCATGGCCGCCCATGCGGCCGACAAGGAAATCTCGTGGATCTATTGCGGCGACAAGCTCGATCCGGTCCACGAAAAATATATCAAGGAATGGGAAGGCAAGAACGCCGGCTGGAAGGTCGCGCCGGAAGTCGTCGGCTGGGCGCAGTGCCAGGACAAGGCGACCACGCTCGCCGCCGCCGGCACGCCCGTCGCCATGGCCTATGTGGGCTCGCGCACGCTGAAGGAATTCGCCCAGAACGACCTCATCGTCCCGGTGCCGATGACCGCCGACGAAAAGAAGAGCTACTACCCGCACATCGTCGAAACCGTGACCTTCGACGATAACCAGTGGGGCGTTCCGGTCGCCTTCTCCACCAAGGCGCTGTACTGGAACAAGGACCTCTTCAAGCAGGCGGGCCTCGACCCGGAAACCCCGCCAAAAACCTGGGCGGAAGAAATCGCCTTCGCCAAGCAGATCAAGGAAAAGACCGGCATTGCCGGCTACGGTCTGCCGGCCAAGACCTTCGACAACACCATGCACCAGTTCATGCATTGGGTGTACACCAACAATGGCAAGGTGATCGACGGCGACAAGATCGTCATCGACAGCCCGGAAGTGCTGGCGGCGCTACAGGCCTACAAGGACATCACCCCCTACTCGGTCGAAGGCGCCACCGCCTACGAGCAGAACGAAATTCGCGCCATCTTCCTCGACGGCAAGGTCGGCATGATCCAGGCGGGCTCCGGCGCCGCCACCCGCCTGCAGGCGACGAAGATCAACTGGGGCATCGCGCCGCTGCCGCTCGGTCCGTCGGCCAAGGGCGAAGGCACGCTGCTGATCACCGACAGCCTGGCCGTGTTCAAGGGCTCCGGTGTCGAGGAGAAGGCGGTCGAGTTCGCCAAGTACATCACCTCGCCGGGGCCGCAGGGCGAATACGAGCTGCAGGGCGGCGCCGGCCTGACGCCGCTGCGGCCTTCGGCGAAAGTCGACGAGTTCGTCAAGAAGGACAGCTTCTGGAAGCCGCTGATCGACGGCATTACCTATGGTGGCCCCGAGCCGCTGTTCACCGACTACAAGGGCTTCCAGAACGCCACCATCGAAATGGTCCAGTCGGTCGTTACCGGCAAGGCGACGCCGAAGGACGCCCTGGCCAAGGCTGCCAAGGATCTTGAGCAGTACAAGTAAGGTCTGTTTCGACTTTGGGCCGCGGATTTTTCGATCCGCGGCCCGTGCCGATCCATGCCAAAGCGACCGAGACCATGGCTTTGCAGCTGTGGCCGACAGCCGTCAGATTGAACACATGAAAAGACCCAGCCAACAATGCTGCGGCAGGAGACAGCGTCTTGGGACAGTTGACCCTTTCCAAACTTCGCAAGTCGTATGGGCATTTCGAAGTCATCAAAGGCATTGACCTGGAAGTGAATGCCGGCGAATTCGTGGTGTTCGTCGGCCCGTCCGGCTGCGGCAAGTCCACGCTGCTGCGCATGATCGCCGGCCTGGATGATTCCACCAGCGGCGACATCATCATTTCCGGCAAGCGCGTCAACGATCTGGAGCCGGTCAAGCGCGGCATCGCCATGGTGTTCCAGTCCTATGCGCTCTATCCGCACATGACGGTGTTCGAGAACATCGCCTTTCCGCTACGCGTCGAAAAGATGGAAGAGTCGAAACTGACCGCCAAGGTCGGCGAGGCGGCCCGGGTGCTGCAGCTCGAAAACCGCCTGCAGCAGCGCCCTGGCACGCTGTCCGGCGGCCAGCGCCAGCGCGTCGCCATCGGCCGCGCCATCGTCCGCGAGCCAAAGATCTTCCTGTTTGACGAGCCGCTCTCCAATCTCGACGCCGCCTTGCGCTCGGAAATGCGCATCGAGCTGACCAAGCTGCACCGCAAGCTGCAGGCGACGATGATCTATGTCACCCACGACCAGGTCGAGGCGATGACCATGGCCGACCGGATCGTCGTGCTCAATCTCGGCGAAATTGCCCAGATCGGCGCTCCGCTGGAGCTCTATCACAAGCCCGCCAACCTGTTCGTCGCCGGCTTTATCGGCAATCCAAAAATGAACTTTTTGGCCGTCACCTGCACGGCGGTCGGGCCGGAAGGCATCACCATCGATTATCTCGGCCAGACCGCTGTCATTCCGGTCGACGCCCGTCCCGGCATCGAAGGCACGACGCTGACTTTGGGCGTCCGTCCGGAGCATATCCAGATGGGTGCCGCCGATATCGATCTGACGATCGTGCCGAGCGTGATCGAGCGTCTGGGTGCAAGTACAGTCGCCTATGCGCAACTGACGCCAGGCGAGGCGGAAAATTACTGCGCCGTGCTTCCAGGGGGTGCGCCGATCCGGGTCGACGAGCCATTGGTCACCGGCATCCGGGTCAAGGACTGCCACCTGTTCGACGCAAGCGGCATTGCTTTCGAACGCCGGGTCGATCTCAACAATCTCGACATCGACTCCATGGGCGTCGCACTCAGCCTCTAATACAACGGCCCTCGCGGAAGTTTCCGGCGGGGGCTTTTGTCATTCGGGCATTGCATTGCCGGATGTGCCACCAGCGTCCGTGACCGACATCGCATTCGGCTCTCAGGTCAGCGATCATCGACCGGGCCGCGTACCGATTCTCAGATCTGTCGATTTTGTTTTCAGACCCCGGGACTATGCGGATTTTCGATCATCGGCCAGATGTTTCTGGGCGCCCGGCGATAGGCGGTTTTGGCCGGCTGGTTCGGGTAGGGCGTGCCGGCCGAGCAATAGATGATGCTGGAGGCGATTTTCGAAAAGCTGGCGTGGAAATGGTTGGTCGACTTGATCACCAGCACTTTTTTCGCTGTCGGATCGATGCCCATCACTTCAAACAGGCTCGGATCGAAACTCTGGGCGCGGGTGGAGTTCAGGATGATGTCGATGCCGGCCAGACGAATATGGGCAGCATCACCGAACGGCGCAAAGCTTTCGCCAAAACGCATTTCCGCATTGCGCACCAGCTTGACGATCTCGACCCGCCCGTCGATCGGACTGCCGGTGCCCGGCGCCGATTTTGCACCGAAGCGCAGCGCGATCTCCGCGCCTTCGCCGGCTGCCATGCAGATCTGCACCGCGATCGGATCCCAGATCGTGCCGAAGGCGACGTTTTCGGCGCCGCGATCAAGCATTTCCTGCAGCAGGACCGTCGCATCGCCGGCCGTGCCACCGCCGGGATTGTCCCAGACGTCGGCCAGCACCACCGGACCGGTTTCGGAGGACAGCGCCTGCTCGACAGCCGCCTTTTCGTCGATCTGCGGCACCATGAAGCTGCCGCGCTTGGTAAACAGTTTCAGGCCTAGCCTGCGCGCCAGTTCGGCGCCTTTTTCCGGCTTGTTGTCGGTCACCACCAGAATTTTCGTGCCCATTTCCGGCACGTCGCCGGCCATGAATCCGTGAATGGCCGAAATCGATAGAATGTCCGGATCGCTCGCCTCGATCTCGAACATCTCATTGACGAAGGAGCGCATCGGCTCGCGCGAGGTCGGAAACACGTCAATCATCCGGCAGTCAAACACCGACATCACCGGGATCACGCGCTTTTCCAGCGTCCCGACGACGATCCGCCAAAGATCCTCGGCGCGATCGACGAAATCGGTATGCGGGAATTCCTTGAAGTAGACGAGGAAATCGCTCTGCGCCACGCGCTTGGCAGTCAAATGGCTATGCGGATCAAGTTCGGCGCACAACAGAATGTCCGGGCCGATGATCGCGCGGATCCGCGCCAAAAAGTCGCCTTCGGGGTCTTCGTAGCCGTCGGCCACCATCGCCCCGTGCAGGCCCAGCACCACGCCATCGACCGGCATCGCCGTCCGCAGCTGATCGAGAATTTCATCGCGCAAGTCTTCGTATGTCGCGCGGTTGACCAGACCGGCCGGGTCGGCCCAGGTGGCGGTGCCCTCGATCAGTTCCCAGCCCTTTTCCGCGGCCACCTTGCGGCCGACCGTGATCGGCGCGGTGCAGAGCGTCGGAGTCTCGGGATGCTGGCCGGGCGGGGCATAGAGCGACGCCTCGAACGCACGTCTATCGACGCAGATCGGCGAAAACGTGTTGGTTTCAGTGGCCAGTGCAGCCGTGAACAGACGCAAGTGTTTGGACCTTCGGTCGTGGGCGCTTCAGGCGCCCATCGGATTGGGGAGGTAGCCGGTAAAGCCGGAAATTTTCCATTGCCCGGCCTGCTGGCGGCAATAATACAGCGTTTGCCACTTCATGATGTCGCGGGTGCCGTCCGCCAGCAGAATGCTGCCGTCGAATTTCTTTCGTACCAGAGCCGTGTCGCCGTCGATCTCGATGTCGGCCAGCGTGGTGGTGGTGAAGATCGCCGTGCGCGGGTCTTCGGCATAGGCATGCGTGGCAAAATCCCGGGCCTGGCGCAGCCACTCGTCGCGATAGGCAGGCAGGCTGGAAAAGTTCAGCCGCCAGGCGTCCGGATTGGGGTTCTTGTTGGCATTGATGCCGATAAAACCGTCCTCGACGAAATCGCCGGCCACCATGCTCCAGTCGCCGGCTAGAAAGGCGTCGATATCGCGCGGCACAAGCATGTCCCAGATTGCATGACGGGCGGCGTCGGATGTCGGGAATGGATTGACAAAGGGGTCACGCATTTAAATTCTTTTCATCCAGATCGATTTTACCTAGGCAAAATCACCTTCATGTGCTGAATTGTCAATTATTAAAGAAAATAATTTGCATGGAGGCGGCATGTCGACCCAGTCCTGTCACGCGGAAAAAAGCTGTTTCGACGACCATGCTGAGCAGTTTGCCGGCGCCATCGGTGCAGATGGCCAGCTTCTGGTTTCGGCTGGGCGTCAATGAAAAACCGCGGACATCCGCTGACGCTTGCTTGCATGCCGTCGAGCATGATGATCGAGTGCCAAATGGAAATCGACGGCGTGGCGGACACACCGCCCTGCCGCTGATAGGGCATCGGAGAGAGCATGGACATTCTGACGACGCTGCACGATGAAAGAGCCAAGCTTTCGCAGGCCGAGCAGCGCATCGCCGATATCCTGTTTGCCGATTTCGATTTTGCCGTGAACGCATCGATCATCGAACTGGCGGGACGGGCGCAGGTTTCGCCGCCGACGGTCACCCGTTTCTGCCGACGTCTAGGCTGCCAGAGCTTTTCCGATTTCAAGGTGCGGCTGGCCAAGACCAAATATGTCGGCGCCCGCTATCTGCATCCGGACACGAAGGTCGGCTCCTCGGCCGATGTCGCAGAAAACATCATCACCAAGGCGCAGTCGGCGCTGTTCTCCATTCACCGCGCGCTGGATCTGGCGCTGGTCGATCAGGTGGCGGAATTTTTGGCCAATGCGCCGATGATCTACGCTTTCGGCTCCTCCGGCGGCTCGTCGATGATCGCCGGCGAAATCCAGAACCGGCTGTTTCGCCTCGGTCTGCGCGTTACGGCCAGCAATGATCACGGCATGCAGCTGATGTTGGCGGCGGCGGCCAAACCCGATGATATCCTGATCGGCTCTTCCTTCTCCGGCCTCAATGCCGAACTGGTGCGCGCCTTCCGGCTGGCTCAGGATGGCGGCGTCACCACGATCGCGCTCACCCAGAGCGGCAGTCCCGTCGCCGAGGCGGCCGATCTGTTCATTCCGGTCGACCTGCCGGAAGGCAACAATATTTTTCGGCCGACATCGACCCGATACGCCTACCTGGCTCTGGTCGACATCATCGCCAACGTGGTCGCCTATCGGATCAAGGACGAGGCGACGATCACGCTCAGGCGCATCAAGCATGAACTGGTTACACACAGGGACGGAGACGATCGCCAGTTGCTCGGTGATTGATCGGTCGGAAATGGGGGAACATGGCAATGTCGGCAGCAATGGTCACGCAGCGGCGAATATTGGGTCAAGGGTCTGCGCTGTCTTGCAAGTCCGATACCTGTTCCATCAACCTAGTTCCATCGACCTATGTGTGCACACCCGTCGATTGCGGCCTGCCTGCCGGCCGGATCGAACTGATCTTCTCGCAATCCGAACATTATTGAGGACGTTTTGATGTCATCGACACTTTTCCGCGTTGAATGCTTCTGGAAGCCGATCGAAAACACGGCCGGCCGCCTGAAATTTGTTCTGTTCAATCTGTCGCCAGATACGATCACCGATTTCAAGTTTGCCTACACGTCGCTGACACGCGTGCTGAACCAGCATCAGGCCGACAATGCCACGTTGCTCAGCCGGGTCGCCAATTTCCACCAGTTCGCCCCGCCTCCGGGCTTCTCGCTGGCGCCCGGCGAAAGCTGGACGTTTTCCGTGACCGGTCTCAGCCGGGCGGCCAAGCATGTGACCGATGGCGCAAAGTCGGCATACCTGACATTGAGCGACGGCCGCCATCTGCCGGTTTCGTTCGGTGACCTTATGCTGGAAGGCCGCAAGAGCACACTACCGCCGGTGCTGCTGCCGGCGGGCGATCTTGGCGATCAGCCATTCTCGCTGATCCCGTGGCCCGCAGCTTTCAGTGCTGTTGCCGGTGAAGAGGTTCCGGTGACGCTCTATCCGGCGGCCGGTACGGACAGCGCCGATATTCTGGCTTTGGTCGAAGTGCTGACCCTGTTCCAGCGGCTTTTTCCGGCAGCGCATGTGCCGTTCAGCCTTGCCGCCGTGGAAGGCGGCCTGCCGGTGACATTCAAGACCAACACAGCCTTGGCCAGCGAAGCCTATGACATCGGTTTTTCCAGCAACGACGTGGTGCTCGAGAGCGGCAGCGCCACCGGCCGTCAGTTCGGCCTCACCAGCCTCGCGCATCTGCTGCACGGCGCGAAATCGCAGGACAAGCGCTTCAAGTTTCCGACCTCCGGCAAAATCACCGATGCGCCGCGCTATTCCTGGCGCGGCTGCCACTTGGATGTATCGCGTCAGTTCTTTCCGGTCGCGGATGTCTTGCGCCTGATCGATATCCTCGCCTGGAACAAGCTGAACATCTTCCACTGGCATCTTTCGGATGACGAAGCCTGGCGACTCGAAATCAAGGCCTATCCGCAACTTACCGCGATAGGCGCCACGCGCGGCCCGGATGAAGTGCTGATCCCGCAGCTTGGGGACGGCGCCACGCCGCGCACGGGTTTTTATACGCAGGAGGATGTCCGCGGCATCGTCGCCCATGCCGCAGCGCTGAATGTGGAGGTCGTGCCGGAAATCGACATTCCGGGCCATTCGACCGCGACGCTGCTGGCGATTCCGGAACTGGTGGACGGCCAGGAAGCGCCCGAGAGCTATCATTCGGTACAGGGCTACCCCAACAATGCCCTCAACCCGGCAATTGGCCTCACCTATGATTTCCTCGAAAGCGTGTTCGACGAAATGGTCGAGCTGTTTCCCTCGAAATTCATCCACATCGGTGGCGATGAAGTCGCCAATGGCTCCTGGCTGGCATCACCGCTGTGCAAGAAGCTGATGGAAGATGAAGGGATCGAGGTCAGCACCCATGCTTTGCAGGCCTATTTCCTGCAGAAAGTGAAGCTGATGCTCGATGCGCGCGGGCGAAAACTGGTCGGCTGGAACGAGGTCTCGCATGGCGGCGGCGTCGCCACCCAGAACACCTTGCTGATGGCCTGGGAAAAGCCGGAAGTCGGCATCGAGTTGGCGCGTGAAGGCTATGACGTGGTGATGACGCCCGGCCAGGCCTATTATCTCGACATGGTCCAGGCCGATGACTGGCAGGAACCCGGTGCCCAGTGGGCCGGCACCGTGCCGCCGGCGCGCACCTATGCGTATGAGGCCGAGGGTGAGTTTCCCGAGGAGTTGAAGCACCACATGAAGGGTATTCAGGCCTGCATCTGGACGGAGAATTTTATCTCCAAGGACTATTTCAACCGTCTGGTCTTTCCGCGCCTGCCGGCCGTCGCCGAGGCTGCCTGGACCCCGAAGGCAGCCAAGAGCTGGGACCGTTTCGCCGCCATCGTCCGGCTCGAACCGGCACTCTGAGGAGATTTTTGGATGCGTATTGCGATTGGCGGAATTCATACAGAATGCAGCACCTATTCGCCGGTGCTGATGGTTCCGGAAGATTTTCGGGTCGTGCGCGGCGAGGCCATGCTGGCCTCGGATCACTTTGCCTTCCTCAAACCGTTCGGCGTGGACTGCATTCCCTTACTGCATGCCCGTGCCGTGCCCGGCGGACCGGTCTCGAAACGCGCCTATACGCAGTTCAAGGAAGAGTTTCTTGACCGGTTGCGAGAGGCCGTGCCGCTGGATGGATTGCACCTCACCATGCATGGCGCCATGAATGTCGAAGGCATGGACGATGCCGAGGGTGACTGGATTTCGGCGGCGCGCGAAATTGTCGGCGACGAGTGCGTCGTTGCCGCCAGCTACGATCTGCATGGCAATGTCAGCCAGCGCATCATCGACCAGCTCGACATCTTTGCTGCCTACCGCACGGCGCCGCATATTGACGTACAGGAAACCATGGCGCGTGCCTTTTCGATGCTGCTGAAGGCGCTGAAATCCGGCACGCGGCCGGGTGTCGCCTGGGCACCGATCCCGGCGCTGTTGCCCGGCGAGCGGACCTCGACCGAGGATGAGCCGGCCAAGTCCCTCTATGCGATGCTGCCCAAGATCGACAAGATACCGGGGATCTGGGACGCCAATATCATGGTCGGCTATGTCTGGGCCGACGAACCGCGCGCCACAGCCGCCGCCGTGATCACTGCTGTCGATCGCGACACGGCTGCCCGGGAAGCGGAGAAGATTGCCGAGGCCTATTGGGCCGAGCGAGAGAATTTCAGTTTTGGCCCAGTGACCGGCCTCCTGGACGCGATGCTGACGCTTGCGGAAGCCGCCACCACCCATCCGGTCATTCTCGCCGATTCCGGCGACAACCCGACCGGCGGCGGGGTCGGCGATCGCGCCGACGTACTGTCGGCGCTGATTGCCCGCAACTGGCAGGGTGCCGTGCTCGCCGGGATCACTGATTTGCCCGCCCTCGAGCGCTGCTTTGCGGCTGGCGAGGGCGCCGTGTTGCGCTTGAAGGTTGGCGGCAGCCTTGATCCGTCCAGCCCATCGGCCGAGGCCGAATTCACGGTTCTGCGCCTGGTCGGCAATGACGCCGCCGCCGAGCGCGAGGCCGTGGTCCGCACCGGCGGCATCGACCTGGTGCTGGCCGCCCGCCGTCGGCCCTATCACAACATCGTCGATTTCGAACGCTGCGGTTTCGATCCGGAAGCGATCCGGCTGGTGGTGGTAAAATCCGGCTATCTCTCGCCGGAGCTGGCGCCGATCTCGAACCCCAATCTGATGGCGCTCACCAGCGGTGTGGTCAATCAGGATATCCCGGCACTCGAAAGCCTGCGCCGCAAGCTTCCGACCTATCCCTTCCAGAAAGACGCGACATTCGCCGCCCAGACGGCATTTTCAAAACGCCGGCTTCCGTAGTGCCCTCATCCTCAGGATTTTGAGGCAGGCGATGTGATTTCGCTCAGTGAAATCATTAGTTTCAGCTGAGCGACGTCGCCGCGGTCAAGCGCCGGGCCAATCATGAAGGTGCTGTTTCAGCGCCCGCACCGTGGCCACATCCGTATGGCGCAACGTCGGTGGAGCGAAGCCCATTTCGATGGCGCGAGGATCATGCGCCGCTTCGCTGACAGAGCAGGAGGCATGGATTTCCGAAACCGGCAGCCGGGCCAACAACACATCGACAGTCTGAAGGCTGATGCCGGAACCCGGCATGATCGAGATCCTGCCGGCTGCGGTCTGCATGGCAGTCAGGAGACCCGGCAGTCCGTCCGGCGCCTTCAGCGCGCCGCCTGAGGTTAGAATCCGCTCAAAACCAATGGAAACGGCAATGTCCACCGCCTGTGCAAAATCCGGCACCAGATCGAAGGCCCGGTGAAGCGTCATTCCAAGCCCGCGCGACGCCTCGGCCAGAACGGCTAGCGCTTTGGCATCCAGCCTGCCGTCGGCCTCATTCGCTCCGAACACCACGCCGGCCAGGCCCGCCTCGCGCACGACGTCGATATCGCTGCGCATCAGGGTCAATTCGTCGTGCGAATATTGAAAATCGCCAGCCCGCGGACGGATCATTACATAGCATGGGATCGGCAGTTCCGCGGCAGCCGCCATCAGGCCGGCGGATGGCGTCAGCCCCCCGAGCGAAAGTGCACTGCACAGCTCGATCCGGTCGGCACCGCCGGCGACGGCGGCTTTCAGGCCGGCAATGTCATCGACGCAGACTTCAAGCAGAATGTCGGTCATGTTCCACCTTCTGAAGTCCCAGCAAGGCGGCGCCGATCAGGCCTGGTTCCACACGGCACGTGCCCGCAACGACCAGCGGCCTGTCAAATTTTCTGAGAATCCGGCTTCGGACCGCGATATCGATGGCATCGAGCAGTTGCGGCACATTGGACAATCCGCCGCCGACCGGGACGATCGTCGCGCCGGTAATGTTGATCGCCAGCGCCAGTGGCGAGGCGAGAATGTCGACCAGAACCGCGATCGTCCGGGTGGCGTCCGCATCACCCGATAGCCAGCTATCGATAATCGCCTCACTGCTCATCTGCCTGCCGAAAAAATCGCGATGCAGGCGTTCCATGCCGCGGGCGCTGCAGACATGATCGATGCAGCCAGTCTGGCCGCAGCCGCAATGATAGACGGGAATGGCAACCGGCGGATGGCCGGCAAAGGCGGGCGTCACCGCGCCGTGGCCCCATTCGCCGGCAAAGCCGCCGGCGGCATTAATCAGCCGGCCGTCGGCGACGATGCCGCCGCCGACGCCGGTGCCGAGAATCACGCCGAACACGATCCGGTGGCCTTTTCCCGCGCCGATGCCGGCTTCGGCCATGGCAAAACAGTCGGCATCATTGGCGATGATTACTGGATAGCCGAGAGCCGTTTCCAGATCGGCCTGCAGCTGCCGGCCATGGATGCAGGGAATGTTGGCGACGATCGCCGCCTGGGTGTCGGGGTCGAGCACGCCGGCAATCGAGATCGCGATGCAATCCGGCTGTTCGCCGGCTTCGGCGATGACGCCGTGCATGGTTTCGACGAAGGCATCAAAATCGTCGATCGGCGTCGCCCGGCGCGCCAGAGGGGTGATCTCATCGGCGGAATGCACGATCGCACCCTTGATCGCCGTACCGCCGATATCGAAACTGATGATCATTCCAGCCCTCAACGCTATGTCCGCTCCGGCATTGCATGACGCGTCGCCATCCGCACCGATAATCCGTTGACCTGTATAGGCAAACGCCGCGCAAGACTCCATCGGATTTTGCCGGCTTTGCTCAAAACGCGCGCCTTGATTCGGCCTGTGCATCGCGGAGCGGTGCTCGATAAGCGGATGCTTTATGACCAAGGATCGCATTGACAGGCGGTGATTGGCGCAGTCTTATTGCTGCACGAGGAGCCGCAAGAGTTCCCGGGAATAGTACGGCCAGCCGTCATTCAACCAAAGGGAACTGTCACCAATGTTGAAACGCTATTGCCTCGCCACGACCCTGTTCACCGCCGTCCTGTTTGCCAGCGCCGCGCAGGCCGAGACCATTTCGGTGTTCTGCGCCCCCACCGAATTCGAACTGTGCACCACGGTTGCCGAGGCCTGGAAGGCCAAGACCGGCAATGAAGCCAAGATCAACAAGATGCCGGCGCTGCTCGACGACGCCATTCCGCTCTACCAGCAGCTGCTGGCGGCGAAATCCAAGGATGTCGACGTCCTGTTTCTCGATGTCATCTGGCTTGGCATGTTCAAGAACAACCTGCTCGATCTGAAATCGGTGATCCCGCAGGCAGACCAGGACAAGCATTTTCCGTCGACGCTCGGTGCCGGCCTGCTGGAGGGCAAGCTGGTCGCCATGCCCGCCTATATGGATGTCGGGCTGATGTTTTATCGCAAGGACCTGCTGGAAAAATATGGCAAGCCGGCGCCGAAAACCTGGGACGAGCTGGCGGCCACCGCCAAGGAAATCCAGGACAAGGAACGCGCTGCCGGCAAGGGCGACATGTGGGGCTATGCATGGCAGGCCAAGAGCTATGAGGGCCTGACCTGCGACGCGATCGAGCTGATCGCATCCAATGGCGGCGGCACGATCATTGCCGACGACGGCAAGGTGACGATCGACAATCCGGCCGCGGCCGAAGCGATTGCCAAGGCCAAGGGCTGGATCGGCACGATCAGCCCGGAAGGCGTGCTCAACTACGACGAGGAAGCCTCGCGCGCCGTGTTCGAGGCCGGCAACGCGGTGTTCCACCGCAACTGGCCCTATGTCTGGGGCACCTCGCATGCCGCCGGCAGCGCCATCGTCGACAAGGTCGGCATTATGCCGCTGCCTGTCGGCAAGGATGGCCAGAAATCCAGCGGCTGCCTTGGGCCGATGTATTACGGCGTGTCGAAATTCAGCTCCAAGGCAAAGGTCTCTGCGGATTTCGTCGATTTCATCACCGGACCGGAGATGCAGAAAATGCGGGCGATCACGGCGGCGGTCAATCCGTCGATCCCGGCGCTCTACGAAGATCCGCAAGTGCTGGAAAAACTGCCCTTCCTCAAGGGCAACCAGCAGGCCTTTGCCGACAGCGCCAGCCGCCCGTCCGGCTATACCGGTACAAGCTACAACCGCGTCTCGCAGGCCTTTTATCGCTCGGTGCACGACATGCTGTCGAGCGGCGCCGACATTAAGAGCGGCCTGAAAGAGCTGGCAGCACGTCTGGAAAAGTTGAAGGAAAGTCGCTGATTCTTACCGCGGGGCTTGTCTGATGCCGCGTTAGGGCGGCGTTCGGCATGACCCACAGTCACAGCAGCATGTCCGGCGGCCTGGCCGCCGGACATTTCCCAAAAGATTTCTCAGACGTCAGTTGGTCATATGGCATCGGTTACGCTTGATAGAGTCTCCAAGAGTTTTGGGACGCATGCCGTCATCCGCGATGTGGATCTGATGATCACGGATGGCGAATTTGTCGTTTTCGTCGGCCCGTCCGGATGCGGAAAGTCGACCTTGCTGCGCATCGTCGCCGGACTGGTGTCGCCCAGCAGCGGCGAAGTCAGCATCGGCGGCGAGGTGGTCACCGACGTGCCGGCCTCCAAGCGCGGCATTGCCTTTGTCTTTCAGTCCTATGCGCTCTATCCGCACATGAACGTTGCCCGCAACATCGGCTTCGCCCTGGAAACCCTCGGGCTCGGCCGCGACGCCGTGCGTGCAAAGGTAATGGACGTGGCGCGGATGCTGAAAGTCGATCATCTGCTCGATCGGCGGCCGCGCGAACTCTCCGGCGGCCAGCGCCAGCGGGTGGCGATCGGCCGGGCGCTGGTGCGCAAGCCAGAGATATTTCTGTTCGACGAGCCGCTCTCCAACCTCGATTCCGACCTGCGCATGGAAATGCGCATGGAAATTGCCCGCCTGCATGCGGATGTCGGCGCAACCATGGTCTATGTCACACACGACCAGTCGGAAGCGATGACGCTGGCCGACCGGATCGTTGTACTCAATCAGGGTATGGTCGAGCAGGTCGGCACGCCGCAGGAGCTTTATCACGCGCCGGGCAACCGATTTGTCGCCAGTTTCATCGGCAGCCCGCGGATGAATTTTCTGGCCGTCCGTCGCGAAAGCGAACTTGAAATGGCAAAAATCATCGGGTCGGGCGGATTGTCATTGGCCCCGGAATTTTCTGGTCAGGGCAAGCCGACCTCCGTGGGGTTCCGGCCGGAGGCGCTGTCGATCGTCCCGAAGGCGGACGGGCGGATTGCCGGCACGCTGGAACGGATCGAGGATCTGGGCCACGAGCATTTCGCCTATGTGCGGCTGGAGACCGACATCGTCTGGGTCGTGCGCCTCAACACTGCGCCACCGCATGATCAGGTTGGCACGATGGTCGGCCTGCAGTTCCGTGACGAAGATGTTTTTGTGTTCGACGCGGACGAAAACCGCATTGCCCATCCGCACAGCCATGAGCGGGCGATTGCCGCGCTCGGACAAGAGGGTCGCCGATGAGCGCCCGGCTTGCCCGCCGCGATCACCGCGCCGCCT
>Ga0247808_10000561_pt1 | contig 17890 bp, 16 predicted proteins | sample UWRJL089202R1_FD_179914 | JGI IMG/M metagenome (GOLD analysis project Ga0247808, IMG submission 179914) | Plant litter microbial communities from Arlington Agricultural Research Station in Wisconsin, United States - UWRJ-L089-202R-1 | ecosystem: Environmental > Terrestrial > Plant litter >... | reverse complement strand
CGAGATAGGCTTCGGGCGCGAGCTTGCCCGCCCGGGCTGTCTCTCCAAGCGCGCGCGCCTCCGCCGCGATCTCGGAAATGCGTTTGCGGGCCGCGTCCACGATGACCGGCGTCACCAGCCCTCCTGGAACTGCGACCGCCATCGATACATCAACTCGGTTGAAGCGGTACAAGTGGTCGCCGGCGAACTGCACATTGGCCTCCGGTGTCCGCTCAAGCGCCACGGCAAGCGCCTTGATCAGAAAATCGTTGACTGAAAGCTTGCCCTCGCTCGCGCCATGCCGCGCGTTGTAATCCGCGCGAACCTCGAGCAGAGCATCAAGACGGACGTCCGCGGTGAGGTAGAAGTGCGGGACGGTTTGCTTAGACTCGGTGAGCCGCCGCGCGATGGTATTGCGCATGCCAGAAAGCCTAATCGTTTCATACGGCACCCCTGGCGGCGGAGCGTGTTGTGCGCTCAACTCAGGAGCTGCGTTTCTCGCAGGAGTATTCGCTGATGCGCCAAACCCAGGAATATCCGCCCTGACGATCTTACCTCCGGGGCCTGATCCCGTGATCGAATTCAGATCCAACCCGGCGGCCTGAGCCAGGCGGCGAGCGAGCGGCGTAACCTTCAAGCCTGACGCCATCAAAGCCTCTGGCGGCGGAGCGGACGCCACGACCTGGACGGGCTGCGTAGCCGGAACAGAGGGCGGCGGCGCGTCCACGCTGAGCACTTTTTTCGGTTCCGGCTCACCGGGGCCATCTTCGACAGAAGCCGCTGCAGAGCCAATCCGCATCAGTGCGATCACGGTTCCGACCGGAACGTCCTCAGAGCCCTCGGGTACGAGAAACTCGAGGATGACCCCCGCGTCCTCCGCCTCAACCTCCATCGTCGCCTTATCTGTCTCAACTTCGGCGAGCGCAGCGCCAGCCGCAAAGGCGTCTCCTGGGGCGACGAGCCAGCGCGCAAGATTGCCCTTTTCCATCGTGGGAGACAGGGACGGCATGGTCAGTTCAATGGACATTGCTCAGGTCTCGACAAAGAGGTCGGCGGCCGCCTGGATGATGGCGTCCGCATCCAGGCGGTATGTGCGGTAGAGGTCGGGAAGGTCTCCGGTCTGGCCGAAACGATCGACACCCAGTGGGCTCGTCCGCATCCCGCGGACTGATCCGAGCCAGGACAGGGCGGATGGGGATCCGTCAATGATAGTGACCAGGCCAGCTGTTCGTGAAAGGTCGCCCAACAGCGTTTCAACGTGGCTGGCCGGCGCTGGCTGATCCCTCCAACGGTCGGCGCGCCGGGCGCTCCAGCCCCGGTGAAGCAGGTCGGGTGATGTAACAGCCAGGAGTCCCAGTCCGGGAATGTCCTCACTCAACACTTCCCAGGCCTCCAGCGCTTCAACGGCCAGGGCCCCAGCATAGACGATGGCGGCCTCAGCGCCCGGCGCTGGTTTTCGAAGCCAGTAACCGCCCTTCAGAGCGCCAGCCCTCCAGGTGTCGTCAGCGCGTTCGACCTGCGCCAAGGCGCGAGTGGTCAGGCGCAGATAAACGGATCCCCCCCCGTCCGCTTGCATGTGGTCGAACGACCAGCCCATGATCGCGGCCAGTTCGTCGGCATAGGCGGGCTCGAAGTAGGTCAGGCCGGGCTGACCGATGCCGATAAGCGGCGAATTGATCGACTGGTGAGCTCCCCCCTCAGGACCGAGCGTGACACCGGAGGGCGTCGCCACCAGCAGAAAGCGGGCGTCCTGGTAGCAACCATAGTTGAGCGCATCGAGACCGCGGGCGATGAATGGATCGTAGACGGTGCCGATCGGGAGCAACCGCTGCCCAAAGATGTCGGCGGACAGACCCAGCGCGGTTAGCAGCAGGAAGAGATTGTTTTCGGCGATGCCGAGCTCGATATGTTGGCCCGCTCCACTTCCCATCCACTTCTGTGCGGAAGGGATTTTTGCCGCGTGGAAGATGTCTTTGAGTTCGCCGCGCCGGAACAGACTGCGCTGGTTGACCCATGCGCCCAGGTTGGTTGAGACGGTCACGTCCGGCGATGTCGTGACGACAAGATCCGCGAGCCGTCCGCCCGACTTGGATATCTCAAGCAGAATCCGACCAAACGCGGCCTGGGTCGATTGCTCAGCGCCGTCTGGTACAGGCAGAACGGTGGCGGCGGGCAACGAACCGGACTGCGGACGTTCCGCCACTCCACGTTTCCCATTCGCCCACGGCGAAGCCTCGGCAAAGGCGCGGACGGCCGCAGCAACATTGTCGCCCAGGCCACCGTACGGCTCCCACTCGGCCCCTTCGGCAATGTTGAGAGAGTCTCGAAAAGCGGCCATCTGTGTCGGGTTCATCAGCCCGGCGTGGTTGTCCTTGTGCCCTGCGAACGGCAGCCCGTAACCCTTGATCGTGTAGGCGATGAAGAGGGTCGGCTGCTCATCGTCTGCCTCCGCAAAAGCCTCCATCAGGCTCTCGGCGCAGTGTCCGCCAAGGTTGGTCATCAATGCCGCCAGGCCCGCGTCATCGTAGCCGGCGAGCAGTTTGGCCACACCAGTCGCCTTGCCGATGTCCTGCATGAGGCGGGTCCGCCAGGCGGCTCCGCCTTGATAGGTTAGCGCTGCGTAGTCCGCATTCGGACAGTCGTCGATCCAGGCCTCAAGCGCCTTGCCGCCCGGCTTGGCGAAGGCTGCCTTCTGCAGTCTGCCGTGTTTGAGGGTGAGCACTCGCCAACCACAGGTTCGAAAAATGTCGTCGAACCGGTTGAACATGCGGTCCGCTGTCGTCGCGTCCAGAGACTGACGGTTGTAGTCGACGATCCACCAGCAGTTTCTGACATTGTGCTTGTAGCCTTCGATCAACGCCTCATAGATGTTGCCTTCATCAAGTTCTGCATCGCCCATCAGGGCGATCATCCGCCCCGCCTCGGCCTCCTGCATTTGTCCGTGCGCGATGAGGTAGTCCTGCACAAGGCTCGCAAACAGGGTGACGGCGACACCCAGACCAACCGATCCGGTAGAGAAATCGACGGGGATGCGGTCCTTAGTGCGCGAGGGATAGCTTTGGGCGCCTCCAAGACCACGAAACCGATCCAGTTGGTCGACGTCCTGGTCGCCTAGGAGATAGTGAATGGCATGCAGAACCGGTCCCGCGTGCGGCTTTACGGCGACCTTGTCCTGTGGACGGAGAGCGTGAAAATACAGGGCCGCCATGATCGTGGTGATTGACGCACAAGACGCCTGGTGACCGCCCACCTTCAAGCCGTCGCGAGATTCGCGTAAGTGATTGGCGTTGTGGATGGTCCATGAAGAAAGCCAGCGCAGCCGAGTTTCGAGCACTTCAAGCGTCGCCACCGCGTCCATCTCGGTCCGCGACATCGTTTGCAGCATCACATCCTCGTTCAGTTCAGTTGTGCGGCGTAGAAGAGACTGATCGCCAGCAGACCCACGTCTCGGATTCACCTGCACCGCGGCAGATGTTCGAGCAGCCGACACGGGTTTAGTCTGGACGCCGCCGTCAGCGAGATGCCAGTTGTGATCTGACGATAGCGACGCGGCATCGGTTACATTGGTCAGCTCGGTCGTGTCGCGGCTGGTCTCGGGCCTCTCGGGGCCTCAAACGGGCTCCAAGGGCGTGAGCCGGTCAAACCGGCTTTGGACGTGACATCAAGACAGTCGCGGACGGCACGCCGTTTGGAAGTGCTCCGGGTTTTTCCACGATGACCTCGACTTCTAGGACCTGAGAGTACTCCAGACACCCAGACGCGACCCGGCGCGCGAAAGTTTCGATCAGCGCGATCCGACTTTCCGCCAGAGCTTGCACTCGAGAGACAACGTCGTTGTAGTCAACGGCAACCTCCAAGCTATCTCCGTCAAAAGGAGTCAGTCGTAGACGTACATTCACGATAAGCGTTTGTTGCCGGCCAATTTCGTGGGCGTAAACGCCGATGTCCGCAGCGACACGAATGTCCCGGACCCGGACTTCTTGCAGAACCAAGATTTCATGAAGCGCACGATTGCTGTGATCAAAGTGCACGGAGCTGGCTCCGCGCGGCGCGCATTGTGTTGGACATCAAGCAGCCGACTGTCATGGGTCCAACACCTCCCGGAACAGGCGTGTACGCATGGGCATGGCCAAGCTCGTCGCCTGCGCAGTCTCCGACTAGGCGAGTTCCCCCTCCCTCGGCGGTAACCCGATTGATCCCCACATCGATCACGACTGCGCCAGGCTTTATCCAGTCTCCGCGTACAAGCCTCGGGCTCCCAGCGGCCGCCACGACGATGTCGGCGGAGCGGATCAGGTCGGCCAGGCTTTTGGTGAAAATGTGAGTGACAACAACCGTGCACTCGCGCTCGAGCAACAGCAGGGCGACTGGCTTGCCTACGATATTCGACTTTCCGATGACCACGGCGTGCAGGCCTTTGTAGTCATCGATGACGCTGTCCAGGAGCATCATGCAACCGAGTGGCGTACATGGGACGAGCCCTTTAGTCCCGACAGACAGTCGGCCGACGTTGACAGGGTGAAAGCCATCTACATCCTTGGCTGCGTCGATCCTGTCCAGAACCACCGAGGCGTTCAGCCCGGCGGGAAGAGGGAGTTGGACGAGGATTCCATGCACCGATGGGTCCGCATTCAGGGCGTCAATCAAAGCGATGAGATCGGGCTCCAGGCATTCTGCAGGAAGTCTGTGTTGCTGCGATGCGATTCCAACTGCGACGCACGCTGCAAGCTTGCGACGGACATAGACTTCGCTTGCAGGATCGTCTCCCATCAGAACAACCGCCAATGTGGGACGCACTCCGGTCTGTCCCAGATAGGTTTTGACGTCTTCCGCTACCGATTGCGAGAGAACCCCGGCCATCGCCGTGCCGTCGATGCGTAAGGCCATAGCCAGGTCACCTCGCGAATACGACGGTCTTGGAGCCGTTAAGCAGGGCACGGTCCTCAAGATGGAATTGGACGGCCCGCCCTAGAACGCGACGTTCGATGTCGCGGCCCTTGCGCACAAGGTCTTCGGGGGTGTCAGCGTGGGTAATGGCCTCGACATCCTGGTGGATGATTGGGCCTTCATCCAGATCGGCAGTCACATAATGAGCGGTTGCACCGATCATCTTGACGCCGCGCGCGTGCGCCTGATGGTAGGGTTTGGCGCCCTTGAATCCTGGCAGGAAGCTGTGGTGAATATTGATACATCGCCCCGCAAGATATCCGGCGAGATCATCGGATATTATCTGCATATAGCGCGCCAGAATGACAAGTTCTGCGCCAGTATCTTCAATAATAGCCTTAATTTGTGCTTCCTGTACCGGCTTGTTATCCCTGGATACTGGAAGATGATGATAAGGAATATCAACCAGGCCTAGAATGTTCATGGCGTCCCGCGGATGGTTCGACACAATGCCGACGACATCCATCTCGAGTTCGCCGATGCGCTGACGATAAAGGAGATCTCCGAGACAATGATCAAACTTGGAGACCAGGATGAGGACCTTTGAACGGTGTCCGCTTGGCCGAAGCTTCCAGGCCGCGCCGTAATCCCCAGCCCAGCGCGCGAACCCTGCTCGGAAATGGTCTTGAGCGGCGACCGGAAGATCAAACCGGACCCGCATGAAAAAGCGGCCCGTTTGGACGTCCTCAAACTGTGCGGCCTCGACGATATTTCCCTCTGCAGCAGCGATCCTCCCCGCCACATCCGCAACGAGCCCTGGGCGGTCATCACACGACAGGGTGAGGATGAGACCGGTCATTTCGCAGAACTCTGAGGTCGGGCGTCGTCCCGGCGCGCATCCTCGCCGAAGTCGGCCAAAGCGGCGGCCCACGCTGTTGCTTTAGCGATGCCCCCAAATGGATAGAGATGAGCTTTGACCGAGCCATGAAGAGCCGGATCGACACCGCGTGCGAGCGTCGCTGCCAAAGCGTCCGGCGTAGCCGTATTCATAAGTCTTCCAAGGGACACGCCATATTTTGACATGACTTTCGCGGATGCTCCGACCCCACATCGCGCCGCAAATCGAAGAAGCGACTGCACACTGGCCGGACCAGGCAGACCGATCCGCACCGGCGCGTCGACACCGAACGCACGCAGCCGAGCCAACCAGTCCAGGACAGTCTCACCGTCGAAGGCGAACTGGCTGACGATTTCAGCGCTTTGACCCGCAGCCGAGATCGCGGCCAGTTTAGCCCGCATCGCCACGTCGAGGATCGTTGTCTCAATCTGGGGATGTCCTTCCGGGTACCCCGCGATGCCAACATGTCGGATGCCATATTCGGCCAAAACGCCGCTCTCGATCACTGCTAAGGCGTCGCGATAAGGACCAAGGGGCTTCGGAGGATCCCCAGCAACAACGAAGACGCGGTCCACCGCCGCCTCGTCGCGAAGGCGACCCAGGAAGCGAAGCAACTCCCCTTGGGACCGCAGCCGACGCGCTGAAATATGGGGAACCGGCGTCAGGCCCAGTTGCCGAACGTGAGCCGCGACGACAGCAAGCGCGTCCACGTCGTTTCCCGGAAGGTAGGTTATGGAGACGGCTGTGCCGGCGGGCATGTCACCGCGAGCTTCGCTGAGGCGAACGACATCCGACCCCGTGATTTCGAGCGAATAGTCGTGGAGGAATCTGCCCGGATTCAAGTTGGAATCCCTTCGGTCAACATTGTGAAATATCCCGCGCACAGACCTTCGCGAGTGGCGGATAGCTTGGGAAAGGAGGGCCGCCTGTCTCGCCGGTAAGTTTCCCCGGAGACAGGCGGACAGGTCAGACGTGTTCTTTGACCATCGCCGCGTTTTTCAACACCTGAACGGTCTTGGCATAGGGTGCTGAAGCGACAGTCGCCCTGATCGTCAACTGACGATGCAGTTCCACCTGAGGCTTTCTCGAACCCCCATCCGGCTCTCCCCAGGTAACCAGCACCTCGGTGCCAGGCTCGGCATGGTCCGCGTTGATAATGGCGACGGACAGGAACTTGGCCTCGTTGACCGTGTAGCCGACGAAATTTGAGATGCCGACAATATCGCCGCTCGCGCTGCGGACTTCATCGACATGTTGGAAGCCATAGGAGGCTTTGGGCAACTCCATATATTTGTACGGAGTTTCGTCTTCCAAAAGCGACGCGAAGACCTTCTTAACGTCCTCGGCGTTCCAGACCAGAGTAACTTTTTTCCGATGCCCGCCCTGCGCCGCCATTTTCTCAAGAGCTGGGCGACCGATGAAGTCGTGGTCGAACTTCATGAGGCGCTCAAGGCCGAGGTCCCAAGGCGTCACATAGTAGTCTTCGATGTTCGGAGACCGGAAACTTCCGCCGAACTGCGTCTGGGATTCCCAGCCGTCAGACGGAAGAGCCTGCCGATAGGCCGCCAAGCCAGGATCGGTGTAGACGGCCGGCGTTGGATAACCGATCCAGCCCACCTCACCCAGGGTGCTGAAATAGGTCTTCACCCCGGCCTGCAAAATGCCGTGCTTCTCGCCCGCGGCTAGGAGCGCCGCGCGTACCTTCGGTCCTTCGGCGTATGGGCCGGAAAGCTCCACACCCTTGTGGCCAGCCACAGAGTGACGCAGGGCGAGCACATCGCAGCCGGCGATCCTGACGCGGGCCATTCGGAAGAATGGGATGTCTGGCTCCTCGCCCTCCACGACCTCCGCAAAGACCGCCTGAGCGAATGGGCCTTCCAGCTCATAACGGTAGTTGGTGCGCCCGGTGTCGTTCTGGGCTGTGTGATTGTCGCGAACAATCGTGACGTCGTACCCGCCCAGTTCAGCATTGTACTGGACCCAGTTTTGAAGATGCATTCCGCTGATCAGTTCGAAAACGCCGTCTTCAAGGTGCTGAAGGACACATTCGCCGATCACATAGCCCTCGTGATTGCAGGCCAGATATTGCTTGGCGCGGAGGGGCGGGAAGTTTGCAAAGCTGTTGATGCCGAGGTCGCTCAACAGGCGCATCGCATCTGGGCCGCTGAGAAATGTCTCTGGCATGTGATGAGACTGGTCAAACAGCAGAACGGCCTCACGCCAAGCGCGCTGTTCGTCGCGCCAGTTGGAAAATTCCATTGGGACCGGGCTCAAACCCGCACGGTTGCTGGCGTGCGGCGCCAGCGTGTCGTGGTAGAAGTGATCAACGAGGCTAGGAACAGAGTTTATAAGTTCCTGAAGCGAAGCTGGCTTGGTGGTGGTCATGGTTCCTGTCCCTCTGACGAACTGTTTATTACGCACAGGCGTACGCTCGAGCCTTGAGACCTGATCGCCGAGCAACACGGGGGTTCAGGCGTAAGACGAAGCTAGGACGGCGTTGCGTCGCGGCCGTTCACAGGGTCGCTGAACTGTCCTATCGCCACATGAGATCGCGCCGTCACGATGGCGCTCACGAAACTGCGATGCCTTTTCGTGATCGCGAACGCCTGATCGAGCGCGTCCGGGAGCGCATCGGTTCTCGGATAGGCCGCACGTTCCGCCTCACTGCCAACTGAGGCGGTGCGATGCGCAATCCCTATCGGCAGGGGCATCTTCGCATCTCCTCTCCGTCGATAAGCCTGCTTACGGACGCGTGTCAGCGCCCACCGCTGCTGGTGGCGCCTTGGCTATTGCAGGCTATTCAACATGTGGACTCGCTCAGCGTTCTGGATCGGCGCGCCGAAGGCCGGGTTTGAAGCGCCGTTCAAGGTGGGCGTGACCGATGTCCTCGTTCCTGGACTGACATCGCTTCCGGGCGTTAAGGGCGTGACCGCGCTTTGGCCAGATCGCTGCGAGCAAGGCGCTCCGCAGATCGCCTGCCAGATCCTGGTCCAGTTCGCCTCCATGGCTGACATCGATCTCATGTTGTCGTCGCAACAGCGCCAGGCGCTGCGCCTTGAGGTCGTAAAGCTCGCTGAGATGTTCGACGGCACCATCAGTCATATTGATTACCACGTCGGCTAAACTGCAGGCTCCTGTCAGAAGACTGCGAAAACCTAAGGGTGCGCCCTTACTAAAACTAGGATCTATGATGAAACTCGCTCGGTTTGATTCAAACGGCGTTCCACAACTCGGCGCGGTCGTGGGTGACGCCATCGTCCCGCTGCGAAACCTCGCGCCTGAGTTTGCAACGATGCGCGAGCTCGCGAGCTCGGATCGCGACACCATCGCGCGGCTCAGCGACTTAGTCGCCCGCACTGTTCCCGAAGTCGAGCTATCCGCCGTTCGCCTGCTCGCGCCGATCGAACGGCCCGGGAAATATCTCGGGATCGGGATGAATTACGCCGATCACATGAAGGAAGCCGAGAGACTCGGTGTCAAGCAGCAGCCAAACCAGACGTGGTTCAACAAGCAGACGACGTGTGTGGTCGGGCCTTACGACGACATCGAACCCGGGGTGACTGAAAAGCTGGACTACGAAGTCGAACTAGGCGTGGTTATTGGCTCAAACGCCAAGTCCGTCAGCGCGGCCGATGCGCATCGACATGTCTTTGGCTATTTCGTCGCCAACGACGTTTCCGCGCGGGACTGGCAGTTCCACTCCCAGACATTCATGATGGGAAAATCGTTCGACACGCATGGCCCCATAGGTCCTTGGATTGTGACAGCTGACGAAGTCCCCGACCCCCATGTCTTGGGCTTGAGATGCCTCGTTAACGGTGAGCTCCGACAGGAAAGCAATACTTCTAAGATGATCTCCAACATCTGGGACCAGATTGCATATCTTTCAACCGCCTTTACGCTGGAAACCGGCGATCTACTTGCGACTGGAACGCCTGAGGGTGTGGGTGTAGCGATGTCTCCCCCCCAGTTCTTGAAGCGAGGCGACGTCATACGCTGTGAGGTGGACGGGGTCGGTGCGATCGAGAACAAGGTCGCCTGACTACCCTATCGCCGGAGGCCAAGCGTATAGGCCTCCGGCAATAGGCGGGCGAGCGTCTCGGTTCAACGTCAACGCCAAGGCGTTTGTCCTGACGACGGGTCAGGCCCTATGCGGCTTCTCACCAGCGCTCAAAAGCGTGAGGAGACGGCTGTTGAATTCGTCCGACACCAGGTGCGGAAAATGGTGATCAGAGCGAACTTGCACATACTCCCCCCCACCTAGACGAGCGGTACTTTTCGCGACCGCGTCAATCCCGGGATTCCACCCACCCGACACTGTCAGCAGCGGAACGCCAGCGGATTTTACAACCTGCAGATTTGCGCGGATCGTTGCCTCCGAGGGGAGTCTAATCATCTTGAGACCCTCTCCCAGTCGAGTCATCTCTTCCGCCTGAGCGTCTTCGTCGAGTTCTTCGCCGCTGCGGCCAAGGAGGCCCGCAGGGATGGCGGCCAGCTTGCCGAACCGGGCCGCGAGGTCCGCAGAGGAGGATGCAGTGGCATAGATTTCGCCGATAGCCCGTCCCCAGGACTGAATGTCGGGGTTGTCGGGCTCAAGGTTCTGCAACGCGGGTTCGATGAGCGTCAGCGACCGGACCCGTTCGGGATGCAAGGCCGCTGCCGCGAGAGCGACGCAGCCGCCGAACGAGTGACCGACGAGGTGGCCACCGTCTGCAATGAGACCAGCGATCCAAGCCCCATCGATCTCAGAATCGTCAGGTCGGCCCGGTGCTGGGCTTCGGCCATGACCCGGGCGGTCCGGAACGACGACACGCCAGCCTTTGACGGCCAGTGAAGACTGTGCGCTGAAATGGCGATCTCCGCCCACGCGGCTCCCTTGAGCGCTTCCGTGAACCATCACGACGAGGGGATCGTCACCGTCAAGACGGGCCCATTGCGTCAGGTGTATGGCTGCGTTCATTTGATCTCTACCCGGGGCGTAGCAACGCCCTTTTGTTCAGTTTGGGAAATGCTGCTGTCGTCGATCAACCGATAGACTGAGGGCGCTACCCCTTACGATCCGCTCGGCCCACCAGCGCCGGCGTCGCTTTCAGTCATAAATCGGCTGAGCGCATCGTTGAATTCTTCGGAGATTCTTTGCGGGAAATGGTGAGGCGACTGAATAATGCGATGTTTCCCTCCCCTTAAAGCCGCGACCCGCGCAGCCGTCTGGTCGATTCCAGGGCTCCATCCCCCCGAGATCGTCAAAAGAGGTATCTTGGCGTCTTTGATGACTCCCAGCTGGGCCTCCAGCGTCGCTTTCGAAGGTATGCGGATTTTTCCCAGGCCTTCGCCGATCCGCCTGAGTTCGTCGGGACCAGCGTCCCCACGAAGATCTGCGGGGATCCCCGCAATCTTGACGAACCGACGGGCGCGACTAGTGGCGGAAATCGAAAAGAACTTTGCGAAGAGCAGACCCATGACGAACTTCCGCACACGCGAATCGTCCATGGCTAGGGTCTGCATTCCGGGCTCGATCAGGGTCAGTGACCTGACCCTCTCCGGCCGAAGAGCGGCCGCCGCCAGGGCTACGCATCCCCCAAAAGAATGCCCGACCAGATGGGCGCCTTCGCCCAGAAGGTCAGACACCCAGGCGCCGTCAATCTCCGCGTCGTCGGGGCGTCCGGGCGCCGGACTTCGACCATGGCCGGGCCGATCCGGAACGATGACGCTCCATCCCCGTCGTCCAAGAGCTTCCTGCCGGGAAAAATGATGATCCCCGCCCACAGAACCGCCCTGAGCGCTTCCATGCACAAGAACGACCTTGGGACCGCTATCGCCCCAGCGGGTGATATGGATTGGGTCGATCATCACAGCGGGTTGGTTCGTAGAGGAGCTCATAACCTAGCTTTCCACGTCAGCGCGCGCCGCGAGGGGCTGTGTCGCGAGCGCCAGTCCTGCGAGTACCGCACAGACAGCAAAGATGAGAGAGACTGCGCCGTGACCCAGCCCGGCCGAAAATAGCCATCCTGCAAAATAGGGACCGGCGATGCTGCTCAGCCGGCCCATGCCGATGACAAAACCGGTGCCTGATGCGCGCGACGTGGGTTCGAAGGTTGCTGCTATCGTCGTATAAAGCCCGGCGATACCTGAGTAGAGAAATACGCCCGCGATCGCTGCGGCGGCGCACAGCATGGGGAGCGATGACGGCGTAAACCCAAACGCCACAGTCGCTACGCCGAGACCGATCATCGCTCCGACCACGAGGCGATGCAGCCCGCCTCGACGGGCCATGATACCCAAGACAATACAGGCCACTACGCCCGCCAGGCTCGCGACGGACGACACGAAACTTCCAGTGGCTGCAGAAAATCCGCCATCGGCGACCATCTGGGGCAGCCAACTCAGTACGTAGTAGACCGTCATGACAAAGAGCATGTTCACGACGGTGATCCGTAGCGTTCTAGAGATCATGGTTCGCGAAAACAGAGCGCCATATGACGAGGTCGGCTTGCTCTCTGCGACGGGGAGTTGCGCCACCATGGGGTGGCCGCAGCGGGCCAGGAAGGCGTTGATACGCGCTAGGCTATGTGACCCTCGACGCGCGAGAAGAAACGCCGGCGGCTCAGGTAGCCACACCAACACCGCAGGCAGCAGGACAACGGCGAAGAGGCTGCCTGCGATGAAAACTGACGGCCAGCCGAACGCGCTCAAAAGAAAGGAGGCCAGGACGCCACCAATCATGCCCCCTACAGGATAGCCGACCGCCATAGCCGAAACTGCCAGGGCTCGATTTTTCCGGTTGGCGAACTCGGCGGCCAGAGGGGTTATGACCGCGACGCATAGACCAATGCCAACACCGGTGAACACGCGGCATGCGGCAAGTTCGATGACGGTGCTGGTAAAGGCCGAGACGAACATGCCCACGCCCATAAAGGCCAGGCCGATCAGAATAGCCCAACGCCTGCCGATAATATCGGCGAGCGGCGAGAGACCGAGCGCACCCGCCGCCATTCCCAGAAGGCCGCTTGCAAGCAACAACCCGAGCGTTGCCTTATCTAACCCCCAGGCAAGACTTATGGCGGGCGCCGCGAAGGTCATCGACAAAACATCGTAGCCGTCTAGCGCCGAGATCGCGATTGTCACCGCGACGGCTGCAACCTGTGTTCGGCTCATGGGCGCCTCTTCGAAGAGGCGTCGGATGTCTGGTGGGGAATCCTGCATCACTTGAACTTATCCAATAACCACAATCCTTGTTGGGCGCGCATCGGGGCTTCGAAACCGTCGGCTTTAAGACGGGGCTCAACGACCCTCGGACCCGTACTCGAGGTTAAATTTTGATCCTATCGACTGTTTCCGAATGCGGGGGAGATGACCGTCCACATTCAGAGATACCTATTCCGCATCTCCGCCAGCATTCTAGCCGGGTTGTGATAGTCCACTTGCCTGCATTTAGGCGGTAGGCCATCGGCCAATAGGGGTGCAGCGTGGGGAGGCGACCGAGCTCACAGGAGAATTATTCCGAAATGACTGAAGGCACCGTCCTAGCACTGAGCATGTTACCGACGGACTGAGTGAATCTCGAAGCACCCGGCGACATGCCGACCTCAAATGCACGTCGGGGTGAGCCCGCGACGGCGCCATTGCGGTGACGGTGCAGACCGGCTTCGTTTCAGATGGCACGTATAGGCTTGGAAACTTGCGGGGCCCCTTTCGTAGGCTACCGCTAGGGATGCCTTTGGGCCTGCGGTCGGGGCCGCCACCCCTCAACAAACGTCTGCGAAGCGGCATCGACCACCTCGTCGATCTGGCCTTCCGTCACAGGTTGGCCAAGTAGAGCGCGCAACTGCAAGGCTCCGCTGATGGCGTCTAGAAACAGCCTGGCCGAGCCGACAGGATCGGCGATCTCGATTTGACCCGCCGCAGCGTGAGCGGCCAGAACATCCGCCATCGCCGCATAGGCGCGGGATGGCCCCTCGCGAAGAAAATTAGCAGCCGCCTGTGGCGCCCGCTCTCCGTCCGTCACCAACAACTTGTGGAGCGCAATCGTCCTTGGCTCCATCAGGCCTTGCAGGAACGATCTACCCGCTGCGCCCAGTGACTCCTCGACGGAGCCGCCCTTCACTATGGTGGTCTGCATCCGGCTCGCGCGTTCCGCTGCCAGAAGCGAAACGACCTCGCCAAACAGGTCCGCCTTATCCGCGAACAACTTGTAGAGGTCGCGTTTGGAGCCCCCCACCGCGCGGTTGATCGTATCCAGAGACACCCCGTCGAAGCCCAGTTCCAGAAACAGAGCGGTCGCGGCTTCCAGGACAGCCTCTCGTTGTCCGGCCACCGCGATGCGGGGCCGGCGAACGGTGTCGGTAGTTTGGGCGATCTCGGAGGGCGCTTTCATACGGTAGGTATTGCGCGTTACCTCACCCCTGGGTAAAGGGTACTGACCATTACCATGTTCGGTATCTGGATACGGAGACGGTCATGACGAACGACATTCTGGTTCGTGGGGGCTACGTCCTCACCATGGATCACGAGATCGGTGATCTGCCGGTCGGGGACGTGTTGCTGTCCGGCGACCGGATCGTGGAGGTCGCGCCTTCGATCCATGCTCCCGACGCCGAAATCGTGGACGCGGCGGGCATGATTGTCCTTCCCGGCATTATCGATGGCCATCGCCACGTCTGGCAGAGCCTGTTGAGAGGGCTGGCGTCCGATTGGACGTTCCCCGCCTACATGATCGAGGCCAGAGCGATGTATGCGGGATGTTTCGATGCCGAAGACGCCTATGTAGCGAACCTAATCGGCGGGCTCGAATCGATCCAAGGGGGCGTCACGACGGTGGTGGATCACTCCCACCTCCAGGCGTCGCCTGAAATCTCCGACGCTTTGGCGCGAGGCCTCAAGGACAGTGGCGTCGGTGGCATCTTCTGCTACGGCCTGCAGAATGCTCCGTCCTACATCGATGGCGCGCCCATCGACGCCGACGCGGTGAAAGATCTGCTGACGCGGTCGCCCGATCCCTGGCACGACGAAAACGCGGCGCGGATCCGCGACACTCATTTCATGACCGGTCCCCTCTCTTTCGGCGTCGCATTGCCGGAGGCGACCCCCTATATGCCCGCCGAGTTCGCGGCGGCGATCCTCGCCAGGGCTACGGCGCTGTCACCACGGCTTGTGACGGGTCATTGGAATGCAATCAGTCGGCCTGATGTCTATGTTTCGACGTTGAGCGACCTCGTCGGCCGTAACGCCTTCTCAATCCCCACTCTCCTCAGCCACAACAACAATTTGAATGAAGCCGATCTGAAGGTAATGGCGTCGGTTGGCCTGGGACTTTGCACATGTCCCGATATTGAATGTGGAATGGGGATAGGGCCCTTGATGGCTCGCCGGTTTGTCGAGCTTGGGGGCGCCGCCAGCCTTGGGCTCGACCTGAGCGCCTTCGTTCAGGCGGACATGTTCAAACAGGCCCGTGTGCTTTTGCAGATCGAGCGCAAGCTGCTGGCCGAGGAGACCGGCCACATGTCGGCCGAGATTGGCTATCCGACGCGCGCCGTCCTCGAACTCCTGACCCTGACGGGCGCCCGTTCCCTCGGGATGGACGACGAGATCGGCAGCCTGACGCCAGGCAAACGCGCCGATCTGATCGTCGTGGCTCCCGCCCCGTTGGTCAATGCCGCTTCATCAGACCCTGTCGCCGCCCTGATCTTCCACACCGACGCCTCCGACGTCGACACCGTGATCGTGGCGGGTCACGTCCGCAAGCGCGCTGCGGGGCTTCAGGGTGTCGATCATGACGATCTGGCTCAAAGATCCAGGCGCAGCGTAGCTGCGATAAGAGAGCGCTACAGCAGATTGCCGCGGGAGACGCTTACCGGCGTCTGGGCCGACATGTTCTGAGCGACGCAAGCATCATGACCTTCGTTCTCGACAGCCTTCTGTGGCTTCTCATCCTGTTCTTCGTCGTCGGCGGGGCCGTCAATCTTGCTGGCCCCGCCGGGGTCCGCGAAGATTATCGCAGATGGGGCTACCCCTCATGGTTCCGGTTCGTGACCGGAACTCTTGAAATCGTCTCGGCCTTGATGACGATCGCACCGGCTACCCGACCTGCCGGGCTTGTCCTGGGTGCGGTGATCATGATCGGCGCCGCCGCGACCTTGATTCATCGTCGCGAACTGGCCCACCTGCCGCCCTCTCTATTTGCTTTACTTGCGATCGGAGCGTCAGTGTCCAGGCTTGTTCAGACGTAGGTCTCTCGCTGCCGACCGGTAGAAAATACGTTTCCATGTCCCTTTAGTCGTCAAAAATGTCGGCGGCGGCTAGATCAAGAACTGTCTCAGAGGCTGGGTGGCGCAGACGCAGGCGGACTATCACAGGCTAAGGATGCCGGTGAGATTTCTCACGAATTTTGCTGATCAGCGTCTAAAAGGGACCCCTATCAGCGTGCAATAGAGGCGCCCTTGCGAGGTCCGGGATGAGCGTCACAAGCGCACCGCTTGCAAGCGTGGGCTTAGGGAGGGCGTAGCCGACCGGAGGCTCAACCCTCGAAGCGGACTCGGCCTCTCCGCGCTTTCGCGCTCGCGTCGCAAGACGACGCTCTGCGCCCGGCTCCCTGGTATCCTCTAAGGGGCGTCACCCACGACCCGACCTGAAAGACGCCCGCGCCTCCACGACGGAATGGGTCGGCGCCCGGCTGTCGCCTGAGCCGGTCTTGATGCCGAACGTCGGCGATTGCGTTCCTGCGCAACAGTCGGCGAGCGGGCAAAGACCGTCACGACCATTCCCCCGCTCCTGTGATCGGCCCGCCTTAGCGCGGCCTCTCAATGGCCTGATCTGACCGAAACCCGGGCGGCTTCCGCAACCGGCGGCGGCAAGTTTCTTCCCCGGCCTGAAGGCCTCCTCGCGCAAGCCAAGAAACACGCCTTTTCCGGTCCTCCGCGCAGCTTTGGGGTCTTGCGCGCAGGCGCGCCTGACCTGCGGGCCGCCCGTCTCCCGGTCCGTCGATCGCCATCGAGGCCGCGGCAGGCGTGGCCCGAAATCAGCAAGGCGAGACTATCATGGCCACCATCGGAACCTTCACCCAAGCCGCAGACGGCACCTACACGGGCTCCATCAAAACCCTGTCGCTCAACGTCAAGACCGCCCAACTGAGGCTCAACGACAAGACCGACGACAAGGCCCCGGACTACCGGATATTTAGCGGCCAGACCGAGTTCGGCGCGGCGTGGAGGCGGACCTCCAAGGAAGACCGCGAGTATCTGTCCTGCAAGCTCGACGACCCGAGCTTCCCGGCGCCGATCTACGCCTCTCTGGTCAAGACCGACGACGGGCACAGCCTGATCTGGTCGCGCTGACCCCAGCGGCGGCGCCCCCCGGGCGCCACCGCCCTTTCCCCCAATTCGAAATCAGAGGAGAGCACGATGCCCCGCGCCCACGACGCCACTCGCCCGCAATCTCGTCACCAAGATCCTCATCAAGAGGTCACGGATCGCATTATCGCCGACCTCGAAACCGGGGTCCGCCCCTGGACGCGGCCCTGGGCTGACGGGGGGATGGGCGTTCGCCCCCTGCGCCACGACGGCCAGCCCTACCACGGCGTCAACGTCCTCAGCCTCTGGGCCGAAGCTGTGTTACGCAACCACGCGCAGCCCGTCTGGATGACCTTTCGCCAGGCCCTGGCGCTTGGCGGAGCCGTCCGCAAGGGCGAGAGAGGCGTCCGCATCGTCTACGCCAATCGCGTTGTCCGCGCAGACCCGGAGAGCCGAGCCGGACAGGACGACGACGCGACACGTACGATCGCCTATCTGAAAAGCTACACCGTCTTTAATCTGAGCCAGATCGATGGCCTGGAGGATCGCTATCCGACAACGCCGTTCGAGCCCCTGGACCCGCGCTCAAGGATAGCGGCCGCCGAGGTCTTCTTCGCTGCCACGGGCGCGGTCGTCGGGCATGGCGGGGTTCAGGCCTACTATTCGCCCGGTCCGGATCGCATCCAGATGCCCCCGTTCGAAACCTTCGTTGACGCAGAAAGCTACTACGCCACCCTGGGCCATGAAATGACCCACTGGACGCGTCATCCGACCCGACTGGACCGCGAGTTCGGCCGCCAGCGTTTCGGCGACGAGGCCTATGCGCGCGAAGAATTGGTGG
>Ga0247808_10000560_pt1 | contig 17901 bp, 18 predicted proteins | sample UWRJL089202R1_FD_179914 | JGI IMG/M metagenome (GOLD analysis project Ga0247808, IMG submission 179914) | Plant litter microbial communities from Arlington Agricultural Research Station in Wisconsin, United States - UWRJ-L089-202R-1 | ecosystem: Environmental > Terrestrial > Plant litter >... | reverse complement strand
GCAAAGGATTTGATGGAAGATAAGTCGGCAAGGTCTATTTTTTCAAAACTCACTTTTGCCTTCGGATTAATTTGTTGGATTTTAGCAATTGCATCAGCTCCTTTTTGAGCGTTTCGTCCCATTACCATCACGTTCCAACCGGCAGAAGATAATGCCAAAGCATCTTCGTAACCAATACCTTCTGTACTACCTGTGATTACGGCTAAACCGTCATTTCTTTGAGGAATATTTGAAGCAGTCCAATTTTTAATATTGTTTTTCATTTTAAATTTATTTGTTGATACAAAGATGGCATAACGTTAACTGTTGGATTTATCCAAAACGACTGTTGATGTAGTCAAAAAAATCCTAATCTATTGCATTTAAACAATCAGTGTACGAAAATATGCTCTTCGTTGAATGTAATATCTGACAAGGACACAAAAGAACTAATACCCGACAACCATCGTCATATTTAAAACGAAACAGAAAATCACCAATACAATCAAAAAAACATAGAAAAGAGGCCGTAAAAATCATCCCTAATTAAACGCCTTGCGGAATTCCAGCGGTGACATTTCAGTTTTATTTTTGAATAGTTTATTGAAAGATTGAGGGCGTTCAAATCCTAAACTAAAGGCAATCTCAGAAACAGTTAAAGTTGATGTTGGTTAAAACAGGTTCCAATGCGAATTTAAAAACTTATAACAATCCATTTGTAAATATTTTGATGAAATTTTCTTTATAGATCTCACCGATCGGAACTTCCCTGTCATCGAAATTGATCGAATAGCTGTCAAATGAAATGATATGCTCACTGTTGATCACATAAGACTTGCTTACTCTGATGAAGTTTTGCAAAGGAATTTTTTGATGGATGGTCTTAAGATTCATGGAGGCTATGATCTTCTGCGACGTAGTGTGGATCAGAACATAATCTTTTAAACCTTCAATGTATTTGATGTCTGTAAAATTGACCTTATAAAATTTCTTCTCAGATCTTATGATCATAAACTCTGAAGTGCTTTTTTCAAGGCTGTTTTCTTTATTGGCTGATAATAGATTGCTATAGTGTTGGGCTTTTTCAACTCGTTTTCGCAGCCGCTCATTGTCAAAAGGCTTTAGAAGATAATCTATGGCATCCAGCTCATAGCTTTCCAGTGCATATTGGGGATAAGCTGTTGTGAAAATGACCAGACTGCTTTTTGGCATTTTTTCAATAAACTGCAATCCGGTCATTTTAGGCATTTGTATATCAAGAAATACTAGGTTTACGTCATTTCCTGATAGGAATTTTTCCGCGGTCAACGCATTTGAAAAACTTCCCACGACCGTGGGTCCTGAGATTTCTTCAAGCATCGAATGTAATTCCTCTCTTGCCAATGGCTCGTCATCTATAATGATACAGTTCATATTGGGATTTTTAAGTTAACGATATACTGGTTGACTCTCGATGAGATTTCTAAATTATATTCATCCTCATTAAATAAAAGCTGTAACCTTCGGGTAATATTTTTCAATCCCAGACCTCGATAGAGATTTTGATGCTGCTCTTTTTCTATAGGTATGGAATTACTGCACGAAAAAAATATTTCCTTTTTGGTGATGAAAAAAGTAATATTGATGCTGCTTCCATTTTCTATGCTCTCCGTGCTGTGTTTGACTGCGTTTTCTACGAATGGTATAAAAAGGTTAGGAGGTATTTCGATTGTTCTCAGATCCGGCAATTCATCATTTATCTGGATCGTAAAATCAAAGTGATCCCTTCTGATTTTTTCAAGACTTAGAAAATTGGTTATGAACTTAATTTCGGAAGTCAGCCTGACCTTTTCATTGCTGCTCTCATACAGCTGGTATCTCAACAGGTCTGATAATCTCACAATGATGTCCGTTGCTTTCAAAGGATTGTTTCTGATCAGTGCCTTTATATTGTTGAGCATATTGAACAGAAAATGCGGGGTGATCTGATTTTTCAGCTCATTCAGTTCGAGATTCATGGTCAGGGTCTTTAATTCCGTCATTCTGGTACTGTCTACGATCCATCTTTGAAGCAGTTTTATAGTCGTAGTCAATAAGATAAAAAGCATAACGAAATTCCCACTCTCAAAATATTCATTGATCCGGAATTGCCGATGCTGATTATTAATATGATAATTATTGAAAAGATCTCCAATGATAAAAATGAGAAACGTGAGACCTGTGATACACAGCATCAGTATAGCCAAAAGATATGCGAAATACTTTCCTTTGAAAAAAAATAAGGGGACAATCACATACATATTGATGTAAATCATCAGTACAAAGGTCATAAACACTGCAAGGAAAAGAAGGTACCTTGAATTTTCCGTGAACTCAGAAATAAAGTTGACATTGGCCAATAGCGAAAACAACCACAGCAATAGCAAACTGTGTCTAAAAAAGCGATACCGTGCATCCACTAAAAAGTTGATAATACCACTGTTCTTATTGTGGTTATAGACTTCCATAATATATTAATTCATTACAAAAATAGATCATTTGCCATAGTACATTTATAAATTTATACAAAACAGCTGTTTTCGACTACCAAAAAAATTATGGGATTTGGTAGAAGTTCAGGGGTGTTTGGTATAAAAAAATAAAAACCAAGATCTAAAATCCTTTCTTTTGCTTCCTAAATCTGATCTATGGAGGTTGAAAGTTTTCTAAAAATTGTGGAAGAGATAGAGCATTCCTGTCTCTCTGCCGAACAACAGGAAGAGATGATCACGAAGGTTGCAGATCTGAGCCGTTTTATACAATCCTACGATCCATCTATTGAAATCATTCATTGGTTGCGATGCAAGGTCAGTATCATCAGATACTCTGGCGTAAATACAGGGGTGATCTTCTTCGATAATACACAGGAGTCTTCGGCAAGTGCATACTATTCAAATGCCAGATTGATGGACTTTAAAAAACGAGAGGGTCTAAAAGAGCTATGGCTCGTCGTCATCGGCAGTTGTACATACAATGATCCGGGATCATTCAAAAAATTGTCGACAGATAAATCGCTTGATAAGATCTACGATAAAATATTTACCCTTGACTTCTTACAATCCCGGGTCCATATCATAAAATAAAAACATTTACATTTTGAAAGCAAAATTCTCTTTATTAGCAACAGTTATAACCGGCACACTCTACTTCTCACAGGTTAAGGACAGTACGTCCACAAAAACAATGGCGTACATCGCGGAGAAATTTCCGATTACCCGTGCACTGAATATTGAATATAATCTGTTGACACCTTACACTTTTTCTTCTACATTGAGAGGTCGGGAATTGGCGGAGGCAAAAGTGAAAAATTTCTACCGTGCAAAAATGAGTGCCAATATCAATTTGATCAAAAAACAGAAATGGGTATTGGGCACTAACCTTAATTAACGCTATGTTTCAGCAAATACGGCAATGAATGATCCTGCTGGTAACCTATTTTTCAGAAGCAAAGAAGATTACCATTATCATTCCGAGAGTTTGAGTCTTACTTATTTTTCAAAACTGTTCAACAGGATGATGATCTATTCGGCCAGCGCCTCAGTGGACGGGAGTGAACAACATTTTGAAAGACTGCGCGGAATAGCGACGGCAACGATGGTTTTGAGAGCCAATGCAAAGACCAAAATGACCGTGGGACTTTTGGTTGCCATAGATCCTTCCGTTCAGATACCGGTCATTCCGACATTCACCTATGAGCATAAATTTAATAATGGTCTTATCGCCGACATTCTTTTACCCAAAAGCGTGTACCTCAGAAAAAGAATTGCTGAGAATGGCAGGATATCGATCGGGAGTGAACTGGATGGAACATCATTGTATCTTTATAATATCGACAGTACGGATAAAAAATACGAATTCCGGCAGATAGAGATTAATTCGGGACTGATGTATGAACATTATCTTGGAAATTCTTTTGTTGCAACATTGAAGGGCGGTGCGAAAAATATTGTGGAAGGGCGGTTATTTGAGAAATCTGAATCTTTCAGTTCATATATTTTCCAGGCAAAACCACAAACAACATTTTATGTGAACGTTGGTCTGTCTTTCGATCCGTTTATCAAGAAAACTGCACAGCAATAAATCTCTGTTTAAAACATTAAAGTCAGATCGAAAACCAATAATTAATTGCAGAACCTCAGCTAATTTTGTTTATATTTCAGACAATCATCTTTCTTTGGAAACCAAGCGTTTTCTGATTGTACTTACAAATTCTTTTGAAACACCAAGGTAGGAGGCAATGTAATATTGTGCAACTCTCAGTGGAATGGTTGGATATACTTTTATAAATTCCAGATATCGGTCTGTTGCACTTTTAGAAATTGTATTCACCAAACTGTTTTGAACAGTGAACAGATTCCTTTGCACCAACATTCTGAAAACCCTTTCAAACTTTGGAATTTCCTGCAGCAGTTTTTCTTTGGTCAAAGGCGTAAGCATGAAAATCTCTGAATCCTCAATGGTTTCAATATATAAATTGGAAGGTTTTTGATCCTGAAATGACGCAATGTCACTGATCCACCAATCCTCAATAGCGAACAAAATAGTGACTTCGAAACCATTATCATCTAAATAATATGTACGGACGCATCCTTTCTGTATAAAACCCTCAAAATGGCAAATTTCGCCTTCTCGTAACAAAATAGTTTTCTTTGGGATTGACTCAAAGACCAATAAATCTATGAAAAATTTTTCTTCCTCTTTTGTTAAGCTGATGAATCGTGTTACATTCTTGATGATATTTTCGAACATAGAGAAATTTTATAGATGCAAATTATGAAAAAGTGTTTATACTATGATAAACAACTATCCATTTTAGCATCAGTAAAATTAATCAAACTCTTTTTTCAATCTGAAAAATCACTACATTTCTATCAATGAAATGTTTTTACTATTTATTTCAGTTAGCGCTATCAACTATTTTATAGATGAATGAATAATGATGTGCGCTTCTTCTTAACCAGATTCTTGGTTTTATGACCTTTACCGAAAGTATCTTCCACCAAAAGGATTTCTCCGGTTTGAAACTGTCTTATTTTTCCCAATGAAGTTTCTATTTCCACACCGCCATCCAGAAGAACAATGTATTGTCGTTGCGGCGCACAATGAAAATCGTAATGGTAATCGGCAGAAACGGTTCTGAACTGTAATGTTTTAACATTAATGTTTTCAGACAGAAAGCCAATTTCTCCTTGATCAATTAATGGAATTTCAATGTCTTCGAAATATGAATCGCCATTTTTGTCACTGAATATTCTTGTAATTTTCATTTTTGTTTGGATTGAGATTATTTAAAAATTATAGAATTCGCCAGTTCAATTTCTTCCTGATTGATGGAATGACCGAAGTTTGGGTAAACTTTCTCGGTCACATAAGCATTCATTTCTTTTAAAATATTTGCTGTTGCATACACTCTTTCTACAGGAACGTGGAAATCCGGATTGCTTGTTCCAAGGAATACCGGCGTTTGTGCAAAATCACCTCTGTAATTTTCACGATTGATTTTATCTCCAATTACACCACCGATTATAGCCACTGCTCCACCGAATTTCTGAGCATTTCGAGCTAAAAATTCCAATGTAAGACAAGCTCCCTGCGAAAATCCGAAAAAATAAATATTCTCAGCCTTGATTCCTTCATCCAAAGCAGTTTTCACCGTTTTACCAATCGTTTCAATGGCTGATGACAGCCAAGGTTCATTTTCTTCAACAGGAGCAATGAAAGATAAAGGATACCAGCTTCCATTGGTGGCCTGCGGTGCCAGTAAAGCATAATCTTCAACATTCAAATGTTGTGATAAGCTCAGAATATCCTGAGCACTTCCGCCTCTTCCGTGAATCATTATCAATGCCTTTTCTGCCTGATCAAGAGATTTGCCTGATGTTTTTATATCTAAAGTGTGGTTCATTTTATCTGAATTTTTCTGTTGGATAAGTAATTTTTGAAAGCACATCTATCAGATGTTCTCGTTTTTCTTCGAATTGTTCAGGCAGCATCAGATCCTCGCCCAAAGATGCCAGCTCCTCATCGACGTCGAAACCGGGACCTGAAGTTGCAATTTCAAATAAAACCCCGCCTGGTTCTTTAAAATAAATCGAGGAAAAATATTTACGATCCCTCACTTCTGTAAGTTGCATCCCGTACGCTTTTAAATTGTCAATAAGTTGCAATTGAGATTGTTTATCGGGTGTAGCAAACGCGACGTGGTGGATGGTTCCTCTTCCTGCTAGTCCTTTCAAAACATTTGGCGTGCAAAACAGATCGACATATTTTCCGGGCTTGTCTTCTGTTCCGTATCTGAATCTGTCAGAACTTTCTGCTATTAATTGATGATCCATCTGCGTTGTTAAAAGTGCAGCTGTTTTTTCATAAGCATCTACCCAAAGTTCCACATGATGAAAACCTTTAATTGCAAAATCTACAGGTACATAGCCATTGCCATAACCTACTCTATCATCTTTTACATTGAAAACCAACTCCAAACCTAGTCCGTCAAAATCTTCCAGATAAATAAAAACCTCATCTGAAAACCTTTGTTGCGGCTGTTTGTAAGGAATATTAAATTGATCCAAACGTTCCAGCCAATAATCCAAAGCGTCCATTGACACTGAAAAAGCGGTCGTATTCAGCATTCCTTTGCCGTGTCTTCCACTTGCCAAACCTTTTCCATAAGGGAAAGTGGTCATAATTGTTCCCGGTGTTCCAAACTCGTCCCCGAAATAGAAGTGGTAAACATCAGAAACATCGAAGTTGATGGTTTTCTTTATTAGTCTAAGTCCTAAAACACCTGTATAAAAATCTATATTTTCCTGTGCATCGCCTGTAACGGCGGTTACATGGTGAAGTCCTGTGATAAGTGCCATAATTTTATTAATTTAAAGTTGAAAGTTGTTGACTATTAGCTTTTTATTACTACAAAATTAAAATTTATTGTAATGACGGATGATGATCTATGATAACTTCGGTAATGCTTCCTCTATTTGATGACGCATTGATTCATATTGTTTTGGAAGTTTTAGGTTTTTTCCTAACTCATTCAAAGGTTCATCCACAGTGAAGCCGGGATTGTCTGTTGCTATTTCGAATAGAACGCCGCCTGGTTCGCGGAAGTATAACGAGTAGAAATAATCTCTGTCGATTTTCGGCGTGATATTTAATCCGGCAGACATTACTTTTTCACGGAATTCCATCAAAATATTATCATTTTCTACACGGAAAGCGATGTGGTGATTGGTTCCGGCAGCATTTTTACCTGCAGCAAGTTTATCATTTTCAATAATATCAATAAGGTTTGCCGTTTCAATTGCATCAGTTGCAAGACGGTATCTTTCGCCTTCCTGTTTCTGAAGTTTATAACCAAGAATGTCTGTTAGAACTTTGATCGTTGGCTCTGCTTTTTTTAAAGTCAAAGTGACATTATGAAAACCTTTCAATCCATTTTCATCTTTGATGTCATCTGTTGTCCAAATTTTTCTTTCATCCGGTGTAGACGTTTCAATAAATTGTAATTGAAGTCCATCCGGATCTTTTAGAGAAATCAGCTCTTCACCAAATATTTCTCCTTCCTCAAAAGCTACATTAAACTGTTGAAGTCTGTTTTTCCAGAATGCAAGACTTCCTTTTGCGACTGAATATCCAATCTGTGTTGCCAGACCAGAACCATTTGTCCCTTGCCCGATTCCTTCCCAAGGAAAGAATGTTAAAATAGTTCCGGCTGCTCCGGTTTCATTTCCAAAATAAAAATGATACGTTCCCGGATCATCAAAGTTAACCGTTTTCTTTACAAGTCTTAAACCTAAAACCTGCGTGTAAAAATCCAAATTTCTTTTTGCGTTGTTGGCGATTGCTGTGATGTGGTGCAATCCTAAAATTCTATTTTCCATTTTGTTTGATTTTGTATGATTTGATAGTACAAATTTAGTCGAAGGAAAAACCTTGTGCATTAAACTAGTTTAACAAATACAAGAACCTTTAAAATCAATGAGGGTAAAAATTACACATTATGAAAAATAAAAAGTGATCAAAAGATATTTTAGAAAGAACCGAATGGTGTTAGTTAACACCATATTACTGTCGATGACTGACAATGTGTAATACGCAAGATCTTTTTTGTATCTGACCGCATATCTTACATCAGGTTTTTTATCGTTTTTTTCCAAAAGTAGTAGTAAACGATCCAATTCAAGTTCATTGTGTTTTATGTAATTGTCATCATACATTCCTTTGATAAATTTGAAAGATCTGTCATTGCTGATTTGTTCGTGGACCTTCAGCCAGTCGGAATGCGCATCTTGTGCCTCAATCTGAAATATGAACATTTCGCCGATGATGCCATTGTTGGATGGATGTTCTTCAATACCAATATGAAAACCGTCCATCTCGTAAACCATTTGCTGAATGCCAGCATTTGAGGAACTGACAGCAGGTGGATTCTTCATATAGTTAATGAATGAATCTATCTTTTTATTGTAAAAGCTAGAATAGCCCATAAGCTTGCTAAAGCTTTGGCTGTATGAAAATGAACTAAGCAGTATTAGAAGTAGTGTAGTTTTAGACATTACTTTATGTATTATAGTTTGTTTTAAATCCAGTTTATATTCGCAGCGGTTTTAAAATACCATATCCTCAATTTATATTTAATATTTTTGTTTGTTAATGTGCTTTTGGAACGTGTCTTTTAATTTCGCTGGTCAGGCAGCTCAAAGCACACTCGGCAAAAAAATTCTGAGCATCCATTGGTTTTGTAAGCGGTTGCAGATCGATGCGATCCGATACTATAACTTCTCCCTTGTAACTTACTGCATAAAAGGCAAAAATTTCGTTTCCGGATTCCGGTGTCGGTGTTGAATATCCCGTAGTGGCAATAGACCATTCAGTTCCATACAGTTTTGCGACATTAAGCGCCATAACCTCCGTCACATTTTTGGAAACACAATTTACAGTTTTTGCCTCATCATAGTCAATATTTAGTTGCTTGACTTTCTGATCAATAGTGTAGACTGTCAATCCTCCTTCAAAAAATTGTTCCGCACTGGGCATTTCCGAAAAAGCAAGCTGAAGACATCCTGAGGTAACACTTTCGGCAATAGAGATTTTCTCATTTCTATCTCTCAAGTAATAGCTGATCTTTTGTAGAAGTATTTCTGAAAATTTCATGAATTATAATTTTGATTTGTTACTTTGACATTGACAAATAAGTTTTTAACAATAAAGATTTCATTGCTATTTTATTGAAAGGCAACAACAGCCGGATCTCTCCCTTTTATGTGTATAGTCGCAACTGTCCAAAATTTCTGTCAAAACAAACTTAACATCATTAACCTTTTTTACCACGCTGATTAATAATACTTAACTTTACTAAATTGTTATCACATATATTGCAAATCCTTATAGACAAATGATGCTTTTGCTTATTACCCGCGTCAAGTCTACTTCACTGTAAGGAAAAGTTTTTCATATTTCATCGTAAAGTTTAAAGCCTTAATGGATCACCCTATGGGGATTATAATCAAAATTATTATTTTTAGTTTCGATAAATTATGACCTCCGTCATATTGAAAAGGATGAAGTTAAAATTTGAATATACTATCCTAGTAAAGGATTTTTCTATTCCTAATCTTGACAATGTTGTTCCTTTCCATTGCTTTGACGGTCCTTATAGTGCTTTCTACACAAATTCCTATCAAATAGCTATTTCGTAACGCGTAAAAGGAATCTGAATAGCGAAAGGCTCCTGTATCTGAATACTTTTCAAATAACCCGGTAATGCTGTTAACTTTGCCATTGGATTATGTGGTGGTGACACGCCATTGGGAAGACCTGGACAACCAGATGAATTGGCTTCGATCTTTGTGCAGTTTGCAGATAATAAAGGAAGTTTTGCGCCGTGACAGATCTACTGTTCAGCTGGTGGAGGTGGTCTACCATAAATTAACATTAAAAAGCCATCTTAAATAGATGGCTTTTTTTGTTTTATGTATTCTTTTCTGAAGGATCAATGATCATCCGTAGTGGCTGATCTTTAGTTGTATAAGAATTAAGCCAGTTTAAAAATGTGGTAATCTTGTTCCTTACATTCATTAATGACATCAAATGAATAAAGACCCATATCAGCCAAGCAATAAATCCATTGAAATGCTTAATCGGTCCTTTTAGATCTGCAACAGCACGATTCCTTCTAATTATGGCCATAGACCCTTTATCATTGTATAAGAATGATTTCCGTCTCTGATTTTTTTCTTCAGATATTATATTGGATGCAAGAAGTCTTGCCTGTTGGATCGCAACCTGCGCCAACTGTGGATGTCCTTGCGGAAATGCTGGATCTGTTGTCATTATGCAAGTATCTCCAATTGCGTGTATATTATTCTGACCCTTAACTTTGTTAAACTCATCTACAATAAGCCGCTTTCCCTTTCCGTAAGAATTTTCCGGAAGACCTAAAAATACCTCAGCTGTCACACCTGCGGTCCAGATAAGATTTGAGGTTTCTATGGTTGTACCATCTGCAAGTTGTACCATACCATCGGTGTAATCCCTGACCACCTGACCCAATTTTATGATCACACCTATAGCTTTCAAGGATTCGGTCGCATATTTCTGGGATTCTTTGCTCATAGGAGCTAGAATGGTAGGAAGTCCGTCTATTAGATAGATTTCAAACAATTCATTTTTCAATTCGGGATAATCTTTGAATAGTATATTTTTTCTAAGTTCACTCAGCATTCCTGCTACTTCAACACCAGTGGGTCCGCCACCTGCCACGACGAATGTAGTCAGTTTCTTTTTTTCTTCAATACTTGATGCTCTTGATGCCGTTTCAAGTCTCTCCAAAAGTATATTCTTGAGGTTTATTGCATCTGAAATAGTTTTCATCGGAAGAGCGTTTTTCCTGATATTTTCATTTCCGAAATAGTTTGAGATTGTTCCCGTTGCTATTATTAATTCAGAATATGTAAGTTCCCCATTATTCAAAATGACTTTGTTCTCGCGTGCTTTTATTTCTCTAAGCTCGCCCATACGAAATGTGAAATTAGAATGTCCTCTGAAATGTTTTCTGAATGGGTAGCTGATATTTGAGACATCCAAAAAACCTGTAGCTACCTGATATAACAATGGTGGAAAAAAATTATAATTATTCTTATCGACCAATATAACATGTGCTTCAATATTGGATTTCAATAAACGCTCTGCCAGTTCCACTCCGGCAAATCCACCTCCTATAATAATGATATTGTTTTCACTGTACATTTGAAAATTATTTAAAGTTGCTAAAATATAAAACACCATAATTGAGCCAACTAATAGCAATCTTTTCAAAATAATAATTGGTTTGAAATTTAAAAAATCAACATTTAAAATTTAAAAAGTTCAGACTATTAGGCATTAAAATTGTTAATCCCTCCTTTAAATAATTAAGTTACAATGGAAAATTCAAAAACAATCTCAGTTTTAAATGACCTGCTTCATATTATCAATGACCGACTGGAAGGCTTTGAAAAGGTTGAAGGCAAAGTTTGGGAAAATAACCATAAACTTCAGGATCAATATGAGCATATTACGTCCCAAACAAAAATTATGAAAAATGAGATTATTGATTTGATAACTCACCGAGGGGTAACGCCGCTGATTCAGCTTCCTTATCTGGAAGTCTGCACCGTGTGTGGATAGATTTAAAAAATTCATTTATTGTAGGACACTTAGAAGAGTCTACGCTGCAAAATGCTATATTTGGGGAAAACGCCGCAATACAGGCCTATCAGAAAGCACTAGACAGTAAAGATCTGGATCTTGAGAGCGCTGAAATTGTTGCTGAACAACTTAAAAAGATCAAGGATTCCTGCCATGAATTTAAAGGAATATATGATAATCTGTAATTTAAAACTTACAATAATGCTATAGTAAAAAAGACCAGATTATTTTATATATAAGAAAAGCGTGAGCAAACAATTATACTTACGAAATTTCAGTTCATTATTAATTATCGATTTAAATAAAGATTCTCGATAATCTCGGATTATTTTATATTTCAATGATTCTGCTTTCTGGTCAACCACATTAAAGCAAATGTATTAATGTTGTCTAAATAACATTAATGTAGCCTCGTCACAGCAATAATGCCAACGTCTGGACAGAAATTAAGTGCTGTCATTCTAGTAGTCAAACACTATACACAACTAATCACTTATAACCATCAGCCGGCAGCAATCAGAGCGTTTATCAATAAGACTAAACCATCTGCTATCTGTATAGAACGTTCTCCTGAAGAGTTTTCACTAAATCATTTTTATGAATTACCTATGAACAGCAATTTGTAGTTGTTCCATATACTGGGAAAGTGAGATACCTTTTTATCTTGACTGTATTCCTTCTGGAACTGATTTCGAGCTGGGCTGTGGCATGAAAGATCTCAATATGCCCAGATTTGTGAGGCAAAAGAAGAATTTCCAGGGTTTACTAACTTTACTGACATAGGCTTCTGCCAGTTAAAACAGCTTATCAAAATGAATCGGAAGCTCATAGATTCTTTTTCCAGTGGCGTGGAAAATCGCATTGGTAATTGCAGGAGGCATTCCAACGCCACCAATCTCTCCTACCCCTTTGACGCCTAGGTCGTTGACAAATTGATCATTTTCTTCAACAAAGACCACCTTCAGATCTTGGATGTCTGCATGAACAGGAATGTGATACTCTGCTAAATTTGCATTCATGTAGCGACCCAGGTTATGATCTATGATCGTTTCCTCATGAAGTGCTTTACTAATTCCCCAAATCATTCCACCCAGAATTTGGCTTTCAGCAGTTTTTGGATTTATGATTTTTCCAGCCGCAACTGCAGTTACCGCTCTTTTTAATTCAATTGTTCCAAGTTCTTCATCTACTTCCACCTCAACAAAAACGGCGCTGTGAACTGCTCTTGCTTTTTTGCCGTAAGTCAGTGGATTTGGCATTGCGGAATTGGTAGTTTGTATTGATTTTCCACCATTTGCGGCGAAGATTTCTTTTATGGCAAGGTTGATATCTGGATTGTCCTTAGAAATGATAAATCCTTTTTTAAAAATAACATCTTTAAATTTAAGATTACTCAAAACAGAATTTTCTAAACCTTTTGCTTTTTTGAAAAGCTTCTTTTTCAAGGCCTGACAAGCGTTCTGAACAGCCGGTCCAACTGTCGCAGTCGTGAAAGAACCACCCTGAATCGGAGCAAACGGCATTTTGCTGTCGGCATAAGAAAAGGTAATATCTTCAATAGGAAGACCCAACTCATCTGCTGCTATCTGCGTCATAATGGTCAAAGTTCCGGTTCCGATGTCTGTGACTGCGCTTTTGATCTCTACCTTTCCATCAGCTGTCATAAGAGCTTCTGCACGACCAAATATCCGGTTGGCATCCCAAATTCCGGTAGCCATTCCATAGCCAACTAATTTGTTTCCCCGCTTCATACTTCGTGGTTCTGGATTTCTTTTGCTCCAACCAAATTTTTCGGCACCTTGCAAATAACAATTTTTCAATTCTTTGCTTGAATATTCCTTACCACTGCTTTTATCAATATCGGAATAATTTATTAATCTTAATTCCAGAGGATCGATATTTAATTTGTACGCAATTTCATCCATTGTCACCTCGATGGCGTGCATTCCTGTGCTTCCACCTGGCGCTCTCATATCCAGAGGACTGTAAACATCCAGCGGCACAATCTCGTGCTCCAACAAAGTATTTTCTGCAGGATAAAGCATATTCGCCCAATTGACAACGATCTCCACATAATCTTCAAACATAGAAGTTTCTCCGGTCGCTTTATGATAGATAGCGTTTACTTTTCCATTCTCATCAGCTCCGAATCTGGTATGCTGCAAAGTCGGTGGTCTGTGACCAATCATATACATTTGGGCGCGATCCAAAGTTACACGGACATTCCGTTTTAATGCTAACGAAGCCATTACAGCCATAAAGAGCTGATGCTGCGGACGAAGACCTGAACCAAAACCGCCGCCAACAAACGGAGAAATAACCTGCACATCTTTCATTTTCAAACCAAAAACATTGGCAACATACATCTGGGAATTGATTGTCCCCTGCGTCTTATCGTATATTTTTAATTTATCTTTTCCTTCATATATAACGGTTGAAGCGTACATCTCCATCGGATTGTGATGCTCTGTTCCGTGGCTGAAATGGCTGTCAACTTTCACAAATGAATCATCATATTCTTTCTCAAAATCCCCTGTCGGTTTTGGCGGTGGCGGTTTCAGCATAGATGCCAAACCTTTTTTCGGATCACGTGCCTTGTCTAGATTTGTTTTCAAATCGGTCTCAAATTCTTCTTCCTGATAGACTATTTTAAGTTTTGTTGCTGCAAAACGTGCCATCTCAAAAGTTTCAGCAACAACCAAAGCGATTGGCTGCCCATTATATTTGATTTCATTGTCTTTTAACGGTTTGAAAACTGTTCCAGGCGGCGCATCCATATCAGCATACTGGAAATCGAACCAAGCTGTGGAAGGTCTGTTGTCGTGCGTAAAAACCTCGATGATACCTTCCATTTTTTTAACTTCCGATGTATCTATCGATTTTATTTTACCTTTCGTAATGTTACTGTTTACAACATATCCATACAGTAAATCATCTGCTTCATATTCTCCTGCATACTTTGCACCTCCTGTTACTTTGAGATGACCTTCCAGACGACTTACGGGTTTTCCAATTGACGGTGTATTTTCCATTTCTTTTGATTTAGAATTTAATAATAAAATTTATAAAGAAGGTTTTGCGCCAGGACGTTGAGAGGTTGGGTCAAGCGCCATCATACAATTTCTGACAATCACCTTTTTGGCAAGCTCAATTTTAAAACTATTGTGTTCAAAGCCTTTTGCACCTTTTAAGATGATATTAGCTGCCGCAACAAAGTTCTCTGAGATTGGTTCTTTGTCATTCAAAAAATCTTCTGCTTCTTTCACACGCCAAGGTTTATGCGCAACACCTCCGAGGGCAATTCTGGCTTCTTTGATTGTACCATTTTCAAGTTCTAAACCTGTAGCCACAGAGACCAGCGCAAAGGAATAGGAACTTCTGTCCCTTAATTTTAGATAAGAATAATTATCGGAAAAACCTTTTTCGGGCAAATCAATTCCAGTGATGATTTCTCCTGTTTTAAGATTGTTATCAATATCAGGTGTATCTCCAAGAAGCCTGTGAAAGTCTGAAAATTCAATTGTGCGATCTCCATCAGGACCAGAGATATTGACCACCGCATCCAAGGCAGCAAGTGCTACACACATATCGGAAGGAAAAACGGCAATACAATTATCGCTGTGACCCAAGATTGCATGAATCCGATTATAACCATTGATTGCAGAACAACCAGAACCTGGCTCACGTTTGTTGCAAGGTGTGTGGATATCATAGAAATAGTAACATCTTGTCCTTTGCAGAAGATTACCACCATTGGTCGCCATATTTCTGATCTGGGCAGAAGCTCCGGCCAAAATAGCTTTCGATAATAATGGATATCTTTCTTCGATCACAGGATGATATGCTGTTTCTGCATTAGTCATCAAAGCTCCTAAACGAATGTCTCCATTGGGAAGCTCATTAAGTTCATCAATATTTTGAATTTTGTTAATATCAATTAATGTGTCAGCTTGTGTCACAAAATATTTCATCAGATCGATAATGTTCGTTCCTCCTGCAATGATCTTGTTATCAGTATTTTCATTGATGCTGGAAATAGCATCATTGATGTCTGTGGCTTTTTGATAGAAAAAATTATTCATAAGATATCCCTTGTTTTACAGCCATTACAGCATTAATAATTCCTCTGTTCGCACCACATCGGCAAAGATTACCGCTCATCAAATCTTGAACTTCTTCACGCGTTTTTGCTTTATTTTCATTAATTAAACCTATCGCACTGCAGATCTGGCCAGGCGTACAATAGCCGCATTGGAATGCATCATGGTCAATAAAAGCCTGTTGGATCGGATGAAGTTCTCCGTCGGTTGCAATTCCTTCAATCGTAGTAATCTCGGTATCTTCTTGCATCACGGCAAGCGTAAGACAGCTTAATTTTCGTTTTCCATCTATCAGAACTGTACAGGCGCCGCATTGTCCGTGGTCACAGCCTTTTTTAGTACCCGTCAGATGTATTCTCTCACGTAGCGCATCCAAAAGTGAGACCCAAGGTAATATTTCCAAATGATTATCCCCACCATTCACTTTAAGTTTAACTGATTGTTTTCCATGTTTGTCCATACGATGTAATTTGGTGTATCGAGATTATTACAAAAAAAGAACCGTTATGCGAACATAACGGTTAATTGGAATCATTATCAATAAAACTAAATAACACAGTGATTTGGTCAATTTAATTTGTTTAAACTTTTTAATTACTGTTTAGACAATGCCAGTAATATTTTATCTGGTGTTATCGGCAGATCTCTCATTCGCAAACCGATAGCATTGTAAATACCATTTGCGATTGCCGGAGCGGTTCCGATGATTCCCACTTCTCCCAAACCTTTCGCTCCGGATGGATTGATGTTTGGGTCAGGTTTGTTTATGAAATCGACTTCGATGATCGGTGCATCTGCATTCACGGCAAAGTGATATCCAGCAAGGTCGTTGGCAATCAATGATCCTAGTTTGGCATCGATTTGATTTTCTTCCATCAATGCCATTCCAATTCCGCCCACTGCTGCTCCGGACATTTGATTGGCTGCCGCCTGAGAATTGATAATCTTGCCACCGTCACCTACTACAGCCAGCTTATCTACTTTAACTTTTCCTGTTCTTTTATTCACGCGAACTTTGCAGAAATGTGCTGAGGACGAACAGAATGCAAATTTCTTTTGCTCATCACCTGGTTTGGATGACACCTCAACTTTCACCTCATCAAGATTATTCTTTTCGAATAGTTCGCTGTAGGAAACAGAAACGGTAGCATTGTTTTTTAAGGCAATTTTTGATTCGGTAAGGATAATATGATCTGCAGGGACACTTTTAAAACCAGAATTAATAGCCGAAGCATATTCAGCTAATTTTAACTTTAATTGATTGCTCACTTCAAACACAGCACCACTAACGGATGACAATCCCGTACTTCCACCCTGACTTGGAGCTGGAGGAAGCGCTGAGTTTCCAAGTTCAATGCTGATCTTATCTTTTGAGACTCCTGTGATCTCGTGCGCGATATTCTGCATTCCGGTTCCAGTTCCCGTTCCGATATCGGTCATCGCCGTCTGAACTTTCATACTGCCATCTTTATGAAAAATAATTGCAGCCTTTGCTTCACGTCGTCCAGCGTTCCACATCCCGACAGCCATTCCGTAGCCAATGTACCAATCGCCTTCAATAATACTTGCCGGTTTGGATTTTCTGGCGTTCCATCCTATCATTTTTGCACCTCTCTTAAGGCCTTCATCTAGGAAATGAGTGGACCAGGGCAAGCCAGAATCAGGATGTTTTTCTAAGGAGATATTCTTTAATCTTAATTCTACCGGATCCATCTCCAGTTTATAACTTAATTCATCCACCGCAGATTCCAATGCAAAAACACCGGTACAGTCGCCTGGTCCTCGCATCCATGTTGGTGTACTGAGATTCAAAGGGACAATGGCGGCTTCCGTTTTCAAATTGGGTAGTTTGTAGATCAATCTGGTAACGCGGGTGATGCCGTCATTAAAATTTTCATACAGCGAAGTGCCGTTCTTTGCCTGATGGAGTACGCCCAAGAGATTACCATCTTTGTCTGAGCCTATCTTCAATCGTTGCCACGAAGCTGGTCTGTATCCTGTGCCTGCGAACATTTGAGGTCTTGTCAACATCAATTTGACTGGTCGGTTCACTTGTTTTGCAGCCATTATTGAGGCTAGAACGTGAGGCCAAACGCGTAATCCGGAACCAAAGCCA
>Ga0247808_10000559_pt1 | contig 17945 bp, 13 predicted proteins | sample UWRJL089202R1_FD_179914 | JGI IMG/M metagenome (GOLD analysis project Ga0247808, IMG submission 179914) | Plant litter microbial communities from Arlington Agricultural Research Station in Wisconsin, United States - UWRJ-L089-202R-1 | ecosystem: Environmental > Terrestrial > Plant litter >... | reverse complement strand
AGACGCCGGAACGGCGAACGGTCAGGATCGGGGTCCGGCATCGCTGAAAGCAGCATGCGGGTATAGTCGCTCTGCGGATTGTCAAAAATTTCCGCCGCCGGCCCCTGTTCGACGATCTTGCCGCGATAGATCACCGCGACGTCGTCGCAGATATAGCGGATGACGCCAAGATCGTGGCTGATGAAGAAATAGGTCAGCCCGAGTTCACCCTGCAGCCGGTGCAGGAGGTTCAACACTTCCGCCTGCACAGAGACATCGAGGGCCGAGGTCGGCTCGTCAAGGATCAGGAATTCCGGGTTGACGGCAAGCGCCCGGGCTATGCCGATGCGCTGGCGCTGGCCGCCGGAAAATTCGTGCGGATAGCGATAGAGATGTTCCGATCGCATCCCCACCTGCAGCAGCAGTTCCAGCACCCGCTCGGAGCGCTGGCGGACATTCTTGCCGATGATGGCGCTGTGGATGATCATCGGTTCGGCAATGATGTCGTGCACCGTCATGCGCGGGTCGAGCGAGGCATAGGGGTCCTGGAAGACGATCTGCAATTTCGAGCGCATCCGCCGGGTCGCGGTCGGCGTCATCTGGTGGACGTCGGCGCCGTCAAACAGGATGCGGCCGGAGGTCAGCGTGTCGAGCCGTAAAATGCAGCGGGTCAGCGTCGTCTTGCCCGAACCGCTCTCGCCGACCAGGCCAAAGCTCTGGCCCTTGCGGATCGACAGGCTGACACTGTCGAGCGCGGTAAAACTCTCGCCACGGCCGATCAAGCCGCGCCGCTGGCCGGGGAAGACTTTTGTGACATTTTCGATCTCAAGACTCATAGGTCAAACTCCGGCATGACGCCGCTGACGCCGCGCAGCTCGCCGCGCTTGGTGTGGACGGTTGGTATCGAATCGAGCAGCGCCTGGGTGTAGGCGTGAGCCGGACGCTTCAGCACGTCGCCGACCGGCCCCGCTTCGAGAATCCGGCCGCGATACATCACCGCCACATGGCTGCAGATCTGCGCCACGACCCCGAGATTGTGGGTGATCAGCAGCACGCCGATATTGCGCTCCTCGACCAGATCGTGGATCAGCCGGAGAATCTGCTCCTGCACCGAGACGTCGAGCGCCGTGGTTGGCTCGTCGGCGATCAACAGGTCGGGCTTGCCGATCATCGCCATGGCGATCAGCACGCGCTGGCGCATGCCGCCGGAAAACTGGTGCGGGTAGTCGTCGATCCGCTCGGCCGCATTGGGGATGCCGACCTTGTCGAGCATTTCGATCGACAGGGCGCGCGCCGCCTTCTTGCGCTGGCCGCGCGAGGCCGACGCCGTCAGGCCGAGAATCGAGGGATCGGTGCTGCCGGCATGCAGCGCGACATCGACCAGCTGGGTGCCGATGCGGAACACCGGGTTGAGATTGGTGGTCGGGTCCTGGAAGATCATGCCGATATGGCGACCGCGCAGCTTGCGCATCTCCTTGTCGCTGGCTTTGAGCACGTCGCGGCCCTCAAACAGGATCGAACCATCGAGATAACGGCCGGGCGGCGAGCCGATCAGGCGGGAGATCGACAGGCCTGTCAGCGACTTGCCGCTGCCGGTCTCGCCGACCATGCCCCAGATTTCACCGCGCTCGATTTTCAGGTCGATGCCCTTCAAGATATGGGTTTCGCCCTCATAACTGCTCATGGCGAGATTGAGATTGGTAATTTCGAGCAATGCCATAAAACTCTCCTAGCGCCGTGCCTTGGGGTCGAGCACATCGCGCAAGCCGTCCCCCAGCAGGTTGAAGGCGAGCACCGCAAGAAAGATGGCAAAGCCCGGAGCCAGCGCCGTCCACCAGTAGTCCGGCATCGAGCTGCGCGCGACCGACAGCAGCGTGCCCCATTCCGGGGTCGGCGCCTTGACGCCAATGCCGACAAAGCCGAGCGAGGCGACGGTGAGGATGGCAAAGCCCATGTCGAGCGAGGCTTTGACGACGATCGGCGACATGATGTTGGGCAGGATATGCAGGCCGAGAATCCGCGGCCAGCCGGCGCCGAGCGCGCGTGCGGCGGTGATGAACTGCTCTTCCTTCTTGCCGATCACCTCGCCGCGCACCAGCCGCGCATAGGCCGGCCACCAGGTGATGGAAATGGCGATGATCATGTTGCCGACGCCGGTGCCCAGCGCTGCGGCCACCGCCATGGCCAGAATCAGGCTGGGAATGGTCAGCAGCAGGTCGGTGAAGCGCATCAGGATCTCGTCGATCCAGCCGCCGAAATAGCCGGCCACCGCGCCGACAAAACTGCCGACCAGGATCGAGATGATGACGACGGCAAGTCCCGAAAACAGCGAGACGCGCGAGCCGGCCAGCACCAGCGAAAACATGTCCTGGCCGAGTGCATTGGTGCCGAACCAGGCGGCAGACGACGGCGGCAGGAAGCGGGCGGCGGTGTTGGTGGTACCGAGCACATGCTCGGGATAGGGGATGATCACCGGCGCAAAAATGGCCAGCAGGATCAGCAGCAGGACGATGGCCAGCCCGAACACCGACAGCCAGCTCTGGCGAAAGCGGTAAAAGGCGCGGCTCCAGTTTTCCATGCGCGCCGACTGGTCGCGCTTGGGGACGTTTACGGGGATCATGGTCATGCGTAGCGCACCTTCGGATTGAACACGCCGTAGAGGATGTCGACCACCAGCATGGAGAGCAGATAGATGGTGGCGATGACGAGCGTCACGCCGATCACCGGCATGAAATCCTGGGTGAGGATCGCCTGGGTGGCATAGAGGCCGAGGCCCGGCCAGTCGAACACGGTTTCGACCAGCACCGTGCCGCCGAGCAGCCAGGAGACATAGAGGCCGATCACCGTCAGAGTAGAGCTCATGGCGTTCTTCAGCACATATTTGAACAGGATCAGCCGGCTCGACAGGCCGAGCGCCCGCTCGGTCATGACGAAATCCTGCTGCAGCACTTCGATGGTCGAGGCGCGCATCATCCGCATGATGGTGGCCAGCGGCGACAGCGACATGGCAAAGGCCGGCAGCGCCAGATGCTGCAGGGCGATTGTGAAGGAATACCAGTCGCCGACCAGCAGTGCGTCGATGGTATAGAGGCCGGTGATCGGCTCCGGCGTCGATTCGATCAGCGGGAAACGGCCCGACAGCGGCAGCCAGTCGAGCGCCACGGCAAAGCCGAGCTGCAACAGCAGGCCGAGAAAGAAGCGTGGCATGGCAATACCGCCAAGCGCCACGGTGCGGGTGATATAGTCGAGCGGGCCGTTGCGGTAGACGGCGGCCAGCAGTCCGAGCGGGATGCCGACGACGATGGCAAACAGCAGGGCGGCGAACACCAGTTCGAGCGTGGCCGGCAGATAGGTCATCACGTCTTCAAACACCGGCCGGCGGGTAAAGATCGATACGCCCCAATCGCCCTGCACCAGGCCGGTCAGATAATTCCAGTATTGTACGGGGATCGGCTGATCGAGCCCGAATTCCTTGGCAACGCTGGCGATGATCTCCGGGGTGGCATTCGGGCCGGCGGCGAGCCCCACCGGGTCGCCCGGCAGCAGGCGGGCGATCGCAAACACGATCACCGTCAGCCCGAGCAGCATCGGGATCAGCAGGAACAGGCGGCGCAGCACATACAGGAACATCGGCAATCCCGGGGTGGCAGCGGGCGCTTATCAAGCGCCCGCCTGTGGGTTGGGTTAGGCGAGAGACAGCGGCAGCAATTCGATCGAATTGGCGGCCACCGGCGTGAACACATAGTTCTGGACATTGTCGCGGAAGGCAAGCTTGCGCTTTTCGAGAACGCCGAACAGGTCCGGGGCATCGTCGACGACGAGTGCCTGGAACTGCTTGTAGAGATCGGCGCGCTTGACCGGATCGATTTCGACGCGGGCGGCCTCGATCAGCTTGTCGACCTCAACATTCTTGTAGACCGGGTTCTGCCACTGGCCGTTGCGCGACGAGTGATAGGCGGCGTAGGCGATATTGTCCGGATCGGCATAGTTGGCGGTCTGGAAGATGCAGTAGAAGCTCGGCATCGTATCGGCAGATGCGGCCGCTGCCTGCGTGTCCGGCCAGGTGGCCGGGCGGATGTCGAGTTCGATATTCATCGTCTTCAGCGCTTCGAGCAGCAGCAGGCACCAGCGGCGCTGGTTCTCATAACCGGCCGCATGCAGGATGGAGAGCTTGAAGCCGCCGTCCTTGTAGGCCGACTTGGCCAGATATTCCTTGGCCTTGGCGAGGTCCTGGCGATAGACCGGCAGGCTTGGATCGTGGCCGAAAATGCCGGTCGGCAGCGGGCCGACCATCAGTTCGGCAGGGCCTGCGGCATCCAGCATGCCCTGGTAGTTGAAGGCGTAGGAGATAGCCTTGCGCAGGTTCTTGTCGGCCAGCGGTCCCTTGACGGTGTTCATCTTGATCGAAAACGTGCGGTATTCCGGCTCGATGACGCTGACGACGCCCTTGGCATCCTTGAGCGCTGCCATGTCTTCGGCAAACAGTTCGAGCGCCACATGCGCCTCGCCGCGCTGCATCATCAGCCGCTGGGTCGAGGATTCGCGGGTGATCTTCCAGATCGCGCCTTCCAGGTTACCGCCGTTCTTGTGCCAGTCGTCCTTGACGCGGATGAATTCGTAGAGATCGCCCGGCTTGACGCGGCCGAGCTTGAAGGCGCCGGAGCCGGCGGTGTTGGCCATCAGATAGGCCTGGCCATCGTCCGTCCCGATATTGGCCTCGACAATCTTCGGATTGGCGATGAACATGTAGGGCAGAACCTGGAGGAAGGCGGCAAACGGCGCCAGCAGGTCGAAGCCGACGGTCTGGGCGTCGATCACCTTGACGCTGTCGGCATTGAGCACGCCGGCGATCATCCAGGAATAGCCGCGCTTCAGCTTGATGATGCGCTTGAACGAATAGACGACGGCTTCGGCTGTGACCGGCGAACCGTCGTGGAACTTGGCGGTCGGGTCAATCTTGAACTGGTAGTGCAGCTTGTCGTCCGAGACGGTCCAGCTGGCAGCCAGGCTTGGCATCACCACCGGCGGGGTGCCGACGACGCGCACCAGCGAATCGTAGGTGTTGCGCAACAGCATTGCCGGGGCATAGCCGCTGGCGACATGCGGGTCGAAGCTGGCAATGTCGGTGGTGCTGGCCATGATCAGGATTTTTCGGCCGGCCGCCGTGACCTCGAAAGGCAGGGAGGCGAGCGCCACGGCGCTGGCGGCGGATCCCAGTAGGGCGCGTCTTGTCACATTCATGCGTCGTTCTCCTTGTTTGCGCTTGTTTGCGCCTCCCCTCGAGGCGCTTGTTTTTGGGTGAAGATCAGGCGGCGCTGCCGGTCCGGGCCTTGTCGTCCTTGCGGCTCGACAGGCCATAGATCTCGTCGGCAATCGTCTGGGTGACATAGCCCTGCTTGACGTCGTCCTCGATCCGTTCGCGGCTGCGGTTCTTTGGATCGCCATAGCCGGAACCGCCTGCGAGGTAGAGTTCGACTGCTTTGCTGGTGTCATCGAGGACGACCATGCTGCCGGTGCCGCAATCGCTGAGCTGGGTGCCGCTGGCGCGGTCCATCACCCGGCCAAGCGCCGTCTTGCCGGCCTTGCCGCCGAACAGACCGTCGACCGGCAGGTTCACGCCCTCCGGCGAGACGAACAGCTTCAGCTGCGAGCCTTCGTCGGTGCGACGAGACACGGTGACGCGCACGCCCAGGCCGCCGCGGTTTTTGCCCGGCCCGCCGCTGTCGGCAACCAGCGCCTTTTCCCAGACGACGACAGCCGTGCGTCCTTCCAGCATTTCGATCGACGAGGTGGCGGCCGACGTTGGCCACAGCAGCGACGACTTGCCGTCCTTGACATGCGAGCCGCCCTGGCCGCCGCCCAGCAGCAGCAGTTCGTAGAACAGCTGGCCGGTGTCGGACTTGCCATAGATGCTCATCAGGCTTGGCAGGCCGGAAAACGACTGGGTGACGGCAGGCGCTGCCTCCGACATGGCGCGGAAAATATTGGGCGCCAGGTACCAGCCGGTGCGGGTGCGCAAGGACACGGCTGCGGGCTTCTCGCAGTTGAGGATCGAGCCCTTCGGCGCCTTGACGGTGAAGGCACGGTAGCAGCCGGCATTGCCGCGCACCGACGGGGTGAGCATGCATTTCAGCGGATAGGTGGCATGTGCCGTGGTGTAGCTGAGCGTGCAGTTGATGCCGCCCTTGATGGTCTGCGGCGGGGCGCCTTCGAAGTCGAGTTCGATCGTCTCGCCCCTGACCGTCACCTTCAGCGGGAAGCGCATTTCCGTGCCCATCGGATTGTTGGAGATTTCCGAGTGGTAGGTGCCGTCGGCCAGATTGCGGATCGCCTCGCGCATGGCCTTTTCCGAACGCGACTGGACCACATGGGCCAGCGCCTTCAGATCCTGCATGCCGTATTCGTCCATGAAGCTGATCATGCGGACGGAGCCGGTCTCGTTGGCCGAGATGAAGGAGCGCACGTCGCCGAGCACCTGGTCGCTGTCGCGGATATTGTCGGCCATCAGCCGGAACAGATCCTCGTTTTCGACACCTTGGCTGACCAGCTTCATCGCCGGGATCTGCAGGCCCTCCTCATAGAGCTCGCTGACGCTCATGCCGTCGCGGCTGCCGCCGATATCGCCGACATGGCCGATGGTGCCCATCAGCGCGACCAGGCGGCCGCTGTGGAAGACGGGCGTGACGATCGCCAGGTCGAACAGGTGACCGGCGCAGAGCCACGGATCATTGGTGATATAGACATCGCCCGGCTTCATCGTGTCGGCCGGATAGCGCTGCAAAATGGCCTTGACGGCGATCGGCAGGGTCAAATTGAACACCGGCATGACGCGGGCCGAGTGCGCCAGTGTCTCGCCCATCGGGTCTAGAATGGCGCAACCAAAATCCTGGGATTCGGAGATGATCAGCGAAAACGCGGTGCGGCAGACCGTCGACCACATTTCCTCCGACACTGTCACCAGACGGCTCCACATCACTTCCAGCGAGATAGGGTCGGCCTCGATGCGGGCGACCGCCTCTTCCAGCGACATGTCGGCCGAAACCAGCGTCGACGCGCGCAGGCCGGCGGCAATGGCGATCCGCAGATTGCCGCTGTCGTCGACAGTCAGCGTGTCGCCGGGCGGGACGATGGTGGTGGATTCGCGTTCCTCGATGATCGCCGGACCCGGCACGACCGAACCGGCCCGCAGCGTGTAGCGGTCATAGACGCCGGCCTCGACCCAGCCCTCGCCAAAATAGGTTTTGCGGGTGCCCTTGCGAGCATCGCCGCCGGCCGGCATTTCGGCCTGGTGGATGGTCAGTTTTGGCGTCGCGCCGCTGGTGCGGATGCGGAAGGACAGGATTTCCAGCTTGGCCTCGGCCGGCACGCGGGTGTAGCGGGACGTATAGACTTTTTCGAAAGCCGCACGGATGTCCGCATAGGCGTTTTCGTCGAGTTTTCCCGCAGGCAGCGGCACGTTGATCTCGTGCAGCTGGCCAACCAGACGCATGTCCGCAGAGCGCTCGATCACCATGTCGGCGTCAACCACGCCAGCCGTGCGCAAACGCGCCCGGCCGTCTTCGGCCAGATCGTCGCAGATGGCGTTGAGTTCGCTGGCGTCGAGCTTTTCGGCGATCATCAGCGGGTGCGAACGCACCAGATCGAAGGAAAGCGGCGCGGTCAAAAAGCCGAAGGCGGAGGCGGCGCCGCTGGCCGGCGGGATGATGACTTCCGAGACGCCGAGGATGCGGGCCACGCGGGCGGCAAATGCCGGGCCGGCGCCGCCGAAACCGATCATCGAATAGCTGCGCGGATCCTTGCCCTTTTCGACCAGATGGATGCGGGTGGCGCTGGCCATGCTTTCGCTGACCACCTGGTGGATGCCCCAGGCGGCTTCGATGGCGGAAATGTTGAGCGGCTTGGCAATCGTGTCGAGCGCGCGCGCGGCAGCATCGAGATCGAGCTTCATGCGGCCGCCGAGGAAGAAGGCCGGGTCGTAATAGCCGAGCGCGACGCTGGCGTCGGTCACGGTCGGCTTCTCGCCGCCGCGGCCGTAGCAGGCCGGGCCCGGATCGGAGCCGGCCGAATGCGGGCCGACCTGCATCAGACCGACCTCGTCGATCGAGGCGATCGAGCCGCCGCCGGCGCCGATCTCGATCATATCGACGACGGGTGCCTTGATCGGCAGGCCGGAGCCGTTCTTGAAACGGTGGACGCGGCCGGCTTCGAGATACGAAGCAATATCGACCTTGCCATCCTCGATCAGGCAGGCCTTGGCGGTCGTGCCGCCCATGTCGAAGGCGATGACATTGTCATGGCCGGCATTGTTGCCGAACCAGGCAGTCGCCAGCGCGCCGCCGGCCGGACCGGATTCGAGCAGGCGGATCGGGAAGGTGCGCGCGGTTTCAAGCGACACCAGGCCACCGGCCGAATGCATCAGCCGGAAGGCGCCGGTAAAGCCGCGGGCGGCCAGTTCGCCTTCGAAGCGGCGCAGATAGCGGTCCATCAGCGGCTGCACATAGGCATTGGCGCAGGTGGTGACAAAGCGCTGGTATTCGGAAATTTCGGCCACCACTTCGGACGAGATCGAAACCTGCACATCCGGGAAATTTTTCACGATGATGTCGCGTGCCTGCTTCTCATGCGCCGGATTGCGGTAGGAATGCATGAAGCAGACGGCAATCGCCTCGGCGCCGTCTTTCACCAGCTTTTCCGCAGCGCGCAGCACCGAGACTTCATCGAGCGGCAGGATTACGCCGCCATCGGCGCCAATGCGCTCGGACACTTCCAGCCGGCGCGAGCGCTCGACCAGCGGCTCTGGAAAGGACAGGTTAAGGTCATAGATATCGTAGCGCTGCTCGGTGCCGATTTCCAGAATATCGCGAAAACCCTGGGTGGTGATCAGGCCGATACGGGCGCCCTTGCGCTCGATCACCGCATTGGTGACCAGCGTCGTGCCATGGACGATCTCTGCGAGATCGCCGACATTGATGCCAGCGGCGGCTACCAGTTCGGCGAGACCGGCCAGTGCACCCTGCGACGGGTCCTTGGGCGTGGTCAGGCACTTGTGCAGGCGCAGTTCGGAGGCATCGCCGTCAAACAGGATGAAATCGGTAAATGTGCCGCCGATATCGACGCCTGCACGAAATCCCTTGGTCTTGTTCTGCATCTTGATTTCCTAAGCGTGCCGCCGGCAAAAGGCGCCGGTTTTGAAAGTTTGGAGACCGAAGCGGCGCCACACAGAGCGATGCCTGTTTTTTCAGCCTTTTGGAATTCTGGCATCTTTGTAGGCGAAGTCGCAGCGCAAATCCAGAAAAAGTTTCATAATTGACAAAAGGTTTCAATAGTGGAACAATTGCCTGTGGATTTCACGCAGAGATAGATTTATGGGCGCTTTGGACGATGCGATTTCAGTTCTGGGTTGTTTCTCGTTTGACGAGCCGGCCCTCAGTCAGGCCGAACTGACCCGCCGCCTGGGCCGTCCGAAGGCAACTGTTTCGCGTGTGATGCGCAGCCTGCGGGAGACCGGAATTCTGGAATTCGATACTGAACGGCGTCTGTATTCGCCCGGTATCCGCCTGTTTGAACTCGGCCAGATTTCGCAGGCGAATCACCATTTTCTCGATCTGGTGCACAAGCGGCTGCAGGATATCTGCGACATCGGCGGCCACACTGGATACATCACCGTGTTCGACGGTGCCGATCTGATCGTGCTGCGCGTCGTACGCGGCTCGAGCCCGCTGGCGATCGCCACCTCGCCAGGCTACAAGACCGCGGCTTACGCAACTTCCAATGGCCGGGCCATGCTGGCCTTGCTCGAAGATCAGGCCTGGCGGCAGCGCGTGCCCGACCCGATCCCCTATGTCTCGGCCACCACGCCTGCAGACCACGCCGAATTACGCGAGCGCATCGGCAAGATCCGGGCAAGTGGCCGCTCCTACTCGTCCAACGAGACGGTCGAAGGCGTATCGTCGCAGGGCACCGCGATGCGCGATCCCGACACCCAGGAAATCATCGGTGTGGCGATCTCGTATCCGGCCAGCCTTGGAACGGACGTTTTGAAAGAACGGATTGCGGTTCTGCTGGATCAGATGCGTACCGACCTGTTGCGCCGAACGGTGCTGTCTCGCCGCGCTGCGACGTAGAGCCGCGTCCAGATGCCGGGACCGTTTCTGTCGTTGCTGATCGAACCACGCTGAACGCGTGCACTTCGTTCTGTACCCCACCGGACCTAGCCAGCACCGGCCGTGGGTTTGCGATCGCGCTATCCGAAGGCGACGATTTCCCGCCACATCGGCATCGGGGCCTTTGCGGCGAGTGTCAGTCGGGACGTCAAAAAGAGGCTGTGCTGATTGGCCGGAGCCAACATCTGTCGATCAGACCGGATCGACAGCCAAGCGTCCGATATCCTATTTTCCGCTGACGTTTTTGGACGCCCGTGTGCCGGTCTTTTGCACATTTCCCAACAGATCCGCCTCATCGGCGACAATGGAAGCAGCCTCGTTGCGCAACACATCCTTTGCGTTCCTGCGGGCATTTTCAATCGCAAGATCAGCACTCAGGCTGCGCTCGTTGGATTGCAGACCATCGTCTTCACCACGAACCAGGCCATCGTCGGCTTGCGCGCGCGCCTTGAGACGACTTGTCAGTGCCGCGAGTTCGTTTCGACGTTCGGTCTCATTGAGGGAGATGGTGCGTTTTTCGCGTTGCACCTTCAGTTCGGCGGCGTCCTCCACAAAACGCTGAAAATCCCGATCGTCTTTCACCCGCGCATCATGTCGGCCTTGCAGCTGTTGCAACAGGCCGTTCATATCGCCCGCGGCCGCGTATTTCGCAGGCTTGATCTGGGTCCAGGGCAGCGCATTGTCATAACTCGCTTCACCAAGTGTCTTGGGGTCGGAGAGACCCGGCAAGCCGATGTCGGGCGTCACGCCACGCAGCTGTGTCGTCCCGCCATCGACCCTGAAGAACTGGGCGATCGTCAGCTTCAGCTGGCCGAATTTCGGTTTGGCGTTGTGGGCGACCTGATCGAGATCGACGACCGTCTGCACGGTCCCCTTGCCGAAGCTCGGTTCGCCGACGATCACGCCGCGACCGTAATCCTGTATCGCTGCGGCGAAAATCTCGGACGCCGACGCTGAACCGCGATTGATCAACACCCCGACCGGACCCGCCCAGGCCGGCACGGACAGGTCATCGCTTTCCACCTTGATCTTGCCTTCGGAATCGCGTTGCTGAACCACCGGGCCTTTTCCGACGAACAGGCCGGTCAGATCAATCGCCTCGGCCAGCGAGCCGCCGCCATTGTCGCGCAGATCGATCAGAACGCCATCGACGTTTTCCTGCTTCAGTTCGCCAAGAAGCTTGGCAACGTCGCGGCTTGCACTTCTGTAGTCCTCATCGCCCTTGCGCCGCGCTTCGAAGTCCTCGTAGAACGCCGGCAAGGTAATCACGCCGATCTTGCGCGCGACACCACCCTCCTCCACCGGCAGAATGGTCTTCTGTGCCGCCTGTTTTTCCAGGCTGATCTTATCGCGCACCAGGCTAATGACGCGGTGGTTTCCATTCTCACCGGCGTCTGCCGGCAGGATGTCCAGGCGCACGACCGAATCTTTCGCCCCGCGGATCAGCTGCACGACTTCATCGAGGCGAGTGCCGACGACGTCCTTGACGGCGCCATCATTGCCCTGGCCGACACCGATGATGCGATCGCCAACCGCCAGTTTTGTCGACAACTGGGCCGGCCCGCCCGGAACCAGCTCGCGGATCGTCGTGTAGCCGTCGCGGTCCTGCAACACCGCACCGATACCCACCAGCGACAGCTTCATCGAAATGTCGAAGTCCGCCGAAGCAGCCGCCCCGAAATAGTCGGTATGCGGATCCACCGATGTGGTGTAGGCGGCCATGAACGACTGGAACACGTCGGCACTCTTGTAGGTATAAACGCGCTCCAGGATATTCTTGTACCGCTTGTCGAGCGTATCGCGTATCGCCGCATCGGCCTGGCCAGCCAGTTTCAACCGCAGCCAGTCACCTTTGACGCGTTTGCGCCACAGGTCATTGATCTGCGCTTCCGCCTGCGGCCATGGCTCCTTGTCACGCGAGAGGGAATAGTTCTCCTGCACGCTGAAATCGAAACTCTGCTGGAGCAAGCTGCGTGCATAGGTCATCCGAGTGACGACCCGCTGCGCGTAGAGATTGAAGATCGAGAAGGGTATCGTCAGATCTTCGCGGATGACGGCGTCATCGATCTTGGCGCTGTTCGCCAGGAAGCCGTCGATGTCGGCCTGCAGAAAAAAGCTTCGGTCCGGATCCAGTGACTTGATGAACCGGTCCATGATTTTGGCCGACAAGGCATCGTCGAGCGGAACGGACTTGTAAGCATAGCGCGTCAGGAATTGCTCGCTCAAATGGGCCGCTTGCGCCTGTTCTGGCAACGGCTTCAAAACCGGAGTCGAGGCGGGCTCCAAGGCATAGGCCGGCGATGCAATTGCAAGCAACAAGCCGAGTAAACCGTATCGTATGCGCATTCAGCTTTCATCCCAATTGCAAGGTTTGGTATATTCCGACGCAATGTGGTGGAACAATGATCTCGTCTTGGCAACCGGATGGCCGCGCAATATTTCGTGTCCAAGGCAGCGCTTGGTGCCTTGGGATCATCGCGTCACACTTCCATTACGTCTTCGAAGGACTGCGGGAAGTTTTTCCGCGCCAGAGGCTCGTTGATTTTCAGCATCGCCTGATAGGAGGCGGGGTCGAAGCCGCGTTCGGCCGGAAGAATTTCCCGTCCAAGCAGGCGCGACAGACGCTCGCCGTCGAGATTGCCGCGCTCGAACGGTTCCGCGCCGAAATGATGCCAGAGTGCATGCAGGAAAGCCGCATCGGCCAAGGCGACGGTCTGGTCGCGGCTGAGATGACGCGGCCATTGGCCGATCACCGTGACCTTGGGGTTGGGCCGGCGAATGGTGAATTGCCATTGCGTCCCGGTCAGCCCGGATGGAAAACCGCGATGTTTGGTCATTTCGGAGATTTTGGCCATGCCGTCTTTCTTACGTCTCTGATGTCCTGGTCAAAGCGTCTTGCCCTGTCGCCATGTCAAACACAACGGAATCGTGTCGTATTTTTTCCCGTGCGTCGCCATCTGCTCGTTGCATCAGCTCGCTCGGCGACTTTGGGAGATGACTTGCCGATCAATAGCGCCATCGGAATATTTGCCAAAGCCAAAAGTTTTGAGGGAAGCGGCCAACCGAACTTCGGGTCATCGGAATTCGCCTGAAATACACCAAACTCGACGATCAGGTTTACAAAAGCGACAACCAGCTCATCGACAAAAAAGCGCCGACGACAGTCCAAATGACCGTCGTCGGCGCTGTCACGATTTCCATGCTGAGGTGGCGCAGGGTGCGCCGTCTCCCGCCGGAAGATTACTTGATCGTCTTGATCGGATCCTTCGGAGCCGGATTGAAGCCGACGAGGTCGCTGGTCAGCTTGGCATAGGTGCCGTCGGCATTCATGTCGGCCAGAGCCTTGTTGACGGCCTCGACCAGGTTCGGCTTGCCCATCTTGAAGGCAAAGCCCTTCTGAACATGGCTGACGTAGTCGTCGGTCATTTTCAGCGGCATGTTGGCCGACTTGATGGCAAATGCAGCGGCGATCGAGTCGGTGATGACAGCGTCGACATTGCCGTTGACGAGGTCCTGCATCGCGTCGGATTCGGCCTTGTAGCCCTTGACCGTTGCGCCCTTTTCTTCAGCGATCTTGGTCCAGCTGGAAGCCACCAGTGCGCCGACCGTCTTGCCTTTGATTTCCGCTGCGGTAGCGATCTTGGAATCCTTGGCGGTGACGATGCGGCCGCCGGATTCCAGCCAGCCGTTGGAGAAGGTCACCTGCTTCTGGCGTGCTTCGGTGATGTCCATGGCGGCGCTGATAACGTCGTACTGATCAGCCTGGAGGCCGACGAGCAGCGAATCCCACTTGATCAGAACAGGCGTGTATTCGAGCTTCAGGCGCTTGGCGACTTCCGTCATGACGCGGATTTCCAGGCCGTCGAGCTTGCCGTCCGGGGCGCGCATGCTGAACGGGGCATAGGTGCCCTCGGTTGCAACCATTAGCTTGCCGGCCTGCAGCAGCTCGAGATCGGCGGCATTGGCGGAGGAGTTGATGGCGAGGCCGGCAAAGGCGGCGGCGACCACGATCAAAGACTTCAGTTTCATGTTTCAGTTCCCTTTTTTGATGGAAATTTGGGTCGGAGGGCGGCGTGTATGTCGGTAAAGATCAACCCGGCGACGTGGATCGCCGGGAAGCAAGGAGGGCCAGAAATTCGGCCAAGACGGTGGCGGCCAGAAGGGCCGTGATCTGTCCGGTGCTGTCGTAGAGCGGATTGGCCTCGACCACGTCGCAACCGACCAGATTGATGTCGTGCAGGGCACGGATGATCTGCAGCGTTTCACGCGCGGTGGGTCCGCCGCATTCCGGCGTCTGCACCGCGGGTGCCGCGGACGGATCGACGAAATCCATGTCGAACGAGATGAACACCGGCTTGCCTGCGACCCGTTGCGCAATCCGCGCGGCTAGCGCCTTCGGGCCGAGATCCAGCGCCTCGTCGGTGGTCAGGACATCGTAGCCGAGGTCGATCGACTGGCTGATATCGGTCTTCTGGAACAGCGAGCCGCGCATGCCGATCTGGATCGAGGATGCGGTGTCGATGATCTGTTCCTCGACACCGCGACGGAACGGTGTTCCGGCGCTGTATTTCTGGCCGGCGAAATACTTGTCCCAGGTATCGGTATGGGAATCGAAGTGGACGAGCGCGATCGGGCCGTGAACTTTGGCGAGCGCCCGCAGTTCCGCCAGCGTGATCGAGTGATCGCCGCCGATGCCGAACGGCACGATGCCGGCCGCCGCCAGCGCTGCCACCGACTCCTCGATGCGCTCCAGCGATTCGATTTCATAGCCGGGCACGACATTGGCATCGCCGACATCGGCAACCCGCAGTTCCTCGAACACATTGATGTTGCCGCGATAGGGATTGATCGGCCGCAGCATCACCGACATGGCCCGTACCGCATTGGGGGCGAAACGGGCGCCCGTCCGGTAAGGGCCACCCGAATCCGAAGGCAGGCCGATGATGGCAGCGTCCAGCCCCTGCAGTGTGGTCGCCTGCGGCAGCCGCATGAATGTCGGCACGCCGCAGAAGCGGGGCGTCTCGAGAGAATCGGTCGGCAGAACTGTCATGACCGCCTCACCCGAGGTTGGCGTAGCGGCGTTCCAGCCACGACGCGACGAAAGTGAGGATCGTGGTCAGCACCAGATAGATGACCGCGACGGCGATATAGAATTCGAACGGCCGGAAGGTCGAGGCGATCAGGGTCTGGGCATAGAGCGTCAGTTCCACCACGGTAATGGTCGACAGCAGTGACGTGTTCTTCAGGGTCGAGATCGCCTCGTTGGTGATCGAGGGCAGGATGATCCGGAAAACCTGCGGCAGAATGATCGTGCGCATCGTCTGGGCGGGGCTGAACCCGAGGGCAAGCGCCGACTCCGTTTGGCCGCGCTGGATCGCCGTCAGGCCGCCGCGGACGATCTCGGCGACATAGGCACCGCTGTTGATGCCGAGCGCAATGACGCCGGCGGTAAACGGCGACAACCTAATGCCGATCTGCGGCAGGCCGAAATAGATCAAAAACACCTGGATCAGCGTCGGCGTGCCACGGATGAACCAGATGTAGAAGCCGGCAGCCACGCGGACGGCCTTCCAGTCGGAGCGTTGCGCGAGTGCCGCCAGAAGTCCGCAGGCCCAGCTGACCGCGATGGTCAGGATGGTGATGCCGAACACGGTCCAGGAGGCTTCCAGGAAGCCCGGACCATAGATCTTGATCTCGTCGAAAATATTGCCCATCACGCCTGCGTTCCCTGGCCGCTATCGTTGGAAATGGCATGACCGACCTTGTCATGCAGGATGCGGTGCAGAAACTGCTGCAGCCTTTCGCTTTCGGGATGCTGCAGAATATCCGGCGACCCCTGCTCCGCGATCACGCCCTTGTCGAAAAACAGCACGCGCGACGACACATCGCGGGCAAAGGCGATCTCGTGCGTTACCAGCAGCATCGTCATGCCTTCGGATGCCAGCGATGCCATCAGTACCAGCACCTCGTGCACCAGTTCCGGGTCGAGTGCCGACGTGACTTCGTCGAACAGCATCAGCCGCGGCTTCATCGCCAGCGCCCGGGCGATCGCCACGCGCTGCTGCTGACCGCCGGACAGCCGTGCCGGATAGCTGTGACGCTTTTCGTAGAGCCCGATCCGCGACAGCAGCGCTTCCGCTTCCTGGATCGCCTGCGCCCGCGGCAACTTCAGCAGCTTGGTGGGCGCATGGGTGACGTTTTCGAGCACCGTCATGTGCGGCCAGAGATTGTAGCTCTGGAACACCATGCCGACGCGTGCGCGCAGCGATTGCAGCTGGGACGGCGTCGGAAACATCCGCGATTCCGAGCGGAAATCGAAAGACAGGCCCTCGAAATCCATGAAGCCCGACTGCGGCAGCTCCAGCGCGTTGATCGAGCGCAGAAACGTGCTCTTGCCGGAACCGCTGGCGCCGATGATCGATACGACCTCGCCGGCCGCAACATCCAGCGAGACGCCCTTGAGGACTTCATTGTCGCCAAAACTCTTGCGGATTTCACGCAGTTTCAGAAGCGGGTCGCTCATCGGGCTTCCTCCAGTGCGAACGCGTTCGATATGGACACAGCCACATCCCGCGGGGTGCGGGCCGCGCCGTTGATCGGGGTCAGGTCCTGCGGACAGGCCGACAGCACGAGCACGAGGTCGATGTCCGCCCGAAGAACCACGTAGTCGCCCGCAGCCGTTGCCGGCGGCACGCGATCCACGGTTCCGTCCGCTGCGACGGGCACGTTCATGAACAGGTTGAGCGAGGCCGGCGTGAAGGCAGGCTTGATATTTGCCTCTGCCAGCGCCTCGTGAAAATTGTCGGTGCAGCTGCGATGATATTCGGTGCAGCCGAGCTGACGGTAGAGTTCGCCGCTGCAGGGGCAGAGCAAGGTGTCATGCCGAACCCTGGCGCTGTCGGCGACCATGGTCAGCATCGAACGCCGGCGCGAACTCTGGAGGCTCATGCCTTCGGTAAAGAAGATGTTGCTGTTGACCGAGCGGGTGTGGTCCATCGAAGAGACTTCGAACGGGTCGCTTTCGGCAACGGCCCATGTATCGACGACCTGGTTTCCATGGGTGTTGATGATCCGGGCAAACTGCCCAGCCTTCATCCGAAATGCGCGCCCGTGGCTCGCGACTACAGCCTGTGTTTCCAAATCCATTCCAACTCGTCTTCGCGGTACGATCTGCGCTGTGGGGGGAAAGCATCAGCCGTGGAGCAGTACCTTCTATCCTGGATTAGAGCTTATTCAGTATACCAGTGGAGTTCAAGTAGCGTTTTCAATAATTTAAAGCACATAAAATAGTCGCATTGCTTGAAAAATAGGCCAGCATCGCCCCATTTCATGCATTTCATCCGAATATTAGCATATATCTCGCGACAATGTGAAAACACGGTCACCTGTCGATTGACGCAAGGATACAGCCGGTGTACCGAAATTTGTGGATCAATTTCCAAGCGTGCCCCGGCGCGCCCTGGCGGCTGCCGGCGACATCGATGCTGCATCTGGAGTGAAGTGATGGATCGCTATTTTCCGATCGAAGAATATCAGCAGCGCTGGGAGCGACTGCACCGAGAAATGAAGGCGCGCGGGTTCGAGACAGCCGTGGTGTTTTCACGCGCCGGCGGCACCACCGACAACTGTGGCGATGTTCTCTACCTCTCCAATCACTACGCGATCAGCAGCGGCATGGACTCGACCATATGGACCGCCCGTTCCTTTGCCGGCGTGATCCTGCAGGAAGGCCGTGCACCGCAACTGCATATCGACGAGCCGGAAGTCCGGCGCGATCTCGTTTCGATCGACGACGTCCACTGC